>ENA-ORBV01000734-ORBV01000734.1-microbial-mat-metagenome-genome-assembly--contig:-NODE-734-length-74448-cov-10.005432_pt1 | contig 74448 bp, 82 predicted proteins | sample MGYA00237777_ERZ505514 | MGnify/ENA primary metagenome ERZ505514 (study PRJEB26160, sample SAMN06269048) | microbial mat metagenome | isolation source: Oligotrophic lake microbial mat | place...
CTATCGCTTCACTGGTCTACAGCGCGCTAAGCCATAATCCCGCCGTTGGCGGGACCGCAGGTTCAAATCCTGCCCCCGCAACCACTTTTGTTCATAATCCCGCAATCACTTTTTATGGTTGCACCGGGTTCTTCTTATAAAGTTTACGTTATTCAAAACTTACAAGGCCGCTTTTACATTGGCCTGAGTGACGAGGTCTTACGCCGTTTAGATGAGCACAACACTGGTATTTCTAAATGGACTAGTGGGAAAGGTCCTTGGTCATTATCTTGGATGAGCGAAGCTATGTCCCTTACCGTTGCGCGGAAATTAGAAAATCAGTTAAAACGCATGAAAGGCGGAGAAGGATTCTATCGCTTCACTGGTCTACAGCGCGCTAAGCCATAATCCCGCCGTTGGCGGGACCGCAGGTTCAAATCCTGCCCCCACAATCATTTGCTTTTCTCTCAACTCGCACTCGCAGGATTTTAATGTTTAAATGATGCTGCTCAAGACGATTTCCCCACAAGTTGATTAGTGGTGTGATTATTTTGTAATCCGCATAAAGTGGTTAATCATGAAAATTCAAACCTACACGGGTGGTCTAGCTGAAACAAACGCTTACTTAGTTGAAGTTGAGGGCGGCTTTTTAGCTATTGATGCCCCTGAGGGGTTTCTCAATTTCCTTAAACAAGAAAAGGTTAAGGTGCTCGCTCTTGTTCTAACTCACGGTCACTGGGATCACATGTGGGATGCGGCCGCCATTGTTGAATGGGCCAAGTGCCCTGTATATTATCATCAAGCTGATGTGCCATTAATGACTCAGCCTGAGATCATGAAAAACTTCGGACTACCCGTCGATCTCAAGCCCGTAAAGGCGACCCGTTTTCTGGATCAAGGAGATACCTATTCTTTAGCTCCATCGAAGTTTACAATTTTACACATTCCAGGGCATTGTCTGGGCAGCATATGTCTTTACGAAAAAGAGGCAGGCCTTATTTTCGGTGGTGATGTGTTGTTTCAGGGTGGAGTAGGGCGTTGGGATTTGCCTGGCGGTTCTCAAGTGCAGTTGATTCAGGGTATTCAAAAAAAGCTCATGACCTTACCAAGTGCCACCGTGGTTTATCCCGGTCACGGAGATCCTACCACAATAGGTGAAGAGAAAAACTCCAACCCTTACCTTCAAGATTGAGCTGTTAATGACCGCCTACGGGGTTCTTGTTTGTAAGCCCGGAACATGTTGAAAATGCTTCTTCTCTAAGGTGATTAAGGTCAGCCCATGAGCTACGCAGGTGGCGGCGATCCATGACTCATGCAGTCCCAACTTGATCTTCCGCTTATCCAAAGCCGTCATGATCTGGGCATGTGTTCTGGTAGTAGCACGGTCGATTGGTAAGACAGGGAAATTCTCCAACACAGCCTCAACCCAAGCGAGGCGCCGTGCGCGTTCAGACTCCTTCTCTGCACGGGTGATCGCACGTAAGAGTTCATCCGCACTCATGATAGAAAGAAAGAACTCTTCATCACCCAAGGGAATGGTGAGCTCTGTTTTTAGGCAGTGTAAGAGGACGCTGGAATCAAGAAGAACACCCATAGAACACTTTAACGAGTTTTACTAGTCGGTAGGCCTCCATGCCGGATGGAGCTTAGGTCTTTGTTTAAGGCGCTTAATTCCAAGGAAGATAACTTAGGTAAAGTCTGAACTAGGGCAGCTAACTCTGACATGCGGCGTCCTGCAACAATAGGGCGCAATTCGGCCACGGGCTTTTTTCCGCGGATAAGAAAAAAACTTTCTCGTCGATAAGCAACACGATTAACGAAATCGGAAAAATTTCTAGCCGCTTCCGTAATGGAGATATTTTGCGTTAACATAAATTATCAGATTTTTTGTAAAATTGTATTTACAACTAATATGATTATCAGATAACTTCATTTTTGTCAAAGAACACTTTATTTATATGTCAGGACTAACCAACGATGATTCAGTGACTCCGAGAAAGCGGAGACGGGCGAACTTGGAATTTAATTTTATTACAGGTAGTCCCACTCGTGTACGCAGGAAGGTAGGTGCGCACGCAGCAACCACGACAGCGACCACCGCGGTGACCCCAGTTCCAGAAACAGTCGCTCCGATATCTAATCCTATAATCCCTAAAAAGGTTGTCACACTAACACCAGTCCCATCAATTTCCCCAGAACCAAAACCCGCCAGACAAGAGGAAGTTCCCACCATGAGCACACCCATCAATCCAAACTCAGAAAATACAAATCCCGCACCTATCCGCACCACTAATCTACAGCGGCAGATAAAGGAGCAAAAAGCAGTTGGCACCGTTCTCAACAGTGTAGCCCTAGTTCTTATCTGCGGCGTTTTACTAGTGACAGCTTTGGCGGGCATGGGTGGCTATGTCCTTTGGAAACAAATTCAAGGGCAAAGTGCAAGCCTCGCCATCCTTGACCAGAATACGAAAGATCGACTCTTTGATTTAAAGGCTGAACTCGTTGCGAGCGATATGGACACCAATAAAACACTCGGACAGTCTAATCTGCGCTTATTGGAACTCACCACTCAGTTTGAGAGCTATCGCAGTGAAACATCTCAGCTTTTAGCAGAACTTAGAGCTACAAATCGAAGCTTAGAGCGGAGCCTCAGCCTTTATCAGAAAAAAGCTCAGGAGCAGGAAAATCAAATGGCTCAGATTCGTAGAAATCGTTAACCTACTTGGTTTCATGACAGCCCTTGAATTTAAAAGGTTGTTTTCCGAGTGGCGGGTTAAGTTGCAGCGGGTTCAGCACATCCTGCAGCCTCCCACTTGGACGCAAGAGGAATGGACAGAATTTGCGCGCATTCTTGCTAGTATGATTCGGAAGTATGGAGCCAACTGGCAGCATGAGAATAAGGAGTTCTGGGACATTCGTTGGGATTTGCAGGAAGGTGGCCAACTAGCTTGTCAGCTAGAAGCCGTTCAAGGTGAGAAACTCTCCATGGTCGTAGCGCAGTATGGTGGATTCGCCGATGGGAAGGAAAACTACATTTGGTTTTATTGTGATTTTAATGAAAGTGGCCAGTTCCGCGGCGAGCCGTTTTGGGTTGAGGGAAATTGGAAGGATGCTTTAGCCATGATTCTTATGCCCCATAAAATGTCCACAGGTTGCTACCTTTCTAACGGCACGAACAATCAGTTAACGCAGCATCTACTAGCTCAAACTTCAGGAACTTAAAAGGGTGGCATTCCCCATAGCCTGCGGAGGCTAAATCCCGTATGGTGAGACGTGGCAGGAAATTATCCACTAGGCCTACGACTAAAGGCAGAGAATTTAAAATTACAAAAAATGCCTCTCAACTGTAACAATGTTGGCTAAACTTAAGTTGTTCTTTTGAAAAAAATACGATTACTCACATTACTCATCAGCTCATTCACTCTGGGTCCGCTCTCTACCACACAGGCGGGCGATGCGGTGCGACTTTATGAATTCGGTGCCGATGAAATGGCCTATCTCGCCTTGCCGAAGGAAGCACCTAAGGGCTCTATTTTGTTAATCCCAGACTCTTTTGGTGTGCCAGAAGTGGTGGCAAGTCGTTGCGATCTGCTGGCTCGGCTGGGATTTGTCGCCATGACCATTGATCTCTATAATACTCAAACAGCAGAAAATCCTGAAACTGCTCGTAGGCTTCAATCTAAGGTAAATACTGTTGTAGCCCAAAAAATGATTAAGGCTGCCATGAACCTTTTATCCGTCAGCCCACAATATCGCACAAACAACATCATCGTGGGGGTTTGGGGCGAGAACATGGAATTTGTTAAGGCAGCCTTAGCTGATTCTAGCATGAAGGTTTCTCTAACTAGCTTAACGTGGTTCGACCCGAGTGGAGCACTTCAAGGTGACCCCTTTAAAGGATTACCTAAACCACTACACGTCCTGACGAGTAATGGGCCATGGAACACGGCTTATATAAAAAGCCAAGAAAATCGACCATTGAAAAAAATTGCAGCTAATCTCTCTTATTACAATGCTCCCCAAGGTTTCCTCATTCAGGAAGAAACAAATGCCATGGCGATTCAAGCCTGGACTTACATTATAGAGACATGGAATGAAATCTTACCAGAAACGAAAAAAGCCGGATCAACCGCTGCTACGCCTGAAACCGCGAAATTAGCGGAACCTGCCACTCTAAAACCCCCGACCAAACCTGCGGCTCATCAATCAGAGATCATGCCTAAACGTAACTCTCGTTAATGTTTGGCCCAATTTATTCCCCAAGTAGATAAATTATGAGCAGCACCAAATCTCCGCTTCTACAGCAACTGCAAGAAATGGCCGATCCTGATTACGCCGTTCAAGTGCGCCGTTTTTTTAAAGATGGCCCTGGCGGCTATGCCGAAGGGGATGTTTTCATGGGCGTGCGCATACCACAAATCCGGAAACTCTTGCCGCAAACAGACTCCTTAAGCCTATCCCAATTAGAGAAAATTCTACATTCAAAAAAACACGAAGAACGGCTCCTCGCCCTCCTTGCGCTGGTACGACGCTACGAACAATCTGATGACACCTTACGCCTTTCCATCGTGAAGATCTACTTAGATAATAGCCGTTGGATTAACAACTGGGATTTAGTGGATTTAACGGCACATAAAATCTTAGGAGCTTGGCTGCTAACTCGGGAGCGAGAAGTGTTGGAAACCCTGAGTTGCTCGCCGCTTTTATGGGAACGACGTATTGCCGTGGTCAGCACCTATGCTTTTATTCGCAAAAGGCAATTAGCTGATACTTTTTTATTAAGTAAAAAACTTTTAAAAGATCCTGAAGACCTCATGCACAAGGCTTGCGGATGGATGTTACGTGAAGCCGGCAAACGGGATGAAGCGGCTCTCTGTCAGTTTCTGGACATGCACCGCGGCGATATGCCCCGCACGATGTTGCGCTATGCTATTGAAAAGTTTGCGGAGCCGAAACGTCAACGGTATCTACGTTAAAGCTTGGTCGGGTTAGGGACGTCACCGTAAACTTCTTTAGGGTCAAATGTTTTAACATTCTCTTTGTAATTTAAGGCCGTTGCACGATCGGGTCCCGTTGGGATTTCGCGATAAAAACAGGAGCGATAACCCACATGGCAACTGGCTCCAGAGCCCGCCACTTCAACACGCATCCAAAGAGCGTCTTGGTCATCATCAATTCGTAGCTCGCGTATTTTTTGCACCAGCCCACTTGTGGCACCTTTATGCCAGAGGACTTTACGGCTACGGCTCCAATAAAAAGCTTCGCCCGTTTGAATAGTTTTTGTCAGAGCCTCTTTATTCATGTAAGCGTGCATCAGCACTTCGCCCGTAGCGTAGTCTGTGGTAACTACGGCGATGAGTCCCTCATCGTCAAACTTAGGAGCTAGGTCGGAACCTTCTTCTACCTGTTCCACACTGATGCGTGCTTTAAAGGCGTTGGGTTGTGTCTCGGTTGACATGGAGTAAGAATAATATCCTGCGAGAAAGGGGGATGTCTAATTCTTTTTTTCTGGGTTGTGATGTCTAAGGAAGAGCAAGGTTGTCACATACCTAGAACCAGTAGCGACACAACTAATAAAGGGAAACAGGAAACCGTAGTAAACTATCATTGCATATAGCTTCTGATTGCAACAATCAACGCAATCTAAGGCTTAAATAACATAGTTGCTTTAATGCCCAGAGCAGACTATGCCAGAGAGATGGATTCAATTGATCAATTAAAAAATATAGTAACCCGCTTGCGTGGGCCAGATGGCTGCCCATGGGATCAGGAGCAAACGCATGAGTCTATTCGTTCTCAACTGTTAGAAGAATGTTATGAAGCGCTGGAAGCGATTGATGAAAAGAATGATGTCTTGTTGAAGGAAGAATTAGGGGATGTTTTATTGCACATTGTTTTTCATGCCGAATTAGCTGAGGAGCGGGGGGCTTTTGTCTTAGATGATGTAGCGAAGGGGATCAGTGACAAATTGGTTCGACGACATCCGCATGTTTTCGGGGAAGATAAACTCACCACATCGGATCAAGTGCTACAACGCTGGGATGAGCTTAAGAAAAATGAAAAACCTGAACGCAAAGGCGCATTGGACGGTGTGCCCACAGCACTACCTGCTTTAATGAAGGCTCAGGAAATTCAGAAAAAAGCGGCTAAAGTTGGCTTTGATTGGAAAGAGTTAAGGCCGGTGTTAGCGAAGGTGCGAGAGGAGTTGGCTGAATTAGAAAAAGATCTAGTGGATCGAGAAAAAGCGGCTGATGAGTTAGGGGATTTGTTATTTAGTGTCGTGAATGTGGCACGGCATTTGAAGTTAGATGCCGAACAATGCTGCCGAGATGCTACCAGTAAATTTACGCAACGATTTTTAAGTGTGGAAAGGCTGGCCGAAGCCCAAGGAGTCAAGATGGGGGATTTAAGCCTAGGCGAGCTTGACCTGCTTTGGGAACAGGCCAAGAACCAGAAAATTAGTTCGCCTACTTAATTAAGCGAAAGTTAAAGGGATATTTGTATTCCACTCCATTGTTGGCTTGGATTCCTGCGTAGATGGAAAGGCCTAAAACGGCAAGGCCAAGAAGTCCAATGACAGGAAACAGTAAAACTCCGATGACAATGAAGGAGAGCAGAAAGGCTATGACGAATAGGGGCAGCAGAATGATCATAGCTGTGATCTGAAAGTTAAGGGATTCTTTGCCGTGAGCGTCGACTGAAGGGATTTCATTCTTCTTGATCTGCCATACAATCAAGGGACCAACAATATTTCCAAATGGAATGACAAAGCCTGCAAGTGCGGATAAGTGGCAAAGCATATTCCACAGTTTCGTGTCGCTATCGGATGGGGTAGTCATAGGTATGTTTTTTAAGTTAGGGGGTAGAATCAAAACCACGTTTTTTGATTGGTGATGTAAGTATCAACAAATTCCTGATCTGTTTTGGTTAGATAAATAATACCTTCGATAAGTCCGACAATACCCATGAGTCCACATGTAAGAAGGCTCACAACCAACATGATGATACCCTCTTTTGTGTAACCTAAAATAAATTTATGGACGCCAAAGGCTCCAAGTAATATTCCGCAAATACCTGCAACAATTTTTTTTTCTGAACCGGGAATGGTGGACAATAGAGCCTCCTAAATTAGATGTTAGAGTTCTTGATAGAACCAAGGCACTTTATTTGCAATACTTAATTTCTAATCTGGAACAATAACTGCATCCTTGTCACGAGAATGACACGTGCTTACTCCGTAATTAAGCTAATGAATGTAACATTGTTGAAGACGTGTGTGGCTCTTTTATTTGCCTTACTGGTTGCTGCGGGGTGTTCGCCTAGTAAGCAGGAAAAAGTGATTATCTTACACACAGGACGCATGGCAGGTAATGTTTATCCCATGGAGCTAAAGGGTTTGGCTCCGTTACAATACTATCCTTATTTGGCAGCTTATGTGGCACAGGTTCGGAGTGATGCTCAAAAGAATGGTGACCAAGTCCTTTTAGTTGATTCAGGGGATAGTTTACTCGGCTCCTTTGCTAGTCATACGACACAGGCTCAGAATGTTGTAACATTATTTAACGAATTGCATTATGATGCAATTTTTCTAGGTAACCTCGATGCGAATCTCGACGAGGCGATGCTTCAAACCTTAAAAGCTCCTGTTCTTATCCCTTTTATTCGTGAAAGCAGTAAGCCGGCCATGGTGGGAACGCATTTGGGCTTAAAGCTGCTGCGTGGTAATAGGGAGATCATTTTATTACCCAATTTTTATGGAGATACGAGTCGAGCCTCCGCTCCCTATCGTTTCCCTGTTTGGTTTGGCTCTAATCCTAGCGAAGTGGGTCCCTTACGAGAATATCATAGCTCCCTTAATTCTTTGGCTCCTATTTCTCCTGAAGCATTAGTCTTATTTCACTGGATGAAGTTTGAAGATACGGGAAACGTGCCAGTTGCTTTTCTTGAGCAACTAAAATCATGGGGTGTACACGCTATACTAGGACATACCATTTACGGCTCTACTTCCCGCGAAACGTGGAAGCAACGAGATTTTTCGTCTTGGGGCATTCCTGTTTCAGAAAACATCTTACGAGAAAATCGAGGCTTTACCGTGGCTCGCCTCGACTTGGTGCGAACGGGAAAAGGTTGGAAACAGGAGGGTTCGACTCAACTCATTCCACTAAGTGCTAACATCGCTAAAGCGGATCCACTTATTATACAAAAAATGAGAAATTTCGCGGACACCATCCGTCAAGCAGACGAAGTTCTGGGGCAGCTCAACGAGCGTGTGAACGAAGAAGCTCTTTTAAAATATCATCTTTCGACCTTGGGAAAAACACCAAGAGCCAATCTTGTTTTCTATTCTGCGACCTCTATCCGCGGCAGTCTCGATTCTGGAAAATTAACAGCTAGTAAATTTTACAATGTAATTCCTTGGACGAATGAACTTAGCTTGATTGAGTTAAACACTGAACAATTAGCCAAAATGCGTAAAATGAAGGGTTTTGTCCTACTGAGTCAACCAGACGCTAGCAGGAAACCCGTTGTAGTAAGTTCCCGTTACTTTACCCGGCTTCTTCAAGATGCGCTTGGCTTAGAAGATTCCCAAATTAAAGTTATAGCCCCAAACGAATTTGAATTTGCTAAGAACATGATAAAAACTTCTGGAGTCATGCCTTCTGCCAACCCGCAATTAGGAGGGTGGATTTATGAAAAGTTGGAATAACATCTTACACCAACTTTTGGGTAGTCACCTGAATTCCAGAAAGGGTATCACGCGTAACGAGTGGCTAGCCATCCTTAGCTTAGGCGTTGTCGTTTTTGGTATAGCCACTCCTTATTTCATACATACGGCTGCATCTGCCGCCCGCTCTGCTAGCGCAGCTAATTTACAACAATGGGGGATTGCGCTTAACTTATATCTAACAGAGTATGATAACAGACTGCCCGATACGGGAGACGCCAGCTTGCCAACCGAAGATACTCAGGCTTGGTATAATAGTCTCCCGCCCTACCTTTCCCAAACTCCTCTAAATGAAATGGCGGTTAAACCGCAACACGGTGAACCTTCACTTTGGATCGACCCATCTCTTAAAAAGTCTAAAACAACAGAGTTTCAGTTTTCTTACGCCATGAATGCGTGGTTGCAACCCGACCCCACCAAGTCCGCCTATAAAATCTACGAGATTGAAGACCCCTCACGTGTTGTTTTTTTGACAGAAACTGCAGGAGATTCCCCCCGCATCCAATCGGCGGAAGTTGACTTCCGTCATGGCAAAAAACAGCCTGACCCGCAAGCTAAGGCTCACGTCCTTTTCTGTGATGGTCATGTTGAGCTAATTACTCAAGAAGATTTAAAAGATAATACCGCTAGCCAAGACCCACAAGCCCCCATGTCTAAGATCAGTTGGGTTCCCTTCTATCGAGCACCAGCACCCAAATAGAGCGGTCGTTAGTAGATAGAAATGAATTACTGCAAACTCCCACCCAACAAAGATTGACCATGAAAAGTATTCGTGTTCGCATAGATTATGGCCGAAGCTAGACCCAAAGATTTTTTCAAAATTCACGGCAGACATCCTCTTTCGGGAGTGATCCGTCCGCAAGGTAATAAGAACGAAGCCATGCCGCTACTAGCTGCCGCATGTATGACGGATGAGCCTGTTCACTTAACGAACATCCCGCAGATTGAAGACGTATCTCTCATGTTGGAGATTTTGCGTAAACTCGGCGTTAGCGTGGATGTAAAAATGGAAGGCGACGAACAAGTCGTAACCATTAACGCTGCTAAAAAACCCTCCCATGTTCTACCTCTCGAGCTAAGTAGCCGTCTGCGCGGCTCTGTCACTTTTGCTGGCCCCCTCTTGGCACGTTGCGGTAAAGTCTTTCTTCCTAGACCAGGAGGTGACCGCATCGGACGTCGTCGCCTTGACACCCACATGCTTGCGCTCGAAGCACTCGGTGCCAAGATTAAGGAATCGCGCGAGGGTTTTGAGTTAAGTGGGCGCACTTTAAAAGGAGCCGATATTTTGTTGGATGAAGCCTCCGTCACGGGCACGGAAAATGCCGTTTGTGCCGCCGTCTTAGCACAAGGAACCACCACTCTCCGCAACGCCGCCAGTGAGCCCCACGTGCAAGGTCTCTGCCGGATGCTCGTTAGTATGGGAGCTAAAATTGAGGGCATTGGCTCAAACATTCTCGTTATTCAAGGCGTCAAAAAACTACACGGCACCACTTTTCGGGTGAGTCCAGATTATCTGGAAGTTGGTAGTTTTATTTCCTTAGCGGCAGTTACCCGTGGCGAGATTTTGATTAAAGATGCAGACATCCCGAATCTGCGTATGATTCGACTTATTTTCTCACGGCTAGGAATTCAAACGATTGAGCAAGGCAAAGACCTTTTAGTGCCAGCTAAACAAAAAATGAAAATTCAAATGGATCTTGGCGGAGCCATTCCCAAAATTGAAGACGCTCCTTGGCCTGCCTTTCCCGCTGACATGACCTCAGTCGCACTCGTTACCGCAACGCAATGCAAAGGAACCATTCTTATTCATGAAAAAATGTTTGAGTCCCGTCTCTACTTCACCGACCCTCTGATCAACATGGGGGCTCGCATCGTGCTCTGCGACCCGCACCGTGCCGTTGTTATAGGGCCCGAGCGCCTGCGTGGCTCACGGCTCGTCAGCCCCGATATCCGTGCGGGCATGGCTATGCTAATAGCTGCGCTTTGTGCGGAAGGTGACTCGGAAATCCAAAATATTGTCCAGATCGACCGTGGCTTCAGCCGTATCGACGAGCGTTTAAAAAGCTTAGGCGCACGCATTGAACGTTGTGTGTGATGGAAGGAAAAACAGGTTCTGCCATTAATTTGTAGATTCATCTACTTTCACCGCAGCTTCAGAGACTATGTTACTCGCAACCCAGAAACCGTAAAAGCCAGTTGCACAGCCTCAACTCCTTTGCTATCTATAACTCATGATTAAATCTTTTCTCTTGGCTCTTACGTTGGTCGTTGCCTCATTTTCCCCTTCCTTTGCGCTCACGGCCTATCAGGCTAAGGATGTGGCTAAGCGGGAAGTCAACGACGTGGCTAAGAAAAGCTTAGTTCAAATTCATGGTAAGCGCGGTGCTGTGGGTGTTTACCCTCTTGAGTGGGAAATCTTATTTTACGATCCTTATGCTGACCAAGACGGGACAAAGGTCAAAGTCGCTGGTAATGTCATCACGCAAATTACTCAAGGTTACACTCAGATGGATAAAGCACGTATCTTCGCTTACAAGCAGGATGAGATTCTTGATCCAACTCGCCTTAAAGTTGATTCCAATGAAATCGTTAAGATTCTATCCCGCTCGTCAGCTTTAAATAATGTCAAGATCACGAGTGTAGATCTTTCCCTTAGCAAGATGAGCAAAGGCCCCATGGGCTCGGCAATGTGGTCTGTTGTCATGTATGCGAAAGATTCAAAGCAAGAAGAAGTAGAGTTTGGCAAAGCTCAAATCAATGCGGAAAGCGGTCAAATTCTGCAGCTTAAAATCGATCTAAAAAAGCTCATTAAAAAATAATTTCATGATTAAAACGGGTGCTGCGTTATGACAAAAAACTGGCACTTGCCAGTCTTCCTGACTCTGGCAGTCACCTTCTGCTGTCATTACGCCGTCTTAGCCGAAGCTCCGCTCACCACCTTAGGCTCCCTGCCTGAGTGGCGTAAGCTTGATCAGTTTCAATCCAGAATCACGCGCCAACAGTTTGAGCAAAACCTTTGGGTCTATTCGCCAGATGCGGCCATTTACCGCTTCCTCGATATTTCTGATACGCAGTTAAAGATCTACTCAGATTTAGAAAAAACGATCCTCCTTTGGGAATTACGGTTTGCTCTAGACCCTGCGCTCAGGCCGTTGTCTCCCTACCGCCTTAAGCCGACTCACTTAAGAACCTTTATGGGTGCTACCCTTGAGAAGCCTCTGCAAGGGTTGCGCATTTGCTTAGATCCTGGGCATATCGGCGGGGAATGGTCGAATGTGGAAGAACGTTATTTTAAAATTCGGAAAGATCCACCCATTGAGGAAGCTACGCTTAACATAATCACGTGTCAGCATGTAGAGCGCTCACTAATTGAGGCAGGCGCTGAAGTTGTCTGGACGAAGAAAGACTATCAGCCCGTAACAGATCTACGTCCCAAGGATCTTGTGTGGGAGGGACTTCAGCTCCTTTTTCGTCGTAATCCAAAGGCTTATACATCATTTTCCAAATCTAAATTACTTTATGAGCTAGGTTGGAATGCCGAGCTGGCTTTTTACCGACCGGCTGAGATCGGTGCCCGCGCCCGCGTGGTAGAAAAGCTAAATCCCGACTTCACGATATGCCTTCACTACAACGCAGCACCATGGCGCAACCCCAAACGGCCACGCTTACTGAAAGCCAATAAGCTCATCGTTTTTGTTTCAGGCAGTTTCATGGCGGACGAGTTAAAGTATGATGATCAGAAGTTTAGCCTCATTAATAAAGTCTTAGAAGACTCCTTTGCCCTAGAGGAAGGGCTGAGCACAAGCATCGCTGAATCACTCCAGACCACGCTAGAGCTGCCTCCAGAAAATTACACATCCTTCGCCGCCGCTCAACGCATCAACGGAAATCCTTACGTATGGACACGTAATCTTTTAGCGAATCGCCTTTTCCCTGGACCCACCATTTTTGTCGAAGGCCCTTACATGAATGACGCAGGTGTGTATGCACGTTTGCAAGCGGGAGATTATGATGGGGAGAGGCAAGTGCAGGGCGTTATGGTGCGCAGTCTTTACCGTGACTACGCGGAAAGTGTGAGTCAGGGTATTATTGAGTTCTACCGGAACCGTTTAACGAAGCCCTAGCGCAACCATTCTTTTCTCAAGTATGGAGATTAGTGCGCACCAGAGCAGGCTGGGGTCTCAATGATCACGGGGTTAAGTTTAGTGAGTGCTTGATAAGCTTGGCCTACTTCATTCTTAAAAGCATCTGCTGCCTCCTTACGGACAAGATTAATGGTGGCTCCGCCGAAGCCACCGCCACTTAAGCGTGAGCCTAAACAGCCTGCCTGTTGCGAGGCTAGCTGCACGAGTAAGTTGAGCTCTTCGCAACTATTCTCAAAATAATCAATGGAGCTTTGGTGGGATTGGAACATTAATTTCCCGAAAGCTTCCATATTGTTGTGAGCTAGGTAGCTGACAGCGTGGGCTACGCGTTCATTCTCACCAACCACATGCTTCGCCCGCTTATATGCTTGTTCGGGAAGGGTTGGCCTAAATTCTTCCAGCTCACTACTGGACACATCACGTAAAGCTTTTTTACCCATGAGGGCAGCGGCCTTTTCACAAGACTCGCGCCGTTCGTTGTATTCACCAGAGACTAAAGCATGTTTAGCTCCAGAGTGAATAATAACAAAAACCATCTTTGGATTCAGTAAGAGGTGGCGGATCTCAAAGCTACGACAGTCAATGTAGGTGGCGTGATTTTCTCGGCTCATCAAGACAGAAATTTGGTCGAGCAGCCCGCACTTTACTCCTGCATACAAATGTTCCGATTGTTGCGCCACCCGCGCTAGCTCTAGGGGAGCTAAATCGTAAGGATAAAGCTTTTTTAAGCTGAGAAGCGTCGCTATTTCTAACGCAGCACTACTACTTAATCCCGCGCCGATGGGAATGGTGCTAGAGATTTTAAAATCCGCTCCGCCTAAAGCAACTCCACGTTCTTGTAACCCGGCAAAGCAGCCTAAAATATAGTTAACCCATGATTCATCAGACTGTGGCGTGATTTGATCTAAGGCACCCTGCCACTGCCTCTGTAAATCACGGGACTCAAAACGTAAGGCCTTGCCATCAAGGCGAGTCGCTTCGATCTTTGTTCCCGTGTTAATTGCTAAAGAAAGGACTAAACCTTCATTATAGTCCGTGTGATTACCGAGTAATTCTGCCCGACCTGGAGCGTAAGTAGAGAACGTCATGTGATGACTAGAATCTGGAGAATTTAGGTAAGGCTGTCTAATTAATTTCAAACTTTTCAGCAAAAGAGCACAGCGCCGCAAAACCAATTGAAGTTCTTTTAGTAACGACTAGCTTAGAGTTATGAATAAGATTTCCGTCAACGACCTCCAACAAAAAATAATGCGTAATGAAATTGTCCATCTTATCGATGTGCGCACTCCAGGGGAGTTTTCTGCTGAGCACGCTGTCTCAGCTCTTAATTTTCCTCTAGATATTGTCTCTAAAAAAACCCTCGAACAAACTGGCCTAGCTAGCACGGACGAACCCCTTTATATTATTTGCCAAGGGGGCGGTCGTTCTAGTAAAGCCATTGAAAAACTTGAGGCTGAGGGTATCCAAAATTTATTCAACGTAGAGGGAGGCACAAATGCGTGGATCGCCGCTAAACTAGCCACTGAAAAAGGCTCAGGCGTTATCTCCCTTGAGCGCCAAGTGCGGATAGCAGCAGGAGCTTTGATTTTCTTCGGTGTCGTCATGGGTCATTTCATCCATCCTGGCTTTTATCTAATCCCGGGTTTTGTCGGAGTAGGCCTAATCTTCGCTGGCATCTCAGATTGGTGCGGCATGGGGTTGCTGATGGCTAGAATGCCGTGGAACCAAAAATAGTTTTTTCATTATTTTTTTTATGCTGGATCCACTTTCATTACGTGCTGACTTCCCCATCCTACAGCAGTCCGTGAATGGGTGCCCTCTCATTTATTTTGATAACGGTGCCTCTACCCAAAAACCACGAGCCGTCATAGAGTCCTTAACGTATTACTACGAACATGACCATAGCAACGTGCACCGTGGACTACACGAGTTAAGTAACCGTGCCACTGCGGCCTATGAAAAAGCGCGGGGACGTTTGGGTCGTTATTTAAACACTCGCTCGGCCGATGAAATTATCTTTACGCGGGGCACGACAGAAAGCATCAATCTCGTGGCTAATACGTGGGGGCGCACGCATCTCCGCACAGGAGATGTGATCTTACTTACGGAAATGGAACACCACGCTAACATCGTTCCTTGGCAGCTCCTAGCACAGTCCACCGGAGCAAGTCTTCGCTTCCTGCCTGTGACGGAAAATGGCGCCTCACTGGATCTTGATCGCTTAGATGAATTTCTCACGACAAAGGTTAAACTTTTTGCGTTCACCCATATTTCTAACACCTTGGGCGTTATCAATCCCGCCGCAGAACTTTGCCAACGTGCCCGACGTCTGGGTGTTACCACGCTACTCGACGCTGCCCAAAGCGTCGGCCACAGCCCCGTCGATGTTCAAGCGCTGGGCTGCGACTTTCTTGTTTGCTCAGGTCATAAAATGGCTGGCCCTACAGGAATCGGGCTTCTCTATGGGCGCCAAGAAATTCTCGACACCATGCCTCCGTGGCAAGGCGGTGGTGAAATGATCACCCGCGTGAGCTTTGAGCAAAGTGAATGGAAACCCTCACCTTACCGCTTTGAGGCTGGCACGCCGAACATTGCCGACGCTATCGCACTAGCCACTGCGGCCGAGTACCTTGACCAAATTGGGCGAGACAACATCGCCGCTTATGATCATCACCTAGCCCAACTAGCCTATGAAAAGTTAAGAGAACTTCCCTTCCTGCACATTCTCGGTCCGCGTCCAGAACAAGGCAAACGTGCTGGCCTTCTTAGCTTTGTTATGGAAGGGGTTCACGCTCACGACATCACCGAAATGGCCAACCAATCCGGCATAGCCCTACGAGGCGGACATCATTGTAATCAGCCCTTGATGAAGAAACTAGGCACCCCAGCCACCACACGAGCCAGCTTTTACTTCTATAACACCGAGCAAGAAATTGATTTCTTTGTTCAATCTCTAAAAAAAATTAAAACTTTTTTTGCACCATAATTGTTATGCTAGATCTTGAAGAACTTTATCAGAGCGTTATCCTCGACCATTCTCGCCGCCCAAGGAACCGTGGTGTCTTGCCGCAGCCATGTCAAAAAGCCAGCGGAGATAATCCAGCCTGTGGGGATGAAGTCACCATCTACTTACGCCTTGATCTAGAGAATAAAATTGAGGCTATCCAGTTTGAAGGACAAGGCTGCGCCATCAGCCAAGCATCCGCCTCTCTCATGACCGTTAAGCTTAAAGGCAAGACCATACCGGAAGCTCACGAGATATTGACACTTTTTCAAAATCATCTTACCGCTAAAACGGAGGAGGAGCTACCTGACACTTTCGGTAATCTCAAAGCCTTAGCTGGTGTCCGTAAATTTCCCCAGCGCGTCAAGTGCGCTACACTAGCTTGGAACGCGCTTAAACAAATCCTGCAGGAACAGGAAGTTTCTCCCTCCACCCCCTCCGCATCGAATTGACGAAACTAGATGATGCTCTAAACATAAAAGCTATGTTCTCTCTATTTCTACCCACGACGCTGGCCTCTGGCGGCGTTGCCTTTTCTTTTCAACATGCCGACGTTGCGGGGAAAGTGATTATTTTCATTCTTCTCCTCATCTCCGTTTTTACGTGGTCAGTAATATGGACTAAGAGCAAAATGATCCGCCAAGCCAAACGAGATAATCTTTTTTTTCTCAAACGTTACCGCAGTGACCGCACTCCCATTGAGCTCTATGCAGAGAAAAAAATCTACTCCGCCTCACCCCTCTCCGCTGTTTATCAAGCAGGCGCACGTGAGCTCTCCTTCCATTTACTAGGCTCCTCCGAGGTGGATGAAACATTCCGCTCACGCCTTATTGATGCAGATAAAGTTGATGCCGTTTCCATGGCCTCCGTCCGTTCGGCCATGGAGCGCGCCGTGGGAGAACAAGCTCTCGCCATGGAATCCCAACTTATCCTTCTCGCTACCGCAGCCAGCGGCGGCCCTTTCCTTGGTTTACTTGGAACCGTCTGGGGTGTGATGGAAGCTTTTAGCGGTATCGCCATTCAAGGTAGTGCCACCCTAGCCGCACTCGCTCCAGGCGTTTCTGGTGCGCTCATAACGACAGTCACCGGCCTGGTAGTCGCCATTCCAGCCATGTTTGGCCATAATTTTCTCATCACCACCATCCGTTCCATGGTTGTAGAGATGGAAAATTTCGCTGCTGAATGTGGCTCAGATTTTGAGCATCGCTACTTAAAGTCACGTTCATGAAACGACATTCCTCACGCTTCCAAGGCCATGTTATGACGGAGTTAAACATCACTCCACTCTTAGATCTTGTCTTTGTGCTGCTAATTATTTTTATGATCACCACACCGTTGATCGAACAACAGATTTCGTTGAACCTTCCCAAGTCCCAGCCCGCAACGCAGAATAAGGTGAATCCTAAATCTGTATTGAGCGTGAATATCGACGCTAAGGGCACCATTTTTCTGTCAGAAAAAAAAGTTACCCTCCAGCAACTTGAAGCCGCTATCACCCAACAGATGAAAAAAGATAGCAACAGTGCCGTCGCTCTTCGGGCAGATGCTAAGCTGCAGTACCAGCAACTAGTTGATGTGTTAGACTTGATCAAAAATTCTGGAGCTAAGTTAGGCCTAGCCACCACACCGAGGGAATGAAGCAAGAATCTCATAGTAAGCCCAGCGGAAAAACCTTGGCTTGGGTAGCTGGAGCGCATGTGCTGGTGCTTATTCTCGCCTTCGTTATTCCCTCTATCTTGAAGCCTAGTCCGCCAGATAAATTTATTCAAATGGTCCCACTTGGTTCCATTGATCCTGGGGAAGGTAAGCCAGACTCTGCCGATCAAGATTCTGGCGGCTCCATGGGCTCCAAAGGCGGCGGAATCCAAGGTAAAGAAACTCCCAAGCCCCCAACCCAACCTAAAGCGCAAACTGCAACCCCAGATCCTGTGGTGCTCCCAGCTCAGGTAATTCTGCCTAAACCTGTAGCTCCTGTGGTTCCTGCTAAGCCCATCGTGGTGAAAGAAACCGTGGTGCCTGTAAAGTCGGAAAAAATCAAGCCTGTAACAAAACCAGAACCAATTCCAGAAAAACCAAAGGTCACAGAACCCGTGGCCAAGCCCAAGTCTAAAATCACCCCCAACCTCACCGTTGTGAAAAAAGAAGGCACAGCCACCGCTAAAGTCAGTGGAACCAGTAAGCCCAGTGCAAATACTTCCAACAACACAGGACAAGGTCTCAGTGCCTCGGATGTTGAAACTAAATTACGTGGAAAATTCGGCACTGGCTCAGGTGACGGCACAGGTGCAGGGCAAGGAAATGCCGGAGTAGAGGGTGGCACAGGTCAAGGCCGCTTAGGCGATCCTAATGGCGTAGCCAATGCGCCTTGGTATGATATTTACATCGGTAATCAGCTGAAAAAAAACTGGGTGCGTCCCGCCAGCGGTCCGAGCATCGAAGCTTGGGTAGCCGTCCGCATTTACGCTGATGGCACCGTGCATTACGTGCGTTTAACTAAGACGTCTGGAAACCCTGAAATGGACCAATCCGTGATTAATGCTGTGCAGTCTGTACAGAAATTAGGCACCCTACCGCCTAAAGGCTTGCCCAATCCTTATGATCGTGTTGTTAAATTTGAACTATGACTCAATGCTTATAGAAAGATGGGAAGCAGCTTGTGGAAGAAGATTTTCAGGTAGCTGCCAGCGGGCGCAGTTCAAGAGGGGAGGGAATTAATTTCTCATCTAACAAGTTTTTATGGAATGAAGCGTTGTAAATGAAGCAAAGGCCTTTCAGGCCAAGCATTTAGATTCTGCTATAAGATTGTACCCAACTCCGCAACAATAGCAGAGTTGATAGGACATACCGTTAATGTTATGTATGTTTCCTAGAGAAAAAAGCCCTTCAAACCAGTGTGAAGGGGAGCGGGCGAAGGGATTCGAACCCTCGACATCAACCTTGGCAAGGTTGCACTCTACCACTGAGTTACGCCCGCATTAAACAGAATTAAAACCGTAGAGCCTGACTTGCATCTTCGCAAGTACTTTTCTTTTCCTGCCGCATTATAGTTTCTGAAAAAACCACTACTGCAGTGAATAGTTTCTTTGATGAGGGCTTGCCGCTTTCGTTCAAAAAAGGTAGAAAGGATTATGGGATACAGGCACTGGCACTCTTCGGGCTCGTATGAGCCTCTCGCTTATGTGAGGGGTTTTCCCATCGATTTAACGACGTTAATCACGGCCTTGCATATCTTGACCACGGTTATTTGCGCAGTGGCTTTATCCCTCGGCCAAAAATCGCTCTGGGAATTGAATCTAATCTTTACCACTACAGGCTTTTGGGACGGGAAGGTTTGGACGGTTTTTACCGATCCTTTTTATCATAATATTGCGCAGGAGCACATTTTCTTGGCCTTGAACTTATTTTTCTTTTTGCATTTTGGTCGTGAAATTGAACGCATGATTGGCCGCTGGAATTTCGGCCTACTTTACTTGGCCTTGTTGATTCTTCCAGCCATGGCGTGTATTCTAGGTTCAGCTATTTTAGGAACACCTCTTGGGGTGCGTGTGCCTTATGTTCTAACCACAGCGCATTTCGCTATCTTAATTGGGTTCACCTACATCTATCCTACGACTCAGTTTATTTTTGGAATCACCGCTCGCTGGGTGGGAATTATTTTAATCGGGGTAACGACGTTAGCGTTGATTGCTATTCCTTACTTTGGAGCTCTTATTCCTTTCGCCGCTTCCTTGCTCACAGTTTATGCATTCCTGAATTTTGTCGGCGCAGCAGGTGGTATTAATTGGGTAGATACAATTCAAAATTGGCGTGAAAAAAAGCAAGATCAGCTAGTGCAAGAACGCAGAGTTGTACAGAAAAATAAGCGCCTTGAGCAGGAGGCTTCCGTTGATACTATTTTAGATAAAATTAGTCAGCACGGGATCCAATCTTTAACGGCAAAGGAGCGCGCCTTTTTGGAAAAAGAGGGTTCACAGCTTAAAGCGAAAGAGGAGCAACAACGCAGATGAATCCTGTGCTGACTCGTTTGCTTTATCCGCCGATCAAGCCCATGCTAAAACTTTGCGGGGTGCCAGTTGACGCTACTCTAGCCATCGTCCTGACGCATATTACCATAATGGTGCTGCTAGTTTTATCTTCGTTTCTGATGCCTACGGTGACGGGAGGGCAAGACGGAAACTTGCTGATCTTTAGCATATTTAATACGGAGACCTTTCAGTTCCATCAACCTCTGAGCTTGTTCCTTTATCCCTTCCTGCACGATATCCGCTCCGAGCATGTTTTTTTTCTGGTGGAGATGCTTTTGCTCTTCGTCTGTGGGCGGCAGTTGGAAGCCTTAATTGGTAGAAAATCCTATATTTTTCTACAGGCAACACTTCTTATAGTGCCTCCACTTTTATTATTAAGTTTAAGTAAAGTAATCCCCGTTTCTTTCATTCTTAGCTCTTCTTTTTATACCACTATGGTTCTCTGCTTAACCTATCTCATGATTGTTCCTAAGCCCCGTGCCTACGCGGGTTTGAGTCTGGCTGTCATGACGTGGTTACTTGTGGGATTTTGCCTGATTTTTTTCTTGGCAGAAAGAGATTGGCGGCGGCTAGCTAATTTTAGTATGACTTTAATGGCGGCACTTGTTTTTATAGAAGTGATCGGGGCGGGCAAAGGAGCCGGGATACTTTATTTCTTTAAGGCGGTGCCTGAGGAAAATAATTCAATCTTTAAAAAGGTAAAATCCCTCGTCTCTGACGAATTGGTTCCAGTCTGCGATCAACAAACGGTTGATACTATTTTAGATAAAATTTCTTTGTCAGGCATAGACTCACTCAATAGAGAAGAGCGCAAGGGTTTAGCCGACGCTAGCCAACGACTCCAAAGGAATGACTAATCCTTGCTCTGATTCCATCACGGTTGATTGGTTAACATGGCAACCTACGGAACTAGCAGTGCTGTGCTTTGTGGTGGAAAATAGTCGTATTTTATTAATCGAAAAAAAACGTGGTTTAGGGGCAGGTAAAGTGAATGCTCCAGGCGGCAAGATCAAGTTAGGAGAAACGCCATTAGAGGCCGCTATCCGTGAGACGCAAGAGGAGGTGGGCGTGATTCCAATTGGGTTAACGGAGGCGGGAGTCTTACGTTTTCAATTTAAGGATGGTTACGCACTACACTGCACCGTGTTTAAGGCTAAATCTTTTCAAGGAGTGTTGATAGAGACACCTGAAGCCACACCGTTTATCGTGGGAACAGATGAAATTCCGTTTGAGCGCATGTGGGCAGATGATAGTCATTGGGTGAAGTATCTATTGTCGGGAGACTATTTTTCGGGAGCCTTTTTGTTTGATGAAGATCGCATGCTTACGAATGAAGTTAAGGTTTAGATGAAGCTCTGTAGTTTACGGATGACGAAAGTCAGCTAGAATAATTTTATGATGGAACCTTGGGTGTCTAAAATACTGTGGTGTGTGGGGCTCCTAGCTTTGGCTTATGCCATGTCTCAATCGTCTTTTTTCTGGCTGCGCCGTTTAGGGCTTTGGGTGGTTTTCGGCACAGTAGGATTAGGCATTTGGTTCGTTAGCGAAAACGGAGTGTTGGTTCTAGCAGGATTTCTCGGTTGGTTTGGTCTTCCCTTGGCGCAAGCACTCTATTTTTCTAGAAACTTACGTTTTTCTTTGTCACGTAGTTTAGTTAAGGAGCGGCTTAATGTAGATGATCTGGAGGAGTGGGTGACGCTTACTCAAGAATTCCGTAAAGAAGGGTTTTCGACTGCGGGCGAATATTGCTTAAAACCTTCTTTTGTTGATTATGGATTCCGCTTATTTCAGCGTTCAGAGCAAACTTCACAGCGAGTCGGAGGTATTGGCCTTGTGCGGCAAGGGGCTATCTCGTTGTATTATATAGTTTTTGTCACGAAAGCCAAAGACGGCACCTTGTGGATGACTTGGGATTACCCTTTAGCTTACGGCTTAAAAATGCCGCCTCAGATTCAAGCCTTTCGTTGTTTGGAATCGGAATCGGTAAATGAACTACTCGCTCAGCACGAAGCGTTTTTGAAATTAAATGACGTAGCAGAGGCTGAGGATAATTCGGAGCCACAAGCGCTTTTTAACAGACTCTTTTGCGAGACCATGAGTTACAATTTAAGCATAGGACTGCTGAAACTAGCAAATGCTTCACAGGAAGAAATCCTTTACAGTTGGCGCGGAACTTTTTTCATCATAGGGCAAGTTTTGCGCCAGATGGTAAAAGGCTATTAGTTTTTAAATCAAATCGACGATCGGTCTTAGTCTGGCCAAGATACAGTGATTAATTCTGAGTAGTCGGCTAGGGATTCTATTTCTAGTTGACCGGCATTGGCTGGGAAAAAGAGGCTGCTCCCACGAGGAAATTCTTTTCCTTCAAATTTAACTAAACCCTGAGAGACAAAGACGTATTGGAAGGATTCCGCTCCGACCTCAAAATCCCTCGTTTCCTTTTCAAAGAAGGGTGCGCGCATAACGGTGAAGTAAATGCAGGCGACTAAGGTTTCGCCATGTGGTTGAGCGAAGTCCGGTTCGATATCCTGATAGTTAATGCACTCCAAAGATTCCTTAACATGAAGCGGGCGCAGTTTTCCAGTATTTTGATCAAGTCGATCCCAGTCATAAACGCGAAAAGTGGTATCTGAATTTTGTTGAATTTCTAAAATAACGTTTCCCGATCCGATGGCATGGACTCGTCCTGAAGGCAGAAACATCGTTTCACCCGCACTGGTTTTTAGCCGATGAAAACAGGAGGCCACATTCCCGTTGTCGAGTGCTTGGATGAACGCTGCGCGGGTGACACCTTCTTTTAAGCCGGCATAAATTTCTGCCTGATCTTTGGTTTCCAAAAAATACCACATCTCTGTTTTGGGTTCGCCCTGGAATTGAGCCGCAAGATGGGCGGGGGGATGAACTTGGAGGGAAAGCTTTTCTTGAGCATCAAGGAGTTTAATGATGAGAGGGAACCTGTCCGTGTTGGGTGAGGCGGTGCCAAAAAAAGTCTTACGCTCTGGGCTAGCCCAAACATCATGCAGTGTCATTCCTGATTCCACAAAAATACTCTGCGCCTCAGGCCGATCACAAAGCTCCCATGCCTCTCCGATTTTTTTATCTAAGGGGATAGGGCGTTGAAAAAGAGAATGAAGATTTTGGCCTCCCCAAATACGTTCTTGGTAAAGGGGTTTAAGGCTGAAGAATAACATTTAAAAAAACTATCTTTTCTTAATCTAAGATCAAGTGCTGCTTTGCTCACACTTTCATTTTACTCTATTCTACGAGTTACTAGTCATTAATCTTGTACAACTCTTGCCATCAGCCTTTGCCTATGCCAAACATTAGTGACATGAGCGCAGCTGTTAGCAATTCGGTTCTTTTTTCAACGGAATTTTTAGCTATTCCTGCTGGTGGGGGAGATCAGTTGGTATGGAATCAGACGACTGGTGAAAAAGAAATTCTCAGCGGCCAAGATGTGGAAATCCTACGCATCTGTCAGCGACCACGTTCCATTTCAGAACATTTAGATAGCATGGAAGAGGATTGGGGTTATCGGCCAGAATGGTCTGAGTTTCAGGGCATGTGGCAAGATTTGGTCAATAAAGGATGGCTTCTTTCCGTGGAGACGTTCCAGCAATCTTTCAACGCAAAGGCTGCCACCGAGAGCGCAAAAAAGCCTGTCCACATCTCCGCCTTAACGATACCGATGCGAGCCGTCGGGCCAGCTCTCGTCAGGTGCTTAAAATCAGTCGAACCTCACATGCAAGAAAACGGCAGAAAGATGGAACTCATCTTAGTTAGTGAACAGGATGATGTCGATGCAGCGAGGGAGGTCGTGGGTAACATGACTTGCGACATGGAACCACGGTGGATCGGGCCACGTGAACGCGAGGTATTTATCCGGTGGCTGGTTAAAGAGACGACACTTTCCCTAGAGCTTTGCGCCTATGCGCTGAAGCCTGATGTGCCAGAAATTAAAATTGGGGCCTTACGTAATGCACAACTTTTAGAATGTGTGGATCAACATTATCTCAGCACGGATGATGACACTGTGTGGGATCTACGTCGTCCAAGAACATCTTCCGAAGCCACCATCTTAGGCGGGTTCGAAGCAGCTCTCTGGAACTATGAGCCTCTAACTACAGAGGCCCTCAATTATGGAGAAAAAGTGGCCAGTAATATATTTGAGCGACATGAGGCATTTCTAGGAAAGTCGGCATCAGAACTAATAGCCGCAGCTAAGACATTAAAAATTTACGGTTTGGATTTAACATTAAGAAAAAGCTTAAATAACCCACATTCCCGTGTGGGTATGAGTGTCACGGGATACCGTGGGGACGCCGCCTTTACCGATTTCAGCACGCTACTTAGTTTTCCTAAAAATGAAATACCTCCATGGTTTCAAGAATCCTCTGCCTATCAATCCTTTCTTTCCGCTCAAGAAGTTAGTGTTAGTGGGGCTGGCTTGCTGTGTGGCAATTTCTGTGCCGCCGGAATGGGTATGGCTTTAGATGCAACAGCTGAGCTTCCGCCATTTCCTCCATTGCACCGGAACGAGGACGGATTATTTCAACTTTTTTTACAACATAACCAACAGAGACTGCTCAGCGTGGGCTTGCCTGAAACGCTTTATCATAAAAGACAAGAGACTCGCCTCCTAGCTCACACCTATGCAGAATCTCTTCAGGCTGATCCCTCTATGGATAAATGGGTCTCACTTCTTTTTCATAGCTACCAAGAAGGTTCCGTGGTTCGGGATACTAGCTCTTTTGGGATATGGCTCAGGGAAAGTATTACCCATGAGCCCGAGAGCATGACTAAATATCTAGTTTCTATTTATGATCAATATATCTGGAACGCAAGGACAACACTATCCATGGCTTTTAAAGGTAAGCAGCTTCCCGCAGTATTCAGATCTGATTTAAACAAGGCCACACAAATCCTTGAGGAAAAATTATTAAATAGCACACCTGTTTGGCCCCGTGAGTTTCAAGGCAGAGCAGAGCCCTTAACCGATTTTCTTAAAGAACTATGTCTTCTCGGAGAGCTTTTAGAAAAATGGCCACTCTTTCTTGCGGCGGCTCGTCACCATAAACAGGTAGGTCAGCGTCTGTCTGTAGCCTTGAGATGAAACTGGAGATACCTACTCTAAAAGCCTTTTGGTTGTCCGCACCGGCTACCTTGCGCGCAATAAGTCATGATTTCATTTTTTTAAAATCCTGGACGGGAACTCGTCATCAAATTACGAAAGTCGAGTCGATGGTGTGGCACTTTTTCCAAAGGGCTCAAACCATTCAAGAAGCGTATCAAGTATTTGCGCAAGATTATTTCTGGACGCAAGCAGATCTGGATTTGTTAGAACCTGCTTTGGAGAGATTGAAGCAATTGGGGTTGATTCATAATTTCTCTACTCTCCACGCATATTGGAGAACAGAAGCAACTCTTCCCAAGATTAATGAGTGTAAATTAGAAACATTAGTCATACCTACCTGCAATCGCCCGCAAGCACTAAATACCAGTCTGTGTGCTTGGGGTGCTTATGGAAAAAAATGGGGTCGTTCCTTCCACTTTATTATTGGTGATGACTCTAATCTTGAGAATGCGAAGAGCAATCGCAGTATCATCTTTGAACAGAGAAAATCGGGGCTGATGATTACCTATTTCGGTCGCAAAAAAAGACAACGTTTTTCTGAAGAGCTGGCTTCTCGTGCACAGGTGGATCCTGCCATTTGCAACTTTGCCCTGTTCGGTATCGAGGGGCAGGCCTCCTGTGGTGGGAACCGGAATAGTCTCATGCTATCCTGTGTGGATCAGGTATTTCTTAGTGTGGATGATGACATGATTCCTGCTTTCTACGGGGATAAGAAGAATGACTCTATCCTAGAACTGAAAGATAATCATGCCTCAATGCGTTCTACTTTTTATCCAGATCGAGAGTCGTTACTGAGTGCGGTTCTGTTTGAAGAGAATCATGACGTAATTAAATCGATGGAAGCTTTTTTAGGGCAATCACCACAAAGCCTTAGCTTAGATGTGGGGAAGGAACTTCAGCTTGAAAATGCGCACACCACGACTCTAGCTAGGTATTTACGGCCTCAAGCTAAGGTCAGCTTTGTCATGGCCAGCACAGCAGGAGATGATTATGTGCGGTATCCGAGAATGATGGATGCTTTCTTAACAACAACAAAGGACTGGTCTACCAAGGTTCAACACCGCGAAGTGCTTCTGCAATTTCCTAACGATACGTTAATGCCCAGTTCCTTCTGCATTACAGGGTTTATTGGGCTAGATGCTAGAAAACGTCTGGCCAGTTTTTTCCCAACTCTCCGTGGGGAAGATAGCTTATTTGGCCTTACGGAGTATATCACGAATAGGGCATCCTTCGGGCTAAACTTAAGCTGGGCTATCTATCACTCGCCTGTTGACGCACGGCCAAGTTATGCAGATCTGAAAACTGAAATATTAAAGTGGAATCCTTGGGATGAGCCTTGGTGTTTTTTTAAGTTGGCCTTACTTGCTGTTCAAGGCCACGCCTCAATTCCCACGTCACACTATGCGTTAGGTTCCTCTCTTGTTCATTTGGCTAAGCTGCCTTGCCCGGATTTTATTCAAATTATGGAAGAAGCTTTTTTGAATGAACTAGGAGAGATTATGGTACTTTTAGACTATGAATTTAAAAAGCCGTCCACTGACGCATTTAAAAAGGAGTGTCTTTCTTTAGCGATGGATCGTTTAAATCAATTAGCACGAGAACCCATGACATGGTTAACTGTGGAAATTAAGAAATTAAAAGGTGCGGAGGCCTTTGCTTGGTCTAAAGAGTGTTTGGAAAATTATGGGAAACTTCTTATGGCATGGCCTGATTTATGGTCGGCGGCCTCAGCACTAAAAAAGTCGGGTTGGACGAGAAGACTGCTGGAATCTGAGGATGACTAATTAAACTAGCAATTGCCTTCTTCTTCACTTGCGGTAATTTCTTCTCCTATGACCGTCTTAAACCGTATGCCTATGATCAGTATCATCATTGGAGTTCTCTTAGATATCGTAGGAGTTGCCTCCTTCATCTCAACGGGTTCAACTCATAACGCAGCCTTGATCCCTTGTATTATTGGCATGATCATTTTTGTTTGCGGCATCTTGGCCACTAAGCAGAAATTTCTGAAACATGCCATGCACGCGGGAGCCGTGGTGGCTCTCTTCGGATTAATCATGGGATTGGCTCGCCTCATCGAAGCTTTTGGTGATGCCAGTGTCTTAAAACTAGCCTCAACCCTTTCATTGATCATTCTTTGCGGACTTTACTTAGGTTTTTGCATTAAGTCTTTTATTGAAGCGCGCCAAGCTCGGCAACGTGCACAGGGTTAATTAGCCACTAGAACTTCTATCGGATTCAGCCAACGTTGTTGAGCTCGCTCTACCTGCCGATCCCAGTTGTTGGGGCTTACCCTTGTTTGGCTATTTATTTCTCCTACCATAATGGCTGTGGAAACTTTGCTGCTTTCGGCCCGGAAACCTTGGCTCCAACGGTCTTTGAGGACGGCTAATGACTTGGGTTGAACTAAATTTCCCGCTCGGTAGATAACCGCAGCCATGGGAAAAACGGTCTTAGCATTAGCCCCTTCCAGCAGCCATCGCGTGGCGAAACTTTTTAAACGATAGTTAGCACTTTCCACCTCTAGGCTGAAGGGCGCAGAGTCTGGTGCTTGGGGCCAACGCACTTTCTGGACGGTAGAACGCAAGAGGGGATCGCGCAGGGCGAAGCTGAAGCGGTGATTAATCACGAGCACTTCGTCCTTCGTGCGCCAAAGCGTTTTTTGTTCTAACACTACACGTAAGGGACCCTGACTTAAGACACGTTGTTGGGTCTCTTTAGAAATCAGTTGGGGTGTTGAATAGGCTGCGGATAGCAACGCAGTCGTAGCGGAGGCAGTAAAAAATTGTAAGTCATCAGGCCCAGTCGTTTTAAAAAGAAAAGTCGGCGTATCGACTTGCAACATAGTTTGTTTAACCGAAACCCTGAAAGGGCTGTCTTTACTTTTTTTACTCTTCCCATTTATCACTTGAACAGGGAGGCTTTCTTTTGGGGCAAGGCTGACTTGGAAGTAAAGTTCATCGGGCTTGCCGTCACCATTTAAGTCATCACGTTGATGGGGGATTTCCTTACCTGCTTGGTCTAATAAGATGAGGTCACTCTTGCGCGCCCATGCAGGAGCTTTATCGAGGGAAACGGTGACGCCTTCATTGATCCGCTGTAAATCTATAGGATTACTGATGATAAGGGTAAAGGGCCTAGAGGGGGAGCAAGCAGATAGAGAAAGTGAGAGAAGTATGAATGCGCCAAGAAGTTTAGGAATTCCTGAGATGTTAGACCTCATGTGCATGGCTTAGCGTAGATAATTTATAAAGGGTTGCAACAAGCACTCCGCACAAAGTGGAATGAAATGTATGGCGTGCTGGGTAATCGAGTTGGGCATTTTTTTAACGATTTACACTGCTTCGTTTATTCCTTCTTGTTCTTCTTTGTTTGTGTCTTTTCCTCGGGCTTGGTCTTTTCCATTGGGCGATCACCTAGGAAGAGGTAAGACTTGGCGAGTGCGTCAAACGAGGCGAGAGAATCGGCAAAGAGTTTTGGGTTGCGCGAAGTTAAAACGACAAAATTGATGGTCTTCTTCTCCACATAGTAGGCGACTGCTTCACTGTTGCCCCATTCGTCACCAGTAAAATGGTAGATAACCAACTCCTGACCGGCATCCGTCTTGATAGTCTTCACTCGCTTCGCCGTATACTTAGGGCTTCCGTTAGCGTGAAAATCCTCGACGACGACCTTGGCAACATCATCGGCCGTAGCAATTTTGTCCGTCCGTGGGCGAGACTGAGCGTAAGCGACTATTGCGCCATCCTTCCATGTGCTGCCCTTAGGATAAAAGACTGCATGAACGCCTTGCTGGACAGCACTTTCGTTGTCTAGCATCCATCCCTTCGGAGCCGTCAGGCTAAAGGCGTGGTCCGAACCATACACGATGCCATGACCCTGTTCGGTTATGCTGGCCAATGTCGTCGAAACGAAAAGTATGGCGGAAAGAATGGACAGAAGTGTGGTTTTCATTATGTGCGTTTAGATTTCAATGTGGTGGTTGGCTTTTATAATAAAAGTGAAAAGTACTTTGTATTTTCTTTAAATCTGCCCGTGGCGTAACTCATCGTGTAAGCGGGTGACAAGTACGAGGATTGTTGCGGGTGAGCGTTGAGTGCAGCACCATCTTGGGTTTTTAATTTTTTCTGCATAGGTATGTGCCGATAATTCCACCATCAAGGTGCTTGCTGACCACACTAAACCCTGCCCGCACTAAAAGCCCGTCCATGACCCAGTCGTAGGTAGAATACTCGTCACGGAAATGACCTTCAGCATCTTTACGCAGAAAATCTCCTCCAGCTTCCTTTTGTTTGTCGATAAAACGGGCGATGTTCTCAAGGGCATCAGCCTCTTCCATAATGACATCATGAAGAAAAAACTGGCCGCCCTGCTTCAGCATACGATAGATGCGCTTGAGTGAAACTCCCTTCCAGAAATCGGGTAGATGGTGAAAGGCAAAGGTGGTCACAATAGCGTCCACCGAACCCTCCAGATGCTCATAGGTCAGAAATCCGGCATGGTGAAACTCGATTCCAGAAACTCCTTCCTCATCAGCCTTGCTCTTTGCTAGGGCAAGCATGGTCTGTGAAACATCAATTGCATGGACTTGGGCTCCTCTTTTTGCCGCTTCAATGGCAAAAGTGCCAGTGCCAGAACCGAAATCAATGAGTGTATCGCCCTGCTTAATGGTGAGTGCATCCAACACGCGGTTGCTTTCCGCTTTGATATCCCGGAAGTCTGCATGGCTTGAATCATAAACGTCCACTTCGGACTGGTTGCTATAGTCGCGTCCGACTGGTTTAAATTCGTCGTATTGCCAAAAAGGTTGAGATCGTATCATCGGTGTCTTTTCTGCCGAAATGATGGCTGCATGATAGAGATAGAGCGAGAATAATAGGAAGGGAGTGAGGGGGTTCTATCTCGTAAAGTAAATAACACCGAACAAAAAACGGATAGCTGGAAGTGGGCTAAGCTTTGATCACGTCTCGGCGGGACAGCTCTATCAACACCTAGGATAACTCACGAGCGAAGCGAGTAGGGTTAATGACACGGTTCGGTATTTCTCATCGATAAACGTCCTTTCGGTGGGCGATACGGATAATAAGCACCAGCAAAACATGATCCTCTATTTCATAAACGACCCGATAGTCGCCGATCCGAATGCGGTATGTCCAATATGCACCTGCAAGCTTCTTAACGCCGTAGGGTCTAGGATCGGTTTCAAGCAGTTCAATCTCATAGTTGTTTCGCCATCATCCAAAGTGCCATAGCCATCATCATGAGGTTCTCGGTCAGAGAAATGAATCCGAGGGGAACGCTGCTGTCACCGCCCACACAAGCGCACTTGAGATCGCGCTTTTGAATGTAGACTGCCTTTATAATCGAGACTGCGCCGATGCTGCTGGCGAGCAGCACGATGGGAGCGACGACCCAAGTGAAAAGTCCCGCGATCATGAGAATACCGCCAACCGTTTCAATACAGGCATACACGTAGGCATAGGGCACATAGCGTTGGGCTAGCAGGTCGTATTGGACGAAACCGGTGGCGTAGCTTTTTAGATCCCGTAGCTTTTGTATTCCAAGGGCACACATACTGAAGGCAATGAATAACTCCGCCACTCGAATCGCGGAGAGGCTACCGAGGATCGCCCAACTGGTAGTCAATGCCATCAATAAAGTTACCACAAAAATCGCAATGACTGGCTGATAGGTCTCTCCATCATTGGGGTCTGGGCTCAAGCCAAGGTGTTCCCTAAGTTTGTCATAACCGCCTAAGCGTTCACCTTCGATGAAGATTTGCGGGGTCTCATCTACGTTGTTGTCATTCTTGTACTGTTGGTTCGCTTCCATAGTTTCGAGGTGGTGATCCGTCACGTCGAAGCCATTGCGTTTCAAAAGGTCTAACGCCTTGATCCCCCAAGGACAAAGGTGGTCGGGCGTCACCATGCGGTAGATTATAGCTTTCTTATTCATAAATTCTTTCTACCGAGTCATGATGGCTGCATGACAGAGGGAGAGCGAGTAAAAAAGGATAGGAAGAAGGGGGCGGAGGCTGGCGCGGTCTCTGCAAAAGTTACCACAAAAGTCTAGTGCTGTAAGGGGATTCACTGGAAGCACTGGTTCGGCTTTTCAGAGTATCTCCCATATCTGGAGGCTATTCGACTCCAATAAATTATTTTTCGGCGAACCGATACTGGCTGCAATATCGGGACCTTTCATTCCGGCCTTTATTTCATCCCACTTTTGACTTGGTGCTCCGATAAAAATGCTGATCGCGAAAACTGTGATCACAAGAGTGGCGGTATATGACAGCAGGCGTTTCATTTTTGCCGAACGACCTCAAGATCTGCGACGCATAGGGAATGGTGCGCCTCCTGCCCAGAGAGTCCCCTGCACCGTTTGGTTAGGCGTTGCGGTCAGTGCTCTGGACATCGCTGCAATGCTGCTGCACAGCCGGGATAGGTAGCGGATTGTTAGTTGCAACACTTGCGCGCTGCCAAGGCCAACGCCCCTCTAACTCCAATTGAAGCGACGTGCTCAGAAAAGTGCGAAGGAGCACAACCAAACCCAGCGTAAGGACGTGTTCAATCGTTGGGGAGACAACAACTGTGCGGATGATGTCGCCAGCAATTAGAAACTCCAATCCCAAGAGAATTGCCTTGCCCATGTTTTGTCGAAAAGTGCGATAGGGACTGTCAGTTCCCGCGTGCCTGCCAAGCAGAAAACAGATTATTGCATAAATGGAACCAATAACTAGAACGACCACTCCAACTCCATCAATGGCGGTGCCAACGAGTTCAATTATTTGCGGGAAACGGTCCATATCACATTGCTCCTAACGAGGTATATTCAGCGAAGGGCTGGCGAGGTAGCGGTCCTGTAGAAAACGTTGCGGCCAGAGCTGTCACCACAGCCCTGAAATAGGCGACAACCGAATCATGCCAGCCGCCAGTAATTATTCGCCGCCGCAAAGTCTGAAACTCGATAGCAACGATCTGACTTACGGCGATGAGACTATTTGGGTTAGCGGCGTAGTTCGGTCGGCCCGCCTTGAGAATATCCAAATCCGGCTGAAGGTTGTGAATCATATGGCGGGACATAGTAATAGCTAAAGCGCGCCCTTCCTCGGGCGTAGCAGTGATTAACGAATTGCCTGAGATGAGAACTAAACCTTCAGCTGGAACACGATTCATAGTATTAATTTTTTTGGCTGTATTTTAGCTGTATTGATTTCAATGTACTACACGTGGCACAACGCTTTGCACAAGCACAATTGTCCCGTAAGATAATACTAATGTTTGTAATTCTTATAGGTTTAGCCTCGGTTGACGGGTAGCGACGCCTAACGTCGGCCAGCCGCCATGCGCGTCTCGCGCGTTGGCTGACGGGCATGATTAGATTTTCTTTTTTATTTCCTGAATGAACTCTTCTCTGTCAATTGGTGAAATCAACCTAAATCCTGAATCCAGGATAATTTTGACTCGTTTCAGTGATAGTGCAGGTGCGCTTAAAGGATTGGACGATAGTTCGGCACTTCTTATGGATTTGTATTTAATTTTTTCTTTCATTAAGCCTGCCTGAATAAGCAGCCCCTCCTCATCAAGGATGTAACGGCAGGGAATAGCCAATGCAGCCATCAGGCCGCCTGTGAACAGTCCTGAAAGGATAGCGATCGCTGAGCCTTCTTTGGAAATAGGGATAAGATAAACCCCCAGTCCGATGATAAACAAGGGTGTGGCAACAAGTATGGCACCGAGCCACCAATCGACTTTGGATGGGTATATTTTCATAATCTAACGTTCAAAGTGAGCCACGGGAGGAACTGGCGCGACTCGTGGCTCTGCGCAAGGCGTGACAGTCCCAGACCTTGGCTCTGGCGTCTGGTTCGGCTCCGTTCTTCCCGCCGCCAACAGCACGGCCAGCTTTCTTCTCTGATACTCGACGTATCCCGGGTCTTTTGCACGGATGTCATCGTCGACGAGATAGTGCTCCAACTCATGAGGGAGTGAATCGTAGATGGGGCTCCAACTTGAGCGTAGCTTCTCCTTGAACGCAGCCGCAGCGCTCGACCAAGCTTCTCTTTCTTCTTTCGTGGAGAGCGGAAGAGCATCGAGCGCGCGAAGTGCTTGCGCTAGCTGGATCACAAGCGGCTCAGTCGCGTCCAGCTTGGGGAGCGGGTCACGGCGGAAGAGCTTTGCGAGGATGCTCATTTTTTCCAGGTCAATGCGAGGCGACGCTGTTCCTTGGCGCAGTCGAGCAAATACAGATTGATAAGGTTCTGATATGGAATACCGGTATCTGAGGAAAGCGATTTGAAGTAACCGATAACATCGGGCTCAAGGCGAATCGTAATGGCCTTCTTCGAGCGTTTTACATAGGGGTTCCGCTTCGCTTCGGTAAAATTATATTCTTTTCTCATTATATATTCTTCCAGTATGGCTTTTGTTCTTTTGTTCCAGCTTTTCGTGCCGAGATGATTCTGAATGAAATGCCGCCCTTCCGGAAACAGTGGACAACGACAAGCATTCGAGGCGTCGCACTTTGACCCATAATGATAAAGCGATCCTCGGAGATCGAATGATCGGGGTCGGGCAACACAAGGGCTCTCTCATCGTAGAATACTGTTTTAGCTTCCTCGAACGTGACCCCGTGCTTCTTGGCGTTCAACGCCGCTTTGCTGGAATCCCATCCAAACGACAGCTCATTCATACATACAACAGCAATACATCATATTGCGACTGCGGCAAAGTCTATTTCTGCTAAAGTCCCCAGTGACCTATCGCTGCTTGCTTCTGGCATCCGAGCCTGCTCCGCAGGCGAAATGCCAGAAGTCCCGAAGGGACAGGGATTAGGTCAACTAGCTCGTTAGCTATTTTGTTTTTCAAGGTATTCGGTCCTCAAATCCGCCAGCCATTTCCCGTCTAGTGTCTTCCAACTCGTCCAACCGTTGACCGTATTCCGGTCGCTGCCAGCTTGTTGCATGCAGTGCAAAGCTGCGTAGCTTGGGGCAGAGAATGATCGCTCACCAACAAGCAAGTCACCATCGTCGGTCACTGTTGCCTCAAAGATCTTCTTCTCTCCTCCGCGAGGCTTATACGACATTGTCAGCTTTGACTGTGGAGCTACAAGTCTGGCCTCAATCAAATCAGATATCGACACATCATAGAACATGGTGCCATTTCGCTCGGGAGTTTTATCGGCGGTGTCGAAGACAGGCCGAAACTCATCAGGAATCTCGTATAGAATCTCATCGGGATTCTGGAGATCAACAAGTTTGCGCACGATCCACAGCTTAACCTCATTCTTGAGAGTTTGCGCCCACTCACGAAGGTCACTTGAAACGTGATCAATTGGAATGCCCACAATCGGAGGGGATTCTATTATCTCGGTTAGGACTTGGCGGATGTCGATCTCGTCGATCCCCAACTCCTCAATCCGATTCTTCAGGGAAACATCTTCCCTTACGCGATTGACAACGATCTCAATTAAAAGCTTTCGCGACTCTGGCTGCTGTGCCGCCACAATCTGCTTTGAAACCTGAGGGGCTATATGAGTCCACACAGAATGTGAACTCAGCTCAGCCTCCACAATGAACCATCTTCGCGACGAGAAATCGATTGCGAAGCCGTCAGGAATAGTTCCGCTGCCGTCGGCGCTCTTAATGAGTGACTTCGGAAGCATAATTGAATCTGGCCCGAAAATAAATTCCGCGTTGGTCATTACGACTCGCTCAATCTCCGCTTCGTTCTCGAATGAGGAGGTTACAAACTTGCGGTCGGCGATGATAATCATGATGGTGTATATTGTTAGCTAACGTCCGTGGTCAACCAGCCTGCGTGGCGGGCTTGGGTGAACCACATGGTTCGGAAATCTTTCTATCAGGTTGTCTCCCGTCTGGCATCTCAAATAAACGGCTCTGGCCGGAAGGTGGTAAGGATAACCTGGGCCTGAGTCTGGGTCGTGGCCGAATCAAAGATCTGTGGACATATGCGTTTCTTCTGTTTCTGAAGATTGTTTCTCGCGCAAAGCCGCCAAGCTCACAAAGGACTCTGGAATCAAAAGTCTTCCTGTTTTTCTTTTATCTTCCGAACGTTTTAGTGATGGCAACCCCACTAGCGGGAGCCAGCGTTGATCGCGGGGTTGAGGTGGAAATTACGTAAAAGCACTGCTAACAAAGGGGCTAGTGAGGGTTGCCATCCACGTCTTGTTGGGTTTAATTTGATTCTTCGATGCATTTCGCGAAAATCGAATCCCAAATTGCAGCCATTCCCGACCAATCTCGGCTCGCACCACCTTGGCTATCAATGGCTTCCGCGATCTTCTGCATGAAACGCTTTTGAAGTCCTCTCTTGCCGATCAGCTCACCCTGATATTTTCCGAGACCTTGGTTGTAGCCCTTCCATTGAACCCTCTCCAATGCACCGTCGGTGTTCCTCAGGACGTCTTCCCCGAAATAGAGCTCGATACTACCTGCAAGGCCATTGATGTTCATTTCCGTTTCTCCCTGAGGGCCTATCGTCGGATAGGCTTCACCTAGCGGAATATCGGGATAGCGTAGAACCTTGAATCTGTCGGGCAATGAAACTAGGCTCAACGGACCCAAGGCATCCTCAGCGGCGGTATCGTTGTCAAAGATTGCGATTACCCGATTGGCGATCTGAGCGCCAACTAAACCCTTCAATACGTGAACCAGGTTCGAGGCTCCACCTGCCAGCCGAGGCTCATGAAAATCCAAGAAGGAGAAGAGTGGAAACAGGTGTGGATGGAGAATCTTCAAAGAGTCCCGCAGGAAACCTGCATCGGAAGATCCTTCCGTGAGGATTATGATCTTTGAGTTCACGACGAACTCATCCGAGACATCCGACTTCGCTTGCGCAGCCAACTCTTCCGTTCCGTCATAGTAACCCGCAGAGACGAGCTTGCTGTAGTCTATGACTACAGCGACGTCGTCCGGGAAGACCTCAATCAAAGCTCGAATGATAAGGCGGGGGTCACAAATCGGAAACCCCCACAAGAACTCTTCATTGCCGCCTTCGACGATAATTCGCTGTGCAGTCGATAAAGCCTCTAGTTCTTCACGGTCGCAGTAACGCTTGCTGCCTGATGCAAGGTATTCTCTCACCTGCTCAACCCAGTAATCGAACGTATAGCTGCGCAGAAAGCTCTCGATTTCATCATTCTCAAGCCAATAGAAGCCGGCTACGAAGTCATCCTCGGCGAGGCTGCGCAATCTTTCCGATACCCAATTTCTGAAAGCTGTCTTCGCAACACTCAGACTAAATCTCTGAATTTCCAGTCGAGCCCTGAGCTTTGCGGACTCAATTCGATACTCATACCCAGTCTCCGTTTCATCTTCATTTTCTTCCGTAGTCTGGGAATATCCATCTGGCTCTGACCACTTGCGTTTGAAAACGCGATGGTCGCACTCTTCAAAGAATGACATCAATTGAGGATCCACGTAGTACTTCATTGGAAAGATGGAATGACCATCGATCTTTAGATCAGCATAGCTTCCCATTAGTCGTGAGGTTTAATGACCCAACGTCCTTCGTCACCCACGTGACGCTGTGACCCGTTGGGTGGACGAACTGGTTCGGCCTGTTTCATGTCTTAATATCATCTGGCTTCCGTAAGCTTGCCAAAGCCATAAATAATGAAAAAAGTGTTCCGCTTGCGAATAATAGTCCCCCCGCTAGGAGGGACAATCTCGAAATCGTCTGCTGCCATGGAGGGTTGAGGTTGTCGATATCGATGCCGCCACCTAAAACAATGCCAAAGAACAAAAATACGAAACACGCAATAATCAACGAGGCAATCAGTCCGCCGACAAGCCACAGAATACATTTGAGTCCGCGATTCATTTATTTTTATGCCGAACGTCCGTGGTCAACCAGCCCCGACTTATCGGGGCATGGGTGAACCACTTGGTTCGATATTATGTTTATCAAGTGAGAGTGCTTGGATCAAGTGTATAAAAACCACGTCCCCGACTCTTTCTTGTTTTTTCATCTCTTTAACCTTCATCTCTTGAATCCCATTTCTGTTACTTCTTTTTTTGATCGAACGTCCGCAATCACCGACGGGTAGCCATTCGGTGATCGCATTGTTCGGCATTTTCTACTGTCATCACTGATCGTCGAGAACAAAAAGTCCAATCACCGAAGTTAGAATCAGAAGCATCCATCCTACAGCGATGACCAAACAGCCGGGGGTAGTTGTCGAAACATAGTGGCCCCGAAAAAATCCCTTGAACTCACCGACTTGCTCTCCAAACCATATGCAGATCATGGCTATAAGCATCACGCCGACAAGACGGTTGACCGCCGCGCCGGATTCTACACGTGAATACATGAGCCACACAGATAAACTCGCGATTGCGAGGGAAAGAAGCCGATTCCAATAGGTTGCAGTCATATCGTCAAGTCATGGAAAACAATGAGTGGTCCGCATTCAGTTATTTTTTTGCCGAACGTCCGTCATCACTCGCGCTGCGCAGCGGCGTTGAGTGGATGACATGGTTAGCTATTTCTTTTTTATTCGCAGCAAGAAACCATTTGTGAATGCTGTAATGTCACTTGGATTTCGGTTGCCAAGCATCTTCGGCTGTCCGATCAATGGGAAATCCCCTTCTTTGATTGTCTCCGGTAGTCCTTGGGACAACGTATGACTAAAGGTCGGTATTTGGTCGGAAGTAGACATGGTGACACCGCCACCATAGGCCACAACTACTCTGTATTTTCCGTTTTGAGTTCCGATCATGACAGTAAACCCCTTTTCCGGCTTCTTGTTCCAAGCGGTCATTCCCTCAATGAGACGTTTCCCTGGTGCGCCGTCCTTTATAGTCCAAATCTCGATGGTAAATGATTCCGCTACAAGATCTACTCTCGAGGACCAAGAAGAAACTCCGAGGTATCGTCCAAGTTCATCAGCAGTCAAAGAATAGGCTTTCCCTAATGAAGCGGCGATGAGAGCTGCAATGAGTAGAATATGGCGAACGTGTTTCATGATTGTTTGGTTTTTTCTTTTTGTTAACGTCCAAAGTGACTCACGGCTTGCAGTGGCGTGCTTCCTGCGTCTTCGGCGCGCTTGCCCGCCAGCAGAAAGTATGACGCGGTAAGTCGTTGAGTCGAATGCCTTGTTCGGATTTCTTCATCGAAGTTCATCGCGTACGTCACTTGAGTAGAGGCCGAATATAACTGCCACGCAGAGGACAAGAGTGAGAATGGCTGGGATAGAAAAAGAAATAATTGCAAATATGACGCATAGAACAAGGAAACAAGCAGCCATTATGACGCCAGCTATCTGGGCGATCCAGAGCCTGAACAGTAAACCAAGTCCGATGAGAATGGCGACAGAATCTATACGAAAGCTAATATGGCCACCACCGGACTCGACTGTCATCTGATATAGAGCGATGCAGCCCTGAAGTAGGAATAAAAACGCAATAATCAAAAGCTTGATGTTCATATAATTGCTAAGCGATTCGCTCGGCTGCGTCGCGATTTCTGGTGAGGTTAGTCCTAAAACATTTGACAGCGAAAATCATGGCCAATGTAATCAAAACAGCCCCCGCGGTCCAAGGAATAAAAATATGCAGATGTGGAGCGAATGGAAATGAGCTGAATGATGCTCCTGATCCTTGATTCACAATCCACGAGATAATGTTCACAGCGGTGATCTGTGAATAAAGCGGAAGTTCAATTAAATATGTGTCTGAAAAGGCAAACCCGATGGGGAGTAAGAACTTCATGATATATTTTCCCGAACGTCAGTGGTCAACCAGCCCGCGTTGCGGGCTTGGGTGAACCACATGGTTCGAAAATCCTTCTATCAGGTTATCTCGCATCTGGCTTGTGAAATAAACGGCTCAGACGGAGCTGGGCCCTCCGATGGGGGGAATTCCGCGACTCGGAGGTCGCGGCTACATCGGCAGGGCGGGGGATGGTTTTGGGTTTTACCTGCGAAACACACGAAAAGACGCAAAAGAAAGAGAGAGAGAGTCTTTACGGGGAATGTCTTTGAGAAGGCTCGCGGAAAATTGACCTCGATTTCCAGAGATTTTTTGAGCCCCTTGCTTCGTCTTCCATTTCAGCGTCCTTTCGCGTGTTTTTGCGGACCATCAATTGTGTGGTTAGGGCTAAGAAAGCGGCCCTATGGTTTTTTAGCAACTTTGATTAGAAATTTGACCGGAATGGTTTCTTTTTGGAAAGCTTCCTCCTCGGGGGTTCTGGCCAGGCCTTCGGACACTTTCTTTTGGATGCCAAGGTTTGTCGTATTGGCCTGTCCGACAAAGCCGAAGGCGGCGGTCATGATGGCGGCGTTGGCCTTGGCGTTTTCGGCCGGATCGGTGATGGCAGGGTTACGCAGAACTTTGAGGGCTTTGTCATTGGAAGCGGCTACTTCGCCGACCTTGTTTCCCTGGGTGTCCATAACATCGACGATGCCTTCGGCGATCCAGACTTCCATGCGGGCGGGAAGGGCCAGGGTGACAAAATCGGTGCCGCGGGCGGCGGCAATGCCCTGGGGGGTTTGAATGCGGTAGTCCTGGGCCAGTCCATCACGTTTTCCTACTTTGGAGAAAACGCCGCCGGATTTGAGTTTGATCAGGGTGGCCATTTTTCCTGTTTCATTTTTCATGCTCAGAGTGGCGCTGGCGCCGGGCATGAGGTGGAGAGTGTTAAGGGCACCCAGCGTGATGGCGGCCCATCCGTCTTTGGTGGTGACGGTGCTGCCTTCAGGAATGACGGCTCCGTTGAGGCTGATGTCCAGGGTTTTGCCGTCGGGCCCGACCACGTCAAGGGGTGCACTCCGGCTGCTGAGAACCATGTTGTCAGGCTTGGCGGAATCAGCTGGTTTGCGGGGTTCCAGCCATTGTCCATCGGCTTCGATCCAGGCGATGGCGGCCTGGGTTTTATCGCTGGGACTGACGAAATAGGTGGTTCCTTGTTTCAGGTAATCGCTGCTGCGGATGATGGGTTCGGAGGGAAATTGTTGGGCTACGTCGGTTTCCAACCAGAAGGGTTCGCCGGGGATGGGTTCGTAAGCGGCGGGGGGCAGGGCCTGGAGACTGAGTGGCAAAGCGATTAGCAGAAAGCGAAGCAGATGTTTCATGTGGGATAGAACGTAGGGGGGGCTGCCTTGGGATGCAAAAAAGAGGTGACTATTTACGGGGTTGGGGGAAGTGAAGCAGTTTCCGGAGTTTTTGAAACATTTTTCCAGCCTGGTTGGGAGGGTCCCGATCTTTTTCCACAGCTTCTTAGGTTACAGGATCAACAAGAACATATATGGATAGCGGGTTTCGGGCGATTGTGAATAAGCTGCCGATTAGGTCTGTCTGATCATGAAGGGGGTGATAGATTGATGTTCTAGTGGAGGGTGCCGTTTTGGATACACAGAACAAAATTCTCGTTGTGGACGATCAGGAGGAAACGACCGACTGTCTGGTCAGGAGTATTTCCCATGCCTATCCCCAGTATGAGGTGAGCGGGGTGACAGACGGATTGCAGGCGCTGCAATGGCTACAGGAATATAGTCCCGAAATGGTGATCACGGATCTGCGCATGCCAAAATACGGGGGGTTGGAGGTCATTATGGAAACCCTGGCACAGAATCCCAAGACACCGGTGATCGCCATGTCGGCCATGGGCCTGTTGGAAGAGGTGCGGATTGTGGCGAAGCGGTTCACGTCCCTGCGTATGCTGGCCAAGCCTTTTATGATGGGGGAGTTGTTCGATACCATGGATGCCATGTTGAACTGCCAGCCAGAAAGTTTTGCCCAGGGATTTCAGCCCATCAGCATGCTGCAGGTGGTGCATCTGGAGAACCGGACCTGCCGAATGGAGTTGACCGAGGGGGATGTCTGCGGGGAGCTATGTTTTGATAAAGGGGAATTAAAGTTTGCAAGGGCTTCGGGAGCGATGGGGGAAGAGGCACTTTTTACGATTCTGAAAATGCGTAATCCGATGATCAAACTGTATAAGGGAAACCATGGCTATCCGCAGAATGTGAGGGTAGCTCTGGAGGGGTTGCTACTGGAGTATTGCCGTCGTTGCGATGAGATGATTCCGGTTTGAAAAGCCGTGATGCGGTATTTGTTCATCCGGATCCAGGGGCGGATCTATTAGTAAGCCGGATGTGGATACCTCCGGAGACAACAAACAACGACCCGATTAGGCAGATGAAGCTGATGTAGTTAGTCAGCGTTTCTTTGGGGCGATGACTATTTCCAAGGCTCAGGAAGTAAGGGGCGACGACGATGAGCCCGAGGCCGATGGCCACCTTGGGATAATGATTTTCCCACCACTGCCGCTTTAGGAAGAGTCCGAGAGAAATGCCCAGAAGAAGAAGGACGAAGGTAAGGATGAACCAGGGATTTGGATCGCAAGGGCCGGGCTTCATTGCCGCCAAGGGGGGGGGACTGGAAGATTTTCATAGGTGGGTCGAAATCCTTGGAGGGGCTGGGAAAATCGGACATGAGACAGGTGCTGAAGAGAGTTGCGACCTGGCCACCTGTAGCCAAACGATGGGAGGACTTTGAAAAATAACAATATCTAATTTGACATAAAATAGATCATTATCTAATCTAATAGGAAATGCCCCTGTTCTTGCAATAAGAAAAAGGTTTGTTTTATGAAAAGCCAAGAAATCGTCCGATTCAATAACACCGTCCTGCGGGACGGGCACCAATCCCTGGCGGCCACGCGTATGACGACCCGGCAGATGCTTCCGTCCGCACCAATCCTTGACGGCATGGAGTTCGCCGGATTGGAAACCTGGGGAGGGGCGGTCATTGATTCCTGCCTCCGTTATCTCTCGGAAAATCCTTTTGACCGCCTGCGCGCTTTGAAGAGTGCTGCGCCGTTGACCCCGCATATCATGCTGTTGCGCGGCCAGAACATCGTTCAATACACCAGCTTCCCCGATGACGTGGTGGAAGCCTTTATCCGTTGTTCGGCCGAGGCGGGGATGGATGTGTTCCGCATCTTTGATGCCCTCAATGACCTCCGTAATTTGGAAACCAGCATCCGGACCGTAGTGAAACTGGGAAAACATGCGCGTGGCGAAATCTGCTACACCCTGAGTCCGGTCCATACGATGGAGAGTTTTGTGCGTATGGGCAAAGACCTGGAGTCGATGGGTTGCCACTCGATCGGCATCAAGGATATGGCGGGGATCCTTCGTCCGCAGGTTGCGGCGGAATTGGTGAGGCGTTTGAAGAAAGAAGTCAAAATTCCGTTGGTGCTGCACAGTCATGACACGGCGGGACTGGCGGCTTCCAGTTACTGTGCGGCCATCGATGCGGGCGTGGACACGATCGAGACTTCCATCGCTCCCTTTGCCAACGGAACCTCCCAACCGGATACCCTGCGCATGTTGGAACTTCTCAAAGATCACCCCCGCTGTCCCCAGTTTGACCGGGGTCTTTTGTATGAACTCCGTTGCGACTTTGAAAAGATCTATGCGGAGCTGGGGTCCTTCACCAGTCCGGCCAATGAGCGGGTGGACAGTGACACGCTGACCTATCAGGTTCCGGGCGGGATGTTAAGCAACTTCCGCAACCAATTGAAAGAGCAGGGCATGGCGGATCGATTGCCGGAGGTGCTGAAAGAGATTCCGGTCGTGCGCGAGGCATTGGGTTGGATTCCGTTGGTGACACCGACCTCCCAGATTGTGGGAACCCAGGCCATGATGAACGTGAAGTTCGGACGCTGGAAAATGATTTCGCAGCCGGTCACGGATATCCTTCTTGGCAAATATGGAAAGACTCCCGGTGCGGTTGACGCCCAACTGTTGAAGGATACGCTCAAAAAGACCAAGGAGTTCCCGGTCACCGGCCGCCCTGCGGATTCTTTGAAACCGGGCATGACAGGGCTGCGCGCAAAATTGGCAGAAAAAGGACTTCCTGTTTCGGACGAAAATGCGGTTCTTTATGCCATGTTTCCCCAGGAACTGACGCAGTTGCTCAAACCGGTCCCGGCGCCCACCGCAGTCCCCGCCGTAAACAGTTTTTCTGTTCAAGCAGTCATTCCCTTGCGAAAGTCCGCAGCCTGTAACTATCGTCTCCAGGTGAACAATCGCCCGGTGGAAGCCCTGGTGGAGGAGATGGCCTGAAGGCCCGGACGGAGAAACCCTTTAAACAACAACACCTAACACTATGAGATACCCCCAGTTGACAGACGAAGAAGCGGCCTCCCTTATCCGCGATCAGGACACCATTGGATTCAGCGGTTTCACCCCGGCCGGCGCGGCCAAGGCAATCCCGAAAGCGCTGGCGGCAAGGGCAGAACTTCTGCATGCGGAGGGAAAACCTTTCCAGGTGGGGGTTGTAACGGGCGCATCGACTGGGCCCTCCCTGGACGGGGCATTGTCCCAGGCGGAAGCCATTTCCTGGAGGACTCCCTATCAATCCAATAAAGATCTCCGGAAAAGTATCAACGAGGGACGTACCCGGTTTTTTGACATGCATTTATCCACCCTGGCCCAGTCCATCCGCTTCGGATTTTTGGGGAAGATGGACTGGGCCGTGGTGGAGGCCTGCGATCTCAATGATGCCGGGGAAATTATCCTGAGCACCTCGGTCGGTGCCTCGCCTACTTTCTGCCAGGCCGCGGATAAAATCCTGATCGAACTGAATGACTACCATCCGGCAACGCTCCGGGGTTTCCATGATATCTACGAGCCCCTCAACCCCCCGCATCGTCTACCCATTCCGATCTGCCGTGTTTCGGACCGCATTGGGAGCGAAGTGGTCAAGGTGGACCCGGCCAAAATCGTCGGGGTGGTGAAAACCAACCTCGCAGATGAATCCTCTGGATTCGTTCCAGCGGATGCGGTGACGGACAAGATCGGCGAAAACGTGGCGCGTTTCATTGTTGAAGAAAGCCGTGTGGGACGCATCCCCTCTGAGTTTCTGCCGATCCAGTCGGGGGTGGGCAACATCGCCAATGCCGTTTTGGGTGCTTTGGGACGAAATCCGGAGATTCCCACCTTCGAAATGTTTACCGAGGTCATTCAGGATTCTGTCATCTCGCTCATCCTCAGCGGGAAAGTCAAATTTGCCACGGGAACCTCCATCACCGTCAGTCCCGATGTCTTGAAGTCCATCTACTCCAATCTGGATTTTTTTCGCTCCCGGCTTCTTCTTCGCCCCCAGGAAATCACCAACAACCCCGAACTGGTCCGGCGTCTGGGCATCATCACGATCAACACGGCTCTGGAAGTGGATCTTTTCGGCAACGTGAATTCCACCCATGTGATGGGAAAGAGTCTCATGAACGGGATTGGCGGTTCCGGGGATTTCACCCGGAACGGTTACATTTCCATTTTCACCTGCCCATCCCTGACCAAGGGAGGAAAGATCAGCACGATTGTGCCGGTGGTCAGCCACATGGATCACAGCGAGCATTCCGTGCAGGTCATCATCACGGAGCAGGGCATTGCGGATCTTCGGGGAAAAACTCCAAGTGAGAGGGCCCGCCTCATCGTGAAACAGTGCGCCCATCCGGACTATCGGGAAGAGCTCATGGGATACTTCGAAGAAATCAAAGACGGGCACACCCCGCATACGCTCAGCGCCGCCTATGCCATGCATCAACAGTTCCTGAAAACAGGAAGCATGCAGGGGGTGAACTGGGCGGAGTATTTTTGAGATCCTAAAAAGTCATTAAGCCACGGATTGCCCGGAAAAGCATGGATGGAAACCAAGAGCGGATCCCTAAATTCTGGATATTAAAGGCTTATCGGCCATGCTCAGGATGCAGTTATACAGGTCGAGGACTTCGTCCTTGAGTTTATTTTCCATAGCCAAAGCGTCCGTAATGTCGTGCTCCACAGCCAAGAAAAAATCCGCTGTGTCTGGCAGGTCGGAGACAAAATGCAGATCAATACTGGCCCAGTAAGACTTCCCGTTCTTATGATAGTTCCGGATCCGGGTTTGGCAGGACTCGCGACGCTGGACGGCTTGGCGTAAACGTGTGACATCAGCCGGATCAGTGGCGACCCCATGGAGAAAGGATCCCGGCTTTCTTCCCTCGATTTCCTGTAAATCATAACCGCACATTTCAGTGAAGAAATTGTTGACCCAAAGGATTTTTCCCCCGGTATCGCAAACGACCACCCCGTAAGAAGCAGGCGCCATGATGCGGCAGAGACTGGTTAAAACGGGGCTCATACGATTAATGAAGTTTTAAAAGACTGATGGCCGAACACGAGTTTTATTTCGTTGTTGTTGGTTTTTTACTAAAAGAGTCCTCTTTAATAGTATAAGTATTACTACTTATTTATTATCTTGTTGATTTAGTTTAGCTAATAATATAAAGTCTTTTTTATGAAAGATTCTTCTGGTTCTCCCTTGGCAGGGTCGAAAAGCAAGGCCCTTTTGTCGGAGTTTAAACCAGCCACCTACGAGGCCTGGAAAAGAGCGGCGGAAGCGCTGCTTAAGGGGGCACCCTTCGAAAAAAAATTACTTTCAACGACCTACGAAGGCATCACACTCCAGCCGATTTACAATGCAAGCGATGTCGCTGGACTGCCGCATCTCAAAGATTTTCCGGGCTTCTCCACGCACATCAGGGCGTCCAATGTCAGCGGCTACGTCAATCAACCCTGGCTCGTTTCCCAGGAATTACCCTGTAGTACTCCTGAAGAATTCAATGTGGTTGCTTTGCACGAACTGATGCAGGGACAAACGGAACTTAATGTGCTGGTCGATCTGGCCACGGCGAACGGGCTGGATCCGGATTCCGCCAAGGCGGGGGAGGTCGGGGCCTGTGGGGTTTCTCTCTCAATGCTACAGGACTTTGAGAGAGCTTTCCGCAAGGTGGATGCCTCGGCGGTTCCGGTTTATTTCCAGGCCGGGAGTTCCGCGCTTCCCGTCATGGCGCTTTGGTTTGCGCTGGCCCGTAAACAGGGCCTTTCCCTGCAATCCCTTCGTGGCGGGGTGGAGATGGATCCTCTCGGGGTTCTGGCCCGGCAGGGAAAGTTGCCCCATTCGATCGAACAGGCTTACTGTGAAATGGCGCAGCTGAGCGGTTTTGTGAAGGAATGGGAGATTCCGCTGCAGACAGTCTCGGTGCAAACAAACTATGTGCATGACCGTGGGGGCAATGCTGTTCAGGAACTGGCCTTTGCCCTGGCCACCGGGGTCGAGTATGTCCGTGCCATGGATGACCGGGGATTGAAGCCGGAAGATCTGGCTCCCCGGATGCGGTTTTCGTTTGGCATCGGTTCGCAGTTTTTTCCCGAAGTGGCCAAGTTCCGTGCGGCCCGCCTCCTCTGGAGCCGTGTGCTGGAAGCCTTTGATGTTCCCGAAAACAGGCGAGGAATGATCCAGCATGCGCGGACATCCATATGGAACAAAACCCGTATCGATCCTTATGTCAACATGCTAAGAACCACGACTGAAGCTTTCTCTGCCGCCTTGGGAGGTGTTCAAAGCATGCATGTCGGCCCCTTCGATGAAGGGTTCCGGGTGCCGGATGGGTTTTCGAGACGTATTGCCCGCAATACCCACACCATTCTGCAGGAAGAATGCGATCTGACACGGGTCATCGACCCGGCGGGTGGATCATGGTTTGTGGAAACCCTGACATCCCAATTGGTGCAAAAAGCCTGGGCCTTGTTCCAGGACACGGAGAAAGAAGGCGGGATGCTGGCAGCCCTGCAATCAGGCTGGGTTCAACAGCAGATCGAAGCGGTGGCGGCCAAACGGGTGAAATTCCTCGGCGAGCGGCGTGAGGTACAGGTCGGCATCAACAATTATCCCAATCCCAAGGAAGAACCGCAAAAGGCCGTTCTGCCGGACTATGCGCAGATTCTGGCCAAACGTTCATCCCAGATCAGCAGCTACCGGACCTCGGCGACGGACGAGACCGATCTACAGGTCATGGAAAGTCTGGCCACACTGGCGGCTTCGGCCGGAGTGATTTCGATGGAAGTGTCAATTAGTGCTGCCCAGGCCGGCGCGAGTCTGGGGGAACTGGTGCAGGCTCTTCGCAGCAAGGATACGGGCACACTTCGCCCGGAAATTCAGGCGATGCCAGCCCGCCGAGCCTCAACTCCCTATGAAGATCTGCGCGATGCCTGTTGGAGTCATCAGGCTACGACCGGCAAACGGCCCTCCATTCTTCAGGCCAATATCGGTCCATCGCGAACCTATCGGGCGAGGGCTGACTGGTGTTCCAACTTTTTCATGGTGGGAGGTTTCGATGTGCAAGGCGCGAGGGACTTTGTCTCGGTGGACGAAATAGTGGAGGCGGTAAAAGCATCGGAATCGCGGGTGGTGGTGTTGTGTTCGACCGATGAGACGTATCTCCAGTCTGCCGGGGATGCGGCACGGAAAATCAAGGAGTTGGACGGGACAAGAACAGTTTTGTTGGCGGGAGCACCGGGAGAACAGGAAACCGTCTATAAAGAATCCGGCATTGACGGGTTTGTCCATGTCAGGGTGAACAACTACGAAACGTTACGGGGATTATTGAAACAAACAGGAGTCCGTTCATGAGCAACCGTCCCGATTTCAGCAAAATCAAACCCGCCACGGCTTCCACGCCAATCAGCCGCAAGCAATGGCAGGATTCGTTGGAAAAAGAAACAGGCCGCAGGCTGGAGGATCTGCTCTGGCACACCATGGAGCAGGTCGAGGTAAAACCTCTCTATACCGAAGAAGATTACAAAGGACTGGAGCATCTGGGTTTTACCGCAGGGATTGCTCCCTTTCTTCGCGGCCCCTACGCCACGATGTATGCCGCACAACCCTGGACCATCCGGCAGTATGCGGGGTTTTCCACGGCGGAAGAATCGAATGCCTTTTATCGCCGGAACCTGGCGGCGGGACAGAAAGGGCTTTCTGTGGCCTTCGATCTGGCGACCCATCGCGGCTACGATTCCGATCATCCACGGGTGATCGGTGATGTCGGGAAAGCGGGGGTGGCGGTGGACTCGATCCTGGACATGCAGATCCTGTTCAAGAACATTCCGCTCAATAAAATTTCCGTATCAATGACCATGAACGGGGCCGTGCTGCCGGTGCTGGCGTTTTATATCGTGGCGGCTTTGGAGCAAGGAGCCAAACTGGAGGAACTTTCGGGCACGATCCAGAACGACATCCTGAAAGAATACATGGTCCGCAATACCTACATTTATCCGCCTTCACCTTCGATGCGGATCATTGCGGATATTTTTTCGTTTACCTCGAAACAGATGCCCAAGTTCAATTCGATTTCCATTTCCGGCTATCACATGCAGGAAGCCGGGGCCTCGGCTGATCTGGAAATGGCCTACACTCTGGCGGATGGACTTGAGTATATCAGGGCCGGGATCAAGGCGGGGATTGAAATTGATTCCTTTGCGCCGAGGTTGTCGTTTTTCTGGGCGCAGGGAAAAAATTATTTCATGGAAGTGGCCAAGATGCGTGCCGCCCGTCTGCTCTGGGCCAAGATGGTGAAAGAGTTCAATCCGAAGCTGGAAAAATCCATGGCGCTGCGGACCCATTCGCAGACCTCCGGCTGGAGTCTGACGGAACAGGATCCCTACAACAACGTGACCCGCACCTGCATTGAAGCCCTGGCGGCCGTATCCGGGCACACGCAATCGCTGCATACCAACGCGCTTGACGAAGCCATTGCTCTGCCGACGGATTTTTCCGCCCGTATCGCCCGCAATACCCAGCTTTATCTGCAGGAAGAGACCGGGATCTGCAAGGTGGTGGATCCCTGGGGTGGTTCCTATTTTGTCGAAGCGCTCACCGACTCCCTCATGCGCCGGGCCTGGGAACATATCGAGGAAGTGGAGGCTCTGGGAGGCATGGCCAAGGCGATTGAAAGCGGACTGCCGAAGATGCGGATTGAGGAAGTGGCAGCGCGTCGTCAGGCACGGATCGACAGCGGAACGGAAACGATCGTTGGCATCAACAAATACCGTTTGGAGAAGGAAGATCCTCTGGAGATTCTGGACATCGACAATACCGCAGTGCGCGGGTCCCAGATCCGGCGTTTGCAGGAGTTAAAAGCCAACAGGGACAACACTATAGTGCAGAAGACCCTGGAGCGGCTGACCTCTTCGGCGGAGTCCGGGGAAGGAAACCTGCTGGAACTGGCGATCGAAGCGGCCAGGGCCAGAGCCACACTGGGAGAGATTTCCTTTGCGCTCGAAAAAGTTTATGGCCGCCATCAGGCGGTGATCCGTTCGATCTCTGGTGTTTATCAGAAAGAATACGGGAAGCAGAACGAAATCACGCGAGTCCGGGATCTGGCCAAGGAGTTCGAGGCAGGGGAGGGTCGCCGTCCGCGTATTCTCATTGCCAAGATGGGGCAGGACGGTCATGACCGTGGAGCCAAGGTGGTGGCGACTGCTTTTGCTGATATGGGGTTTGATGTGGATATCGGGCCTTTGTTCCAGACTCCGGAAGAAACGGCCAGGCAGGCGGTTGAAAATGATGTGCATGTCGTGGCCATGAGTTCTTTGGCGGCGGGGCACAAGACCCTTCTGCCGCAGTTGATGGCGGAATTGGCCAAACAGGGAAGAGAAGATATCATGGTTGTTTGCGGTGGAGTGATTCCGGCCCAGGATTACGACTTCCTTTTGAAAAACGGGGCGAGTGCCATTTTCGGACCAGGAACGGTCATCCCGGATTCGGCAGGAAAGATTTTGAAACTTCTCCAGGAGCGCCTCACTTTCGAGGCGGCATGATATGACGGACAACACGTCCCGCCCGGAGTGGGTTCCTCCGGAAGGAGGCAGGGAATTTGCCTGTTATGTCAGACCTGGAGTGAACAATCCGGGCGGGGACTTATCCAGAGGAGACAGTGGAACGCAGCGACGCCGTGTTCTAAAAGCGGAGGATTACATCGAAGGCATCCTGCGTGGGAACCGCACATTATTGGCCCGGGGCATTACCCTGATTGAAAGCAACAAAGCGGAGCACACGGCTCTGGCCCAAGAAGTTCTGACCGGGGTGATGGAGCAGACGGGTTGTTCCCTGCGTGTGGGGATTACGGGTGTTCCCGGCGTGGGGAAAAGCACCTTTATCGAAGCTCTGGGAACGCGGCTCTGTCGCGAGGGGAAAAAAGTAGCGGTTCTGGCGGTGGATCCCAGCAGTTCCGTTTCCGGAGGAAGTGTCCTGGGCGACAAGACACGCATGGAACAGCTCTCCCGTGAACCTAACGCGTTTATCCGTCCCAGTCCGGCGGGTGGGAATCTGGGCGGTGTCGGCAGGAAGAGCCGCGAGACAGTCCTGCTCTGCGAAGCGGCCGGCTTTGACATCCTGATGGTGGAAACCGTCGGGGTGGGGCAGAGCGAGATAGAGGTTCATTCCATGGTGGACTGTTTTGTTCTCCTGATGCTGGCGGGGGCGGGTGACGAGTTGCAGGGGATCAAACGGGGGATCGTGGAATTGGCGGATCTGGTGATGGTGACCAAGGCGGATGGCGACAATTTGCTGCGGGCCCGCACGGCCCGGGGGGAACTGGAGAGAGTGCTGCATGTCCTTTCCCATGAGGCGCCGGATTGGCAGGTTCCGGCCTTGCTGGTTTCGGTCAAAGAAGAGAAAACGTTGAAGGTGTGTTGGGAGGTGCTGATGGGTTTTTGTGCGAAGGGAAAAGAGAACGGCTATTTTGAGGAGCGGCGCCGACGCCAGATTTTGAATTGGGTGCGGTTTCTTTGCCAGGAAGAGCTCCGCCTGAGTTTTGAGCGGGACCCACAGGTCTCTGCAGTGAGGGGATCCATCGAGAAGGACGTGGTTTCGGGGAAAATGCCCCACCTTTTGGCCGTGCAACAATTGCTTCAGAATTTTCGCTACCCCCGCACCTGATTTATTAGAGAAACTTTATAATAAAAAGACTAGACAGTAGATAATCTTATCGTTAAGATTTTTGAGGATAAGAAAAAGGAATTATGATTCAGAAAATTGATCATCTCGGCATTGCGGTGAAATCCTTGGAGGAAAGCATTCCTTACTATGAAAAGGTTCTTGGGCTCAAATGTGAAAAACGGGAGGAAGTGCTTTCGCAGAAAGTGAAAACTGCTTTTTTCCATGTGGGTGAAGTGCATCTGGAGCTGTTGGAGCCCACCTCGCCGGAAAGTCCGATAGCCAAATTCCTGGAAAAGAACGGGGAGGGGGTGCATCACGTGGCCTTTTACACGGACAACATCAGCGGCCAACTGAAGCAGGCCTCCGACGCGGGTTGCCGCCTCATTCACGAAGTTCCTTTTGAGGGAGCGGCCAACAAACTGGTTGCCTTCCTTCATCCCAAATCCACCCACGGTGTGCTGACCGAATTCTGCACGGATAAACAAGCATCCTGAACCAAAACCAAGAGAACTTTATGGCCATATCCCAAAAACTGCTGGAAACCTTACGCGAGCGACGCAGCCAAGCCCTTCTGGGCGGTGGTGCGGACAAGATGGCGGAGCGGAAGAAGAAAGGACTGATGTCGGCCCGGGAGAGGCTACTTGCTCTGTACGAGACCAACACGTTTCAGGAATCCGGAATGCACGCGAGGCATGATTGTCATGATTTCGGCATGTCGGACAAGGTGCTGCCCGGGGATGCTGTGGTGGCTGGAACAGGTTATGTGGAGGGCCGCCCGGTCGCGGCCTTCAGCCAGGACTTCACTGTTGCCGGTGGGACTCTGGGAAGGATTCACGCCAAGAAAATTTGTGATTTGATGGACTACGCGATGAAGGCGGGTGTTCCCATAGTGGGATTCAATGATTCCGGCGGGGCGCGGATCCAGGAGGGGGTGGAATCGCTTTCCGGTTACGGGCAGGTGTTCTTTCACAATGTGCTGGCTTCGGGCGTTGTTCCCCAGATTGCCATCATCTGCGGGCCCTGTGCGGGAGGTGCGGCCTATTCGCCAGCGCTGACCGACTTCCAGATCATGGTGAATAAAACCGCGAATATGTTCATCTGCGGACCGGATGTGATCAAGGCGGCCACCGGGCAGGTGACGACGATGGAAGAGGTGGGAAGTGCGATGGTTCATGCCACGGTGAGCGGGAACATCCATTTTGTAGCGGATAACGATGCGCATGCGATCCAACTGGCAAGGCAGCTTTTATCCTATCTTCCATCCAACAACATCATGGATCCGCCGCATCGTCCGACGCCGAATCTCTCGCTGACCCGGCACGAAAAAATGAACAACCTGATTCCGGACGATTCCAAGACGCCGATGGATGTCCAGGCCATCATTAAAAGCCTGGTGGATGCCAACAGTTTCATGGAAGTGCAGAAAGACTGGGCCAAAAACATCATTATCGGCTTCTGCCGCATCAAAGGCATCGTGACCGGGATCGTGGCCAATCAACCCATGGTGAAGGCGGGAACCCTGGACATCGACTCCTCCGACAAAGCCGCACGTTTCATCCGCACCTGTAACTGCTTCAATATCCCCTTGCTGACTCTGGTTGACGTTCCGGGTTTCATGCCGGGACTGGCCCAGGAACGTGGTGGCATCATCCGGCATGGGGCCAAGATGCTCTTTGCCTATGCAGCGGCGACTGTGCCCAAGATCACCCTGATTCTGCGCAAGGCCTACGGGGGCGCCTACCTGGCCATGTGCAGTAAGGATATGGGGGCTGATGTTGTTTTCGCATGGCCGACGGCGGAGATCGCGGTCATGGGTTCGGAAGGCGCGACGAAAATCCTCTACAAGCGGGAAATCGAGAAAGCGGCGGATCCCAAAAAGATGGAAGCGGAATTGGCGGCTGCATACCGGGAAAAATTCGCGTCGCCCTACCAGGCGGCTGGCGCTGCGATGATTGATGACATCCTTGAGCCTGCGGAAACCAGGGCCGCCATTGCCCTGGCCTTGCGCAATGTGTTATCAAAACGCGAAACACGTCCGCCCAAGAAACACGGAAACATCCCGTTATGATAAGTGCTTCCCTATCCGTCTGGTTTCTGGCTGCCGGGGCGGCGATTCCCAGGACAACCGGGGAACAGGTTGAGGTTCTGGTGATTGTCTTGATCGGGGTGACGCTGCTAATGCTGGTCGTAGCCGGTATGGGAAGGTTACTGGCACGTTCCCATCCTGTGGCACACGTCAGACAGAAAAAAGCTCTTTCAGAGGAACGCGCAGGAACTGTTCCGGTAGCGGGCGACGGGATTTCTCCACAGATAATGGCGGTTATTGCTGCTGCGGTGCATACGGTTGTCCGTGAGCCCCACAAGATTACAGCCATACAAAATCCCAAGACCCCTTCGGTGGAATTATTAATGCAAACATGGTCGATTGAGGGTCGCCGACAAATTTACTCCTCACACAAAGTACGCTGATGAAAAAACTAAAAATCACGATCGAAGGCAAAGTCTATGAAGTAACGGTGGAAATACTGAACGAGGGTGCTTCTTCCCCGGCGGTATCCGCACCCACCGCAACCGCCAAAGCGGCGGCACAGGCTCCGGCCGCATCAGCTATTGTGACGGCGGCTCCCGCTCCAGAGAGTAACAAGCCTGTGGTTCCTACGGGTGATCCAGAGAACGGGATCACTAGCCCGCTCAGCGGGAAAGTGGTCGAGGTGGCGGTTGTTCCGGGTCAGGACGTGGCGGAGGGTGATTTGATTCTGACCCTGGAAGCGATGAAGATGAACACCTACATTTATGCGCCGAAAGACGGGAAAGTGGACAAGGTTCATGTGACGGCGGGATCTGCTGTGGAGGACGGACAATTACTTGTCAGTCTGTCATGATCACGACAGCCGTTCAGACGGCGTTGGTGATGTATGGGACGGCTGCGGTGATCGCAGCAATGGTGGCTCTGCTGATCAAACTGTTGTTTGTATTTATCCGTTTCTTTGATCCCAAACGGAAAAAGAAAACCTGACCATGGCCTTTCACGATATTCTGAATCTGTTCCAGGGGATCGCCACGATGGTGGAGTCCGAGCCGATGACCATGGCCGTCCGGATTGCACTGATTCTCTTGGGGGGGCTGCTGGTCTATCTGGGTAAAAAAGGAATTCTGGAACCATTGCTAATGATCCCGATGGGCATGGGTATGTCCGCCGTCAATGCGGGGGTTCTTTTTCTGGAAGGAAACAAGCAGGGAACGCTGTTTCTCGACCCCATGGTAAGTGACACCGATCAGCTCATGACAGTATTACAGATTGATTTTCTCCAGCCGGTCTACACGTTCATGTTCAGCAACGGGTTGATTGCGTGTCTGGTCTTCATGGGGATCGGAGTACTGTTGGATGTTGGCTTTTTGTTGGCCCGGCCCTTTCTGAGCATGTTCCTGGCGCTTTGCGCGGAGCTGGGGACTGTGGCAACGTTTCCCATTGCGGTGGCCATGGGTTTGAGTTTTAACGACGCGGCATCAATTGCGATGGTGGGTGGAGCGGACGGACCCATGGTGCTTTTCACGTCGCTTATGTTGTCGAAGGATCTGTTTGTGCCGATCACTGTGGTTGCCTATCTCTATCTTGGGCTGACTTACGGTGGCTATCCGTATCTGATCAAATTCCTGGTTCCGGCTGAGTTAAGGGCGATCAAGCTGGAGCCGAAAAAAGTGTCGCCGGTGACGAGCTCCGAAAAACTGGCTTTTGCGGTGGTGGCCAACACGGTTCTTTGCCTGCTTTTCCCGGTGGCGGCTCCTTTGTTCTTCTCCCTCTTTATCGGCGTGGCCATCCGCGAGTCCGAATTGAAATACTTTATTGATGTGGTGGGCGGACCCATTCTTTATGGTGCTACTTTATTTCTGGGGCTTGTGTTGGGTGTTTTGTGCGAAGCCCATACGATCATGAACCCCAAGATTTTTGTGTTGCTGGTTCTGGGTATTCTGGCTCTTTTACTTTCGGGCATCGGGGGGATCATTGGCGGCTACATTGTGTACATTGTCAGTGGTCGTAAGTTCAATCCCGTGATCGGCATTGCCGGTGTGAGCTGTGTCCCGACCACGGCCAAGGTGGCTCAAAAATCGGTTTCCGAAGCCAATCCCAATTCGATCATCCTGCCGGAAGCTCTGGGAGCCTCTATCAGCGGGGTGATCACTTCCGCTATTTTTACCGGCATTTTTGTCACGGTTATTCCTTTACTCAAATGAAAGGTATCCGCAACAAACCCTGCTGGCTTTTCGGTATCGCAACCGCGATGATAGGGGTCTGGATCTCGCGTATCGGAATTCATGAAGTTTCGGATTCCCACCGGATCAGTGTTTTGTTTCTGGGCTATGCTCTGGCCCTGGGCGGGTTGGTCATTCTTACCTTTGGAACACGGGTTCCAAAGGATCAAGATTGAGGCAGTTCTTTTTTATCAGGAATATGGTAATAAGTCCTTCGCGAGCCTCAGCTGGAGTTTGGATAATTTAAAAAGAACGGCAGCGGCGTTGACAGCTTTCGTGCCGCTGTTAGTTTCTTACTCTTATGTCTCAGACTTATCACATTCTTGTGTTGGATGGTGTTTCTCAAAAAGGGGTCGAACTTCTCTCCGCTCTTCCCAACGTCAAAGTCACCGTCTCCAAAAGTCTGACCGAGGCCGAACTTCTGGAAAAAATCATCGATGTGGATGCCCTCATTGTCCGCAGTCAAACCAAGGTCGGTAAAGCTGTCATCCAGGCCGCCAACAAACTCAAAGTCGTCGGTCGCGCCGGGGTGGGAGTCGATAACGTTGATGTTCCCGCCGCCACGGCCAAGGGCATCGTGGTTATGAATACCCCCGGCGGCAACACCATCTCCACCGCCGAGCACGCCTTCTCGCTCCTCCTTTCCATGTCCCGATTCATTCCCCAGGCCCACGCCTCGATCAAGGCGGGCCATTGGGATCGTAAATCTTTCCAAGGTGTTGAAATTAACAACAAGACTTTGGGTATCGTTGGCATGGGCCGTATCGGCACCGAGTTCGCCCGCCGCGCCATTGCCTTTGGCATGCGCGTCGTGACCTACGATCCGTATCTTTCGGCTGGCAAAGCCCGCAGCATGCAGGTGGAGCTGTTTGAAAAAATCGATGATATGCTGCCTCTCTGCGATTTCATCACCCTGCACATTCCGATGACTACGGAAACCAAGGGCATTCTGAACAAGCGTAGCCTGGCACTTTGCAAAAAAGGTGTCCGTGTCATCAACTGCGCCCGAGGCGGCCTGGTGGATGAAACTGATCTGGCTGACGCGATCAAGAGCGGTCACGTGGCCGGTGCGGCGCTGGATGTCTTTGAAGAAGAACCGCCTTCCCCGGATCTGGCGTTGCGCTCCCTCGACTCTGTTATCATGACCCCGCATCTCGGCGCTTCGACAGCCGAGGCGCAGGAAAGCGTTGGCATCGAAGTGGCGGAAGCCGTCCGCGATCTGCTTCAGACGGGCAGTATCCGTAACGCGGTCAACATGCCCAACGTGGACGCCAGGACCCTTGAGCTGATTGGTCCCTACCTCGCACTGGCAGAAAAACTCGGACGTGCCCTGGCCCAGGCATCGCCGTCGCGCTGCGAGCAGTTGACCGTTAACTATTCCGGAAAAATCCGCGAATTGGACACCACCGCCGTCAGCCGTGCAGTGTTGAAGGGATTCCTCGTCCAGGCCATTGGTCCGGATGTGAACGAAGTCAATGCCCTTTACTTTGCGGAAAACCTTGGGCTCAAATTCAGCGAGACCAAAGTCAGTGACGCTTCCGAATACGCGGAAATGGTCAGCGTCTCCGTGGTGGCCGCAGACAAGAGCACCTATGATATTTCCGGAACCTTCTTCGGCACAGCCCCCCGCATCGTGCGGTTGAACGGACAAAATCTCGAAGCCCGTCCGGAAGGCGTTCTGTTGGCCATGGAAAACACCGATCGGCCCGGCATCGTCGGTTGGGTGGGAACCCTTCTGGGCAAGCACAAGGTGAACATCGCCAGCATGTCCCTGAGCCGTTCCGCACCGGGTTCGAAGGCCCTCAGCGTGCTCAACCTGGATTCTTACCCGAACAAGGAAGTCATCGATGAGATTCTGGCCGATTCCAACATCACGTCAGTGAAGTTGCTCAGACTCTGAGAAGGCATTTATCGCACCCAACTGCAAAACGTACCCGTGTAAATCGTGTCCATCAAGCAAGAGGATACTTATCAGAACCCCTTAAGTTCCCTACAGGTTTTCTACTAACATTACCGGCCGGATGTTCAGGATCGTAGGGAAGCGTGGTTGATGGCATATTCGACCCCGTGTCCTCTGTCATTGATTGCACCTCCCTGAAGGGTCTTCTGGCCAAGTACAACCGGCCCGGACCCCGGTACACGAGTTATCCGACGGCACTGCAGTTTCATGAGGGATTCCGCACGGAGGATTTTTTTGAGGAGTTGGAGCGCACGAACCGGGTTTCACGGGGCAAGCCCCTCTCGCTTTACGTTCATCTGCCTTTTTGTTCCTCGGTCTGCTTTTATTGCGGATGCAATGTGACATTCACCAGGGATCGTTCCCGTTCCTGGCGTTATTTGAATTATTTGAAGGAGGAGATGGCTCTGATGATGCCATACTTCAAGGCGGGACGACAGGTCCGGCAGATGCATTGGGGCGGGGGAACACCGACCTTTCTTTCGCCCGAAGAATTATGCGCGCTGTTTGCGCTGCTGAAGCAGCGTTTCAGTTTTGCTCCGGATGCGGAGTTGGGCATCGAAATCGATCCCAGGGCCACCACCGGCTGCCATCTGCAAACACTCGGTAAACTGGGATTCAATCGTATTTCCATGGGAGTTCAGGATTTTGATTCCGAAGTGCAAAAAGCGATCAACCGGATCCAGTCGGAGAACCTGACCCGCGAAGTCATTTGTAAGGCGAGGCAACATGGATTCCGCAGTGTTTCCCTCGACTTGATCTATGGCCTGCCACGACAGTCGGTGGCTGGATTTGCCGAAACGTTGGAAAAGATTCTGGATCTGAATCCTGACCGGATTTCCCTGTTTAATTTCGCCTACCTTCCGCAGATGCTGAAACATCAGAAAGCAATCAGGCCGGAGGAACTGCCTTCACCGGAAACCAAAGTGGACCTCTTTCTGATGGCGATGAGGGTGTTGACCGGAGCGGGTTACCGGCATATTGGGATGGATCATTTTGCCAAACCGGAAGACGAACTCTGTCTGGCCCAGGAGTCCGGGAAACTTCAGCGAAACTTCCAGGGATACACGACCCATGGCGGCTGTGATCTCCATGCTTTCGGAACCTCATCCATCAGTAGTTTCGGGCGTGTTTATGTGCAGAATCGGAAAAATGTTCGTGAGTATGAGAAGGATCTCGCCGAAGGAAGGATGCCTGTCTGGAGAGGGTTGAGATTGGGGCAGGAGGATCAACTGCGCCGTGAGATCATCATGAGGTTAATGTGCGACTTTACCCTTGTCTGGAAAAGGTTGGAGGATTGTTACGCAATAAAGGTTTCAGATCACTTTGCGGACGAATTGTTTCTGTTGCGGGGATTTGAGGAAGACGGTCTGATCCGGATCAGAGAGGATGGCATGGACGTTACTGCGAAAGGGCGTCTGTTGATCCGCAATATCTGTATGATCTTTGACGTACATCTGCATCCCGCAAGCGGACGGTATTCGAAGACGGTCTAAGGAAGTGCGGGGCTGGTGAGTCGAGCAGGAGGGCAGTTTTTAGCTTCCTGCCAGGTTGTTCGCGGAGCGTGGAGAGTATGTAAGTCTTTTTCGAGGTCGGAACAATCATTGGAACTCAGGATCTCTGGGGAACGTGTGCTGCGAAGTTGGAAGGGTTTTCCCGCGATCATCAGGAGAGACAGGCTTTTGCGGGCGGAGACAAAGGATTGGGGTTGTTTGGTGATGCGGTCGTAGCGTCCATCCAGGGGTGCTTTGATGTCGAGCCCGACCCAGTCGAGCAAAGGCAGTAGTTTGGCCAGGCGTTTGGGGTAGATACCTGCGGTATGCAGGCCGGTTTTGAAGCCGAGATTTCGGACTTCCCGGAGTGCATGGGAAAGGTTGTCATGTTGGGTCGGTTCGCCCCCACTGAAAACCACAGCCTCCAGAAAGCCCCGACGTTTTGTTAGAAAGGACAGTAATTGGGTCCAGGTCATATCGTCGCTTTGGGGTTTTGCGGATTGTAGGCTGCTGTTGTGACAATAGGGACAACGCCAGGGACAGCCGCGAAGAAAAATGACCATGGCCAGCAAGCCCGGAAAATCAACAGTCGTTAGGGGGGTGATGCCTCCGATGGGAAGCTCAAGAGAATCGAGCCGGGATGACGGAGCAATGGTGAGAGAGTTCATGGGATGTTTTGTGTTTCCTGTTTATTTTCGGAAAAGAAGCGACGTTCGCGGAATTCACTTTGTTTACCGCGATTGAATTGGGAGACCGGACGGTGATAGCCCATGACACGGGTCCAAATCTCACAGGCTTGTCGTTCGTCGTTCGGGAGGGAGGCAATGGCATCGGTACTGAATTCATGGAAGCCTTTATCGGCCAGTTTTTCTTTATCGCAGCGGGGACAAAAGGCATGTTCTCCAGGGAGGTAACCATGATTGGGACAAATGGAAAAGGTCGGGGTGATGGTGATGTAAGGAATACGAAAACGCGTCAGGACCATGCGGACCAGTTTTTTGCAGGCTTCGGGACTGGAAATCGGTTCGCCCATGTAAAGATGGAAAACTGTTCCGCCGGTGTAGCGTTGCTGGAACGGTTCCTGATGTTCAAGGGCTGCAAAGGGATCGTCTGTGCAGCCAACGGGCATTTGCGAGGAGTTTGTGTAGTAGGGGGCGTTTTCTGTTCCGGCCTGAAGTATGTTTGGGAAACGTTTCTTGTCTTCCCTGGCGAAACGGTAGGTGGTGCCTTCAGCTGGCGTGGCTTCGAGGTTGTACAAGTGTCCGGTTAGCTCCTGGAATTCAACCATACGTACACGGATATGATCGAGAATGGCCAGGCCGAAGGTCGCTCCGGATTCGCTCAGGATGTCGTCTTCGTCTCTGCTGAAGTTGCGGATGCATTCGTTCAGTCCGTTGATGCCGATGGTGCTGAAATGATTCCGCAGGGTGCCGAGGTAGCGACGGGTGAAAGGATACAGCCCTGTCTGCATTCGTTCCTCAATGATGCGGCGTTTGGTTTCGAGGCTCTGTCGGGCAAGATCCAGCAAGCGGTCAAGTTCGGCGATGAAGCGGAAGTGGTCCCCGGCAAAGCGATGGCCGAGCCGTGCACAGTTGATGGTGACCACACCGATGGAGCCGGTTTGTTCGGCGGAGCCAAAGAGACCGTTGCCGCGTTTGAGAAGTTCGCGCAGGTCGAGTTGGAGGCGGCAGCACATGGAGCGGACCATGCCGGGGGAAAGCTCCGAGTTGATGAAGTTCTGGAAGTAGGGAAGTCCGTAACGGGCTGTCATTTCAAAGAGAGGGCCGGTGTTGGGATGATCCCAGTCGAAGTCTTTGGTGATGTTGTAGGTGGGGATGGGGAAGGTGAAGATGCGGCCTTTGATGTCGGCCCCGGACATGACCTCGATGAAAGCGCGGTTGATCAGATTCATTTCAGTCTGGAGTTCTCCGTAGGTGAAGGGCATTTCTTTTCCACCGATCAGGGGAATCTGGGAGCGAAGGTCTTCTGGGCAGACCCAATCGAAAGTCAGGTTGGTGAAGGGAGTCTGGGTGCCCCAGCGGGAAGGAACATTGAGGTTGTAGATAAATTCCTGGAAGCATTGTTTCACCTCTTCATACGGCATGGAGTCATTCCGGATGTAGGGCGCCAGATAGGTGTCAACGGAGCTGAAGGCCTGCGCTCCGGCCCACTCGTTCTGGAGGGAGCCCAGGAAGTTGACCATCTGGCCAAGAGCGGTGCGGAGATGTTTGGCCGGTCCGGCTTCTACTTTGTTGGGGATGCCGTTGAAGCCCTCCCAAAGCAGTTGCCGGAGGGACCAGCCGGCGCAGTAACCCGCCAGCATGTCGAGGTCATGGATGTGGAAATCCCCATCGCGATGGGCCAGTTCGATTTCGCGGCTGTAAACGTGGTGCAGCCAATAATTGGCCACCAGTTTCCCGGAGATGTTCAGAATAAGGCCGCCAAGGGAGTAGCCCTGATTGGCATTGGCATTGATCCGCCAGTCGGAGCCGCTGAGGTATTCGTTGACGGAATCGACAGGCGAGACAAGAGGTTCTCCTGCCGTGCGCATGAGGCGTTGCCTGTGGCGTTCTTCCCGGTAGAGGATGTAGCGGCGAGCGAGGTCATGGAGTCCTGATTGCATGAGGGTTTCCTCCACCAGATCCTGGATGCGTTCGACATCAAGTTCCTGTCCGCGCACGGAAAGTTTTAATATTTCCTGGGAGACAGCTTCGGCGAGGTGGTGGACTCTTTCGGCTTTTTCACCGGACAAGTGTTCGGAATCACCCAGACCAAATTCGGCCCGCCAGGCATTTTCGATGGCGAGGGAGATTCGTGCGGGATTGAACGGCTCGCGCCGCCCGTCCCGTTTCAGCACGTGGAATGAGCGGAGTGCCAGAGGGTCAAGCGTTTCAAAGTGAAGCTGGTTGCAGGATTCGTTAAGATGAAGAAGTGGGGAATCCGAAGCTGCCTGAAGCGATGTATTCATGAGTATTTTAGGTTTCTCCACCACAGGTTGGGGCTTATTGGGTTTAGACCACCCAGCTGTTGTGTTGTAGTTGAATGTTATAAAGCAGCCCCCTTACTACAAGATTATTCTTTATATTATAAAAGTTATTAGTTTTCCAGTATGATATGTGTGGGGAATTAATGAGAAAGCTAGGAGCAAGATGGCAGGGATATTGGGTTGAAGGAAAAAGCCTATACCCGTCGCAAGACAGGCGCTTTTCCTTAGGAATGCAGTAAGAGCCGCTCATTTTTCACAGGAGAGGATTCGCTGAGCATCCGGATTACGTCCGCTGCGTTATAATTCAGGGATTTTCGAAGCAGGTAAGGTGCGATATCTGCCAGGGAATCTCCTGCGGTAATTAACGGAGGTTCCAATTGCCCATTGCTAAGTGATTGTCCCAATCCTATGGTCGCCAGCAAACCGTTACAAACGCATTTTCGGCCTGTGGTATTACCGACGTTTCCACCCTTGCGGACGTAATCCTGTAACGGTTCACTGGGGCAACGGTAGCCGATGCTTTGATCCTGGCGGAGATAGGCCTCGCGGAGGACGCCCAGATCGCAAGTTCTTCGTTCACGCTGGTCAAGGTTGGAATCACCGGCGCGGACGACTTTGAAAGGGAATCCGGTGGGAGAGGCGGCTGGATCGGTAAAGACTTCGATGGTGCCTGCCCGCACTTTCTCCAGAACAAGGCGTTTCAACTCGGGTGTGATACCGGATTCTTCACAAAACGCGAAGGCCGTTCCTACTTGGATGCCTGAGGCGCCAAGATGCAGAGCCTCTTCCAATTTGCCCGGGCCACCATAGGATCCGGCGAGCCAAAACGGCAGACCGAGGGATCGTATTTTTTGAAGGTCGGCGTGATCCCGGATCCCGTAGACCGGCTCGCCTTTACAACTCAACTGCATGGGGCCACGGGGTGGTGCGTTGTGGCCTCCGGCGCTGGTGCCTTCGACAATGAAGCCATCCACCATGCCGTTGGCTTTGCGGGCGAGGGTGAGGGCCAGGGTTGCCGAGGAGATCACCGGAATGAAGCGGGGCCTGGTCAAGTCAGGAGGAGAAGCTCCCATGAAGTTACGGGGGTTGAACAGGATTTCAGGCTGGACTTCACCTGAGGCATCAATCCGAAGGGAGGCCTGTTCACCCTGGGCAAAAGCATCCAGAACCCCGGGGATATGGTTGGGAATGCCTGCACCCATCAATACATAATGGACTCCCGCCAACATGGCTCCATAGAGTGTTGCCAGCGTGGGCAGCTGTATTTTTTCCAGAAGATTGATGCCTATCAATCCGGTATGGCTCTCCTTCGCCAGAAAGACTTCTGTAAAAGCGGAGGCCACGAGAAGTTCGACCTGCGATGATGTCATCCGGATATGAAGCATGGGGATCGGGGCGAAAGGTTCAGCCTCCTTTTTGCCTCCAGGAACATAGAATCGCTCGGCGATGCGGGCCGCAACGTCAGGCAGAGGAAAATGGCGCAGCGCTCTGAGCATATGGCCTCCCGGGTCGCCGAGTTGGAGGCGGCGGACAAGTACCAGGTTAAGAGCCGTTCCTGACACCACACCGAGGTGGCCCAGGCGGGAAACGGCCTTGGCCAGGCGCCAGTTAGAGACCCCCACGCCCATGCCGCCTTGAATGATCCGGGGAAGAGAATGGGATGCCATGAAAGCAGTATGTCATTTATTCACGGGCCAACAAACGTAAAGCACGCTTTGGATGCAGGTAGTAGATAGGAAAACAGGGGTTCCGAAAAAAGTAATAACTTGTCGGTCCCTGAGTTTGCTCTCCTGTTTGTCCCGGCTGCTGTTATGCTGAAATGTGTTTCTTATGGGCCGGTTATAAGAACCTGTCTCGTTCTGCATCCGACAAAAAACTGATTATGAAAACTCCCATGCCGTCCTCCCCTTCTGCAAAAGTCCTGACATCCCGGTTTCTGAATTTGTTTCTTTGGCTGTTCTTCTGTGCGATGGCAGGGACGGGATTTCTGCTGGCTCTTCGTCTGCCCCCCGGTTCAAGGGGAGGGCAGGGGTTGGAGGCCCTGGGCTTGAACCGTCACGAATGGGGTGATGTGCACACCTGGCTCGGGTATGGTTTCATCTTTTTGATTCTCCTGCACTTGGCAATGCACTGGCGTTGGTTGTGGCAGGTGGCGGTAAAACGGCGGCCATGGCCTGTTCTGGCAGTTCTGGGCTGTGGATTGGGGTTGTTTTTTTTGCCGCTGCTGCTGCCTGTTGAAAAAAAGAAGCAGGGAACACATCCTGAGGAAGGCTCAGTTTCAATTCGGAATCACGGGCTCCGTTGAAGCTTATGCTCAGGGCACCTTTTTGATCGAATCCCCGCCTGTTTCCTCGGCCGCCTTGGTGGCGCTTGCCCAGCCTTGCCCTGTGCCTTTGGCAGTGAAATCATGGGCGATCACTTTGATCCCCTTTTGTTTGAGTTCTTTTAGGACAGCACTCATTACTTCCGCGTTAATAACATCCTGAAAATCGGCAAACCAATAGATCGTGTCGCAGCCCTCAGCAATCAATTTTTCAAAGCCCAGTGAGGTGGCAAGGGTGTCACCTCCCTGAATGGCATAAACATCATCCCTCTTTTTCAGACTTTCCAAGAATTTTTCGATACCCTTTATCTTGGCTATGGCATTAGCCAACTGTCCCAAGCTTGTGCGCTCGTAGCCGCTTTTGTGTTTTCTCTTCTCGTCGTCAGCATCAAGCTTTCCGTAAACTTCAATTTCCGAAGCTCCTCTAGTGATTTTGCCCATCCCGCAGCCCATGGCCAGAACTGTGGGTGAGTTTTCAAAACTTTTCTCGATTTCCTTCATGGCGGGCATCAGGAAATCATGAGCCGAACCGGAGACATCCAGAATGACCCCGAGTTTGGAGGCTTCCACCTGTTTTCCAAAAATATTACCAACGGTTTTTTTCCCGGTGCCTGTGCCACCTGGAGTTCCTCCTCCTCCTTTGACGCCGGAAATCCCCGGGGTTCCCGTGTTGGATCCTGAGCTGATGACCCAGGAACTGGCCGTTAAAGAAGAATCGACAGAAATTGCGTCAATCGAGCTTTCGACGGAAGTTGATTCGGGCATGCTCACCGAGTCAGCAGGCAGATCCAGACTCTGGGAATTACTGGGATCCTGAAGTTCTTCCTCCGGAGCCGTTTCGGCCTCGATCTGCTGATCGAAACTTTCGCCTAACACGGCAGGTTTGAAGCTGCTCTTGGGAATTACCTGCTCGATGATCACTGCGCTGCCAATGACCAGCATCAGGGCAATATGTAAAAGAAGGGAAACAGAAACCGGCCCGATTTTACCCAAAGACGAATCTTTTTTAGAGTCGGGAATTTGACGTGAAGTGGCCATGGTTATTAGTTACCATTACATTCAACTACAGGCAAGTGAATTTAAGCCATGAAAATGGTTGGGTTCGTCTGTCCATTGATGGGTTTATCCGTAGCTTTTGAAATACTTTTTCTTGTTTGGATCATCTTCCGTTTTGATTGGGGCGATCGGGTTCTGTGGGGCTTGCGCGGGTTCGGGGGGCTTGGCCTGTGGAGCGGGAACCTCTTGTTGCGTGGCTTCGTGGCCTTCAACCTCCTCCAATTCAGGCATATCGAATCCCATGTCACGCTCGGGCATCATGCTGGCTGGTGTGCCTCCGCTGGATTCGACAAAAGCCATACGTAGCGAGTTCAGGGTTTCGTCAAAGATCTGTTCTTCCTGCTTGCTCAGGTTGCCTTTGGTTTTGAGCCGGATGACTTCCAATTGGTCGATCAGCACCTTGGCAGCCTCGAGATTGGGGGGATGTTGGCGCCCGTCCGGAGTTGGAATGCGTCCAAGGACGAATAAAATATTCTGTGCGTGCATCATGAGGAACTGCACAAATTTTTGAGCAAGTTCTCCCTGGCTCATTCCTGGTTCGTTTCTGATTTCTGCCATAGTGGTAGTTAAGATGTTTGGAGGTTACTGGAGGTTATTGAAAAAATTCAGCCTAGCGCACTTTATGGCCTGGCTCAAGAGTCCTTTGGAAATCTATTCTTTGGCCTCTTTTTTGGCTACTTCTGTTTTTAGAAGCACGGAGACGAAGTTTTTCCCCGAGAAATAGGTTTTGGACACCGCGTTCACTTCTTCCAGGGTGATGTTGCGGATTCTTTCGTTCAGTCGGTTCTCAAAATCAAGATCCTCTCCGTAAAGCAGGCTGAGCCCGGCTTTGTAAACCGTAGCGGCCGCGCTTTGATCCTGCAGCAGGCGCTGGCCCAGGAGTTTGGCACGGGCTCGTTCAATTTCGTCCTTACCCAATCCTTTGGTGACCATGAGCTGGATTTCGTCCAGGATTTCCGAGCGCACTTTCTCATCTTTGCCCGGGGCGGTTCCTGCGTAATACACGAACATGCCCCGCTTCAGACCGACCACCTGCTGGGTTCCGACGAAATAGGCCAGTGATTGGCGTTCGCGGATCCGGATGAAGAGGCGGGAGGCCAGATCGGAAAGAGCATCATCTATGAGTTCGAGCGCAACACGGTCCGGGCTGTTCATATCGACCCCGGGATAGCCGATCACGACAATGGCCTGTTGTTTTTGGGTGGTGAGTTCCAGGGTCTGGCCGCTGGCTTTGAATTCGGGATCCTTTTCGTACAAGGCGACTGGGGAAGGAGTGAGAGCGGATGCGGGAAAATGTGCGGCAAAACTTTTCCGGGCTTCTTCCACCTTGAAGCTGCCTCCGATGGCCAGCACGATCCTGTCTTTGCCCAGAAGGGAGCGGTGGAAATTTTCCAGATCCGACTTGGTCATTTTTCCCAGCGTGTCCGGAGAGCCCAGAGCATCCAATCCGTAGGGGTGCGATCCGAAGAGATCGGCTTTGAGGGCTTTCATGGCCAGGGTAGTGGGCTTGTCCTCCTGAAGTTTGATTTCGGCCAGCTGCTGGCGTTTTTCCTGTTCCAGTTCCTCCTGCGGGAAGGACGGGTTGAGGAGGATATCCGAAAGCAGCTCCAGAGCCTTGTCCAAGTCGGGCTGAAGCACCTCGATGGCTACTGTAAAGGAGTTGTTGCCGGAGTTGGCATTGAGGTTTCCCCCCAGATTTTCAATTTCGGAGGCGATCTGTTCTGCACTGCGTTTTTTGGTGCCCTTGGTCAGGAGCCTAACCATTAATCTACTTACCCCGGCGGTTTCAGCGGTTTCCGCCAGGGCTCCGCCGCGGACGATGGCGCGGACGGTGACCAGGGGAACCTTGGAATCCGACAGCATGACCAGAGGCAGGCCGGAGGGAAGTTTTTCGGAAACCGGCACGGACTTGACCGGGGGTTGGGCATTAGAAGAAATCTCTTTTCCTGTGGCGGGGGGGCTGAGTGAAACCACGTTGAGATTGTCCGTATCGAGGTATTTTTGGGCGACACGCTGAACATCCGCTGCACTGACCCGGCTCACGCCTTTCAGGTAGGTTTCCGAGAACGAGGTATCTCCAGCGGTGAACCAACTGCTTCCGATCGAAGCGGCTTTTCCGGAGACAGTCTGGAGCTCGGAGGCGCGGTCCACGATGACCTTGCGGCGGGCTTTGGCCAGTTCGGTTTCCGTAACGGGTTTCTTTTTGAATTCGTCGATCATGCTGAGCACGGAGAGTTCCACTTCCTGCAGGGTGACTTTGGAATCGGGAGGCAGGAGGGCGGAAACGCCCCAGAGACCGGACTGGGCCGGGGTGTAGGAGAAAGCCGAGACGTTGCTGAGAATTTTCTTTTTCTCCACCAGTTCGCGGTTCAGGCGGGAACTGGCACCTTCGCCGGCAATGATGGACAGGACATCCAGGGCATACACGTCCGGATCGGTGATACCTGGGATATGCCACGCCAGCATAAGTCTAGCGACCTGGGTGGGGAAGGTCTGGTGGTTTTCGCGGCGGCCCAACTGTTTGGGTTCGGATGGAATATACGTGTCAGGCAGGACACGGCGTTCGATTTTGGCTGTGAATTGGGCCAGGAAGTCACGGACGTCCGTGGCTTTGACATCGCCGGTCACGATGAAGGTGAGATTATTGGGGACATAAAAGTGATGGTAGTAATCCAGCACGTCCTGGCGGCTGAGCTTGTTGTAAACTTCGAGGTGTCCGATAACGGGGTATTTGTAGGGATGAGCCTGGAAGGCGGTGGCGAAGAGGTTTTTGAAGAGAACATTCTGTGGATTGTCGAAACCCATGGCAAATTCGCGACGGATGACTTCCTGTTCCTTGGCGAACTCCTCGACCGGTAGTGTTGAGTGGAACATGGCATCGGCCAGGACATCCAGGGCGGTTTTCCAGCCGGTGCTGGGGGCATCCACATAATAGACGGTGCGGTCGAAGGAGGTGTAAGCATTGACGTAACCACCGACGGATTGGATGGTCTGGGCGATTTCCGAGTTGCCGCGTTTTTCCGTTCCTTTGAAGAGCATGTGTTCGAGGATATGCGAAATACCGCAGCCGACAAAGCGGCCTTCAGTGATGCTTCCAGCCTTGCACCAGGCCTGGACGGACACAACGGGGGAGGTTCGGTCTTCCTGAACCAGGATGGTCAGGCCGTTGGGAAGCACAAAGGACTCCACAACTGGTTTTTCAATGTGGATGGACGTTTCGGGCGGGGAGGTTTCGGTGGCGGATGGCATAGGTTTCTGGCAACTGGTAAGAATGAAAAAGGAAGTCAATGAAAGGGCGGACAGGCACAAAAGACGGGAGTGCTTCATAATAAACGTGGAGGGCGGACACCGCGCGGGAACAAGATCGGCTTTACTCGGTCGGAGGCTTTGTTCCGATTGAGGAATCTTTTCCTTTTTTCCTCCGGGTGAGGCCGGTGGACGTTTTTTTGCGTGGGCGGACCGGGGCGCCTTCCTCGGGACTGGGAAGGAAAGGTTTTACGAAGGCCTCGTCGAAAGTATAGACCTCTGTAAAGTCTTCCAGCCGATCGGATTCGCTTTTGCCGAGCACCCCGTTGTTAACGAGGCTGAAGACAATCTGGCCGAAATCCTCGCAGGTGTTGATACCCCAATCGTTCAAAACCAACTTGCTCATCGGTCCGAATTCCTTGAGGGCGTGAAGCTTGATGCCTTCGAGCAATTCGGGCCCGGTCACGTGGCGCTGGGAGGAGGGGGAACTTCGCTTGAGCGTTTTGAGGGTGTAGTCCAGCCCTTCGCGGATGAACCGGTAGGAGGCTGGCTGGTATCTGGGATCGTTTTTGACGATCTGAAGTACAACTTGATCGAAGTTGTTTTTCTGCATAACAGATTAGTTCTTAACGTGTTCCGGAAGTTTTGTCCACGGCACTTTGCTGCGGACTAGTGATATCGTAGCCCCGATCAGAAGGAGGGAAAGTAAAAAGACCGCGATTTTTTTCTCCTGGGTGGTAAGCTCAAATTTAAGCGGCACAGTTATCAAGGTATTCAAGTCACAACGGAGGGCAAGTTTTATCCGGAATTTTACGCAAAATACCCAAAGGTTTTAAGACGCAAATAAACCCTTTATTCAATTTGGCTGGAAAGCCTGCTTTTCCTCTTGCGACCTTCGCGACTCTGCGTCTTTCTTCCCTTCGGGGCTATTATGGCTGGCGATTAGTTGCCTCCCAACCATTTCGTTAAAACGCTTGTTCCCAATTTGTTGTACCTGGAAAATTCCTATTGCGGACGGGGCCTTTCTGATTTGGAATAGCCCAACGCCATGAGACCTTCCGAATTAAGAGGCATCCTGACTTACACTTCAAAGTTCCGGGATCAGATTTTTGTCCTGAGTATTGATAGCGAGGTCATTGCCGATCCAAACTTCCGCAACCTGATCCTGGATATCAGCGTGTTGCGCTCGCTGAGCATCAACATCGTGGTCGTTCATGGGGCCAGCCAGCAGATCAAGGAACTGGGCGGGAAAATGGGAATTACTCCCAGCGATGCCGACGGGATGGGTGTCACCGACGAAGCCACCCTCGGTTTGGCCCTTCTTGCCTCCAACCGGATTGCCCATGAATTTTTGGAAGCTTTTTCCGAAACGGACCTGCGCGCGGCTGTGACGAACGCGATTATCGCGCACCCAACCGGCATCCTGCGGGGCCATGACCAACTGATGACGGGCCGGGTGGAGCGACTGGATGTGCCCTACCTGAAGTCGTTGCTCGACCTGGGCGTAGTTCCGGTGATCCCTCCACTGGGTTTTGACGGCGAAGGCCGGGCCTATCGGGTGAATTCAGACGGTGTCGCCTTGGAAGTGGCCCAGGCTTTGAAGGCTTCCAAGCTCATGTTCATCGGTACCTCCAACGGCGTGAACAGCGCGGGCAGTTTGGCGGCACAGTTCTCCATCGGGGAAGCGGAAGACTTCATCAAGAAGAACCGCGAAGGCAGTCCGGCCGATCTTATTTCGAAACTTGAGCATGGCCTGAGCGCCTGTAGGAACGGCGTGCATCGTTCGCATGTCATTGATGGTACGAAGGAGGAGGCCCTTCTGAGCGAGATCTTTTCCAGCGAAGGCATCGGAACGATGATCTATGCCAACGAATATGAAGCCATCCGGAAGGCCAGGAAAAAGGATGTCCGGGCTATCATGCGTCTGATCAAAACTTCCGTCCAGGCGGAGGAACTGGTCAAGAGAACCGAGGTCGAGATCGCCCAGAAGATCCAGGATTTTTACGTGTTCGAAATCGACAAAAACATCATCGGATGCGTGGCACTTCATGACATGCGGCCGGAGCTAGCTGCGGCCGAGATGGCATGCCTGTATGTATCCAGCGGCCATGAAAACCAGGGGGTGGGTCTGAAACTGATGCGTTTCGTCGAGGATCGTTCACGGGAACTGGGCCTCAAGCAGCTCTTTGCCCTGTCCACCCGGGCCTTCAACTATTTTCAGCAAAAAGGTGGTTATCACGAAGGCTCTGCCGAACTGTTGCCCGCAGCGCGGCGCGAAAAATATGACCTGAGCGGACGTAATTCCAAAGTTCTCTTCAAGGACTTGTAGATGGACACGCGGAACCCGGAGCACTTTCAAGGCTTATGAGCCACAACCACGATGTCGAACGTCAGATTGAAATGGATTTTTTGCGTGCCACCGAAGTCGCTGCGTTGAATACCCTGCAATGGCTGGGGAAAGGTGAAAAAGAAAAAGCGGATGAAGCCGCCTGTGACGCCATCCGCGGAATGTTTGATCTGGTGGACATGTGCGGAGAAATAGTCATCGGTGAAGGTATCAAGGACAAGGCTCCCGGCTTGTTCAAAGGAGAGAAAGTTGGAACCTGGAAAAAAGATTCTCCCCGTTTTGAAGTGGCTTTGGATCCGGTGGACGGGACAACCAATGTCAGCAAGGGCATGCCCAACTCCATCAGTTGTATCGCCGCCGCGTTGGTCACGGACGAGAATAAAACCTGCCTGCAGGATATTCCGGCCTTTTACATGAAAAAGCTGGCTTATTCTCTTGAGGTCCGCCGTGCCTGGATGAAAGATCCGGGATTGCCGATTGATATCAATGCCCCGATAGAAGAGGTGATCAGTGTCACGGCCAAAATTCTGGGTAAGGAAGTCCGCGACGTGGTGGTCTGCGTTCTGGACCGTCCTCGCAACGCAGACCTGATCGAAGCGGTTAGACGCAAGGGTGCTGCCCTGCGGATGATTATCGACGGGGATATCGCAGCTGCCCTGGCCCCGGCCATGCGAACCTCGAACATCAACCTTTATGCGGGCATTGGCGGTGCTCCGGAAGCCATACTTTCAGCCGCCGGGTTGCGTTGTCTGGGCGGGGGGATGCGCGCCCAGATCTGGCCCAAGGATGAAGAGGAGCGCAAGTCCCTGGTGGCGGAAGGTTGGGGGGACAAGCTGGACAAGCAATACATGTCAAAAGATCTGGCCAGAGGAGATAACATTCTTTTTGCCGCCACAGGAATCAGCAACAGTCCCCTGGTGGAAGGTGTACAGGTTGAGGGTTCAATTGCAACGACCCATTCCGTTCTCATGCGGGCCAAAAGCGGCACCGTCCGCTTTATCGAAGCCCATCATGACTTGGGGCGTAAAACCATCCATCTCCGCTCAACCCAGAGCGAGCGGCGTCTTTAAGACCAGCAAGTCCGTGAAGACTAGTCTCATGGGCTGGGGCGCCGGCATCAGGCCCTAACAGGAAAACGAAGCCTCAGCCCTTCCACCACGCCGAAATGGGTCGTGAGGTCCGAGACATGGCCGCCATGTTCACGCACCTTTGCTTTCACCTCGGGCACGGCGTTGGCCGGACAGGTCAGGTGGTGGGCGATTTTACTGTCCAGCATGAGCAGATCGTTGAAATGGTCGCCCGCTGCAAAACGTTGTTCCAAGGGGATTTTTTCCTCCTCGGCAATGCGGTTCAGGCAACTTCCTTTGTGGAAATCGACGTGGGCAAAACGGAAATATACGCTGTTTCGCACCGTGTGCATTTCTGGAAAAGCATCCAGCAGGGGTTGGATGGCCGTCTGGACGTCGTTGGCCTGTTCCTCGGATTCTGCAATCAATCCCAGGGGCGAACCGATATCAGTAATGATCTGCAAATTGGCAAAGCGGGCCAGTTCTTTCCGGGTGTTTTCGATGGCCTTTTCCGCTCGCAGAAAAAGCTCTTCGTGAACCTCCTTGCATTGGCGGTTCCAGCATGGCAGGCCCTGGAGTGATCCGGAGTTCAGGCGATGGATCTCCCGTTCGACCAGCACCACCCAGTCGGGCAGAAAACGCGCCTGCCGCCTGGTCAAGTCATAGTCCAGCGAGGTCCAATCACGGCCTGTGTTGATGACCCACACCACGCGGCGCACTTTCCGGGTTTCTTCCAGCCAATCAAAAAATTCCGGAGCCATGGGTGAGGGCAGATCATGATCGAGGATTGTGCCGTCGAAATCCGTGCTGATGAGTAGCGGAGGAAGGGGGATGGCAGTCAAAGCTTGGTTTTCCCGAGTTTGAGGATTTCAGCGAACTCGGCTGGAGATACCGGGGTTACGGAAAGGCGGGATTGCCTGATCAAAGGCATGGAGGCCAGCTTGGGGTTTGCTTTGATTTCGGAAAGGGGAACCTCTCTGGACAAAGTTTTAACCGGCTTCAGGTCGACCACGACCCAATCCCCTTCCGTGGCTGTCGGGTCGGGATAAGATTCACGGACAATTTCGGCAACACCTACCACCGCCGGATCGGTCACGCTGCGGTAGAAGAAGGCCAGGTCGCCTTTTTTCATGGCGCGGAGATTGTTGCGGGCCTGGAAGTTGCGGACTCCTTCCCACAGGGTTTTCTTGTCTTTGACGAACTGTTCCCAAGGGTATTTTTCAGGTTCCTGTTTGACCAGCCAGGTGTTCTTGGATGCCTTTGCCATGGGAAAACCTTACGAGAAAGAATCCGCTTGGCAACCGGGCAGTGGTTGAAGAATAGGGGCCGCAAATAGTCGAAAATGCCCAGGTGAAAAGAGCAAAGAGAGGGGACTTAACCCTTTCGCGACGTTTAGCGTGTTTCGCGGGCAAATCCTTTCCCTTAGAAAAACTGGAATTATCCTTGATTCAAAAAAGAAAAAGCCTAGTTTCTGGTTCTTATGTCACAGCACAAAAGCCTCCGGGGCTCGAGCAAGATTGTCGTTAAAAGGAATGTCCTCAAGCGTTTTGAACGCGTGGACCTCCTCAAAAAGCGTGGAGTCTGGAAAGACGAAACATCCACCGTCCACAATCTGCCCAAGACCCGCCCCGAAGAATAAGCCGTTCAACGGCCGCTCTGCGGATTTTTGAAAGGCCTGCCTTCCCGCCAAGGCAGGCTTTTTCTTTTCCCTGAAACCATGGGAAAAGACCCAACCTCTCATTTTTCCGCCTATCTTTTTCACCCTGTTCGTGGCCAAACTCTTTTCCTTATGCGTCTCAATCGTTATCTCGCCAGTGCCGGTCTCGGCTCCCGCCGTTCCTGTGAGGATCTTATCCGCACCGGACGTGTCACCGTCAACGGCAAGCTGGTCACTGACCTCGCCACCACGGTCGGCGAAAACGACCACGTCAGCGTTGATGGAAAAAAACAGAAGCCCGACCAGCCCTACACCCTGGCCATGTTCAAGCCCGAAGGCGTGCTCTGTTCCCGCGATGCCCAGGGGCGCCGCAAAACAGTGTTCGACCTGTTGCCGGAAGACGCTCCCCGTCTTTTTTATGTGGGCCGCCTCGACATGGACAGCGAAGGCCTCCTCATTCTGACCAACCGTGGTGAACTGGCCCAGCAATTGGCCCACCCGAGTTTCAAGCTTCCCAAAGTTTATCATGTGGAACTGGACAAGGATTTTGATTTCGCCCTCGTGCCACGCTTTCTTAAAGGCTTTCTGATTGAACATGGCTATGCCAAGGCGGAGGCGGTTTACAAACTTGGCCATAACCGCGTCAAAGTGGTGCTGACCCAGGGACTGAAACGCCAGATCCGTCTCATGTTTTTGAAGTTCGGCTACCGCGTCAAATTCTTGCGCCGCATTGAAGTTGGCAGTCTCTCCCTCGGCAACATGAAGGCGGGGGAGTGGCGGTTCCTGAACGACTACGAGGTCAAGAAGCTCCTGCTGGCTCCGGTCGTCAGGGATGAGGAAGCCCCCAAAACCTTTGGTAAAGGCAGGGATTTGTCCAAAGTCAGCGAAACTCCCCCATTGGTAAAGAAGGTCAGGATTCCGGTGGCGGAACGTTTTGGAAGAAAGACACGCACACCTTCTTCTGCTAGGCCTTCGCGTCCTCTGAGATCGGCCCACTTTGAAAAAAAGGAGCGCCCGGAAAAAGTCGGACGCCCGCAAAGGTCAGGCCGTCTGGAACGCCCAGCCGGATCCACACGTTTTTCCCGCCCGGGAAAACCCGCTTTCCGTGGTGGACCCCCAAAAGCGGAAAGCTCTGGAAGGACATCAAGACCGGCATCGGTTGGACGGTTCTCCCGTTCAAATAAAGTCGGTCAGGATCGTCCCAAACGTTTTGAGCGCCCGGAAGGATCTGCCCCTCGAAAAAGAGGTTCCGCTGGCCCCCGGC
>ENA-ORBV01000736-ORBV01000736.1-microbial-mat-metagenome-genome-assembly--contig:-NODE-736-length-74406-cov-36.397839_pt1 | contig 74406 bp, 62 predicted proteins | sample MGYA00237777_ERZ505514 | MGnify/ENA primary metagenome ERZ505514 (study PRJEB26160, sample SAMN06269048) | microbial mat metagenome | isolation source: Oligotrophic lake microbial mat | place...
TTCAAGCAGAAGACGGCATACGAGATTCGCCTTAGTCTCGTGGGCTCGGAGATGTGTATAAGAGACAGGTTTTGAATCCAGCTTCGCCGCCGCCATCAGCGATGCCGATTCTGCCGACACCCACACCGTCACCTGGAACTTCGGCGACGGCACGGTACTGAGCTTCAACAGCATCGCCGACGCGCTGAACGTCCGCCACACCTTCGCCAACGCCGGCGCGTTCGATGTGACGCTCACCGTGACCGACTCGGCCGGTGCTATCGCTACGTCAATGCAATCCGTCGCCGTCGGCAAGTTTGCCACGGTCACGCAGAGCGACGGAACCAAACAATTGCTCGTCGGCGGCAGCGACGGCCGCGATCGCATTTGGTTCCGCTACAAAGACAGCCAGCGCCGCCTCATCGTCTATATCGACGGCGCCAAAGCCGGCGAGTTCGACAAGGTGAAGAGCCTCATCGTCCGCGGCGGCGCCGGCGACGACGCGATCTGTCTTTGGCGCAAACCATCGTGCATGTCGGTCGAGGTCTTTGGCGACGCCGGAAACGATCTCATCCACGGATCGAGAAGCAACGACATCCTGCACGGCGGCGACGGCAATGACTCACTCTTCGGCGGCCGCGGCAACGACAAACTCTTCGGCGACGCCGGCAATGACATCCTCCTGGGCAACCAAGGCCGCGACTATTTAGAAGGCGGCGACGGCGACGACACCCTCATCGGCGGCAGCGGCTGCAGAGACAGCCTCGTCGGCGGCGCCGGCAATGACACGTTCGTCGTCAAGAAAGGCAAAAAGGATTCCTACACCCTCGAAGCCGGCGACGTGCTGGTGAATAAGTTCAGAAAAATCTGCCTCCCCGCCGCGGCGTGATACATCCCCTCATCCCCTCTACCGGTACCCGGGGGAGGGTTAGGGAGGCGGCACTGTGGCGAACCCGATCGCGCCGCAGCGCATCGAAACCTCACCGAGTTCGCCCGAACTCTGGGCAAGGGCAAGGAGGAAAACCCCGCCGGGCAGGATGAAAATCTTGCCCGGCGGTTTGGGTCTAACGCAACATTTTGTCGATGATTTTTCTTCGGCGCCACCGAGGCTCTAGCGTAGCTCTAACGTAGGGTGCGCTTCAGCGCACCTTGGATGGCCGGTAACCTTGGCATTCCACGAGCGTTCAAACGTTGCGCTGAAGCGCACGCTACGGCGCGGTACAACGCGGGGGCACCGAGGCATGGGTTCCCCACTTCAACGATCGCTGGCGCGGGCGCGCACAAAATGGGCGGCATTTACTTGACTTTTTAATATTTGTTAGGGTATTATTTGGTGTGGTGGCCCGGCGTGGTTTTCGCGCCGTCGCGTTCTTTGACAACCTCATACCTGGAAATGAGGGGTCAGAGCGCAGGACTCCGTTAACCACTTTGGCGCTTCGATTCGTCGTGTTAAATCAGGCGGTGCGGTGTCGCGGCGTGAAGGGGCGTGGTTCGATGTCCAAAATGTCCCACTAACTCAAAAAGCTGACAGCCGTTAGCGGAGAGCGGCGGGAAGGGGCGGGCGTCGGGAAACCGGGGTCAGCACGAGCCATCGGGTTTTGGGGTGGTGATTACTTGTGTGGTGTTAATTACTTTTTCTGTACCCACCGCCGCAAGGGGGCACTTCATATTATTCACCTCTTCCGGAACACATTGCCGAATTTAATACGGTAGCATGCACCCATCGCGGCCTGTGTTTGGCGCCGTGGCATGTCTGTGCGCGTTGTTCAATCCAGAAGGAATAATCATGTCTTTTCACGTCCATAACCGGCTCTTTAGTCGAACCCGTGGCTGTCGAACCAGTGCCCTTGGCAACGGAGTCGATCACTCGAAAAAATCCATTGCAGCGTGCCTGACGGCCGCCATCCGGCCATGTGTGGAGCAGATGGAAGGCCGGCGGATGCTCAGCGCCGGCGACCTTGACCCCTCCTTTGACATGGATGGTAAGGTCACCACCGCAATCGGCGACAGCAGCTTCGCCAACGCCGTCGCGGTGCAATCAGACGGACGGCTGATCGTCGTCGGAGGCTCATCGGCGGGCGACACTGACTTTGCCATCACCCGTTACAACACCAATGGCAGCCTCGATACAGATTTCGGCGGCGGCGATGGCATCGTCACCACCGACTTTTCCAGCACGCTGGCCGTCGCCACCTCGGTGGCCATTCAGACCGACGGCAAGATCGTCGTCGCCGGATACGCGGTCGATCCAAGCCCCGGCGGCGATATTGATTTTGCCGTCGCCCGCTACAACACCGACGGCAGCGCCGATCCTTCGTTCAACGGCGGCGGCAGTCTGCTGACCGATTTCGGCAACGGTGATGACATCGCCGGCGGCGTGGCCATTCAAAGCAATGGCATGATTGTTGTCGCCGGAACGGCCGGCGGGGTCGATTTCGGCGTGGCGCGTTATCAATCCAACGGCATCCTCGACCCAATGTTCGACACCGACGGGCTGGTCACCACCGACTTCGAAGGCAGCTTTGACGGGGCCAACGCCGTGATCGTTCAGCCCGGCGGAAACATCGTCGCGGCGGGGTTTGCTGCCGTCGGCGGAGAGCTTGAGATGGCTCTGGTCCGCTACGACACCAACGGCGCACTCGACACAGGGTTTGCCGGCACCGGAAAAGTGACAGTCAACTTCGGGCTTGGAAACGAAGAGCAGGCGTTTGGCCTGGCGGTGCAGTCCGACGGCAAGCTGGTCGCCGCCGGTTACTCGCAGGACCTCGGCGGCGATTCGAATTTCGCGCTGGCGCGATTCAACCCCAACGGAACGCTTGACGCCGGCTTTGATGGCGACGGCCAACTCACCACCAATTTTGTCGGAAGCCCGGAGTTCGCCCGAGGGGTCGCCGTGCAGACCGACGGAAAAATCGTCGCCGGCGGCGACGCATTCGACGGCATCGGCTTTAACATCGCACTGGCGCGCTACAACACCGATGGCAGCCTCGACAGCGGATTTGGCGCCGGCGGCCTAGTCACCACCGATTTCGCGGCGAGTGACGATCAGGGCTTTGGCGTAGCGATCCAGGGCGATGGAAAGATCGTCGTCGCGGGCCCTACCTTCGACGGCGTGAGCGCCTCCTTCGCGGTCGCACGCTATGAGGCCAGCGCCGTCGTAATCAATACGCCGCCCGTTGCCAACGCGGGTGGGCCCTATGCGATTGTCGAAGGCGGCACGCTCTCGCTCGATGCATCGGCGTCGGCCGATGCGGATCTTGATCCGCTCATGTATGCTTGGGACTTGGACAACGACGGCAGCTTTGACGACGCCACCGGCGTTGCGCCGACGATCACCTGGTCGCACCTTCAATCGTTGCTCGCCAGTGATGACGGCAACGGCACGGCATCGTTCCTTGTTAAAGTGCGTGCCGATGACGGACAAGCGACCAATGATGCTTCGGCTACCGTCGCCCTCGGAAACACCGCGCCAACTGCGGTTCTGAATTCCGGCGCCGCTGTGACCTTGTACGGCGCTTCGAGCGTCAGCTTCACCGGCGCGTCCGATCCTTCAGCGGTGGATACGGCGGCGGGGTTCACCTACAGCTTCGATTTCAACAACGACGGCGACTTCACCGACGCCGGCGATGTCGCGGGCTCCACGACTGCCAACGCGTCGTTCACCTACTTCACCCCCGGCCCGTACACCGTCCGCGGGCGCATCGCCGACAAAGATGGCGGGTTCAGCGATTACACAACCGCCGTCACCGTGAATGCGCCGGCAACCGCATCGGTCATCGCTGATCCGGTTAATCCGGGGACCCACAGCGCGCTGCTGCTCTACGGATCGGACAACGCCGACATCATCATCATTCTCGCCGGCGCAAACGGCGCGCTTCAGGGGTCGTTCACCGGAACGCTTTCGTTCGGAGCGCTCGCCCCGCTGGCGGGTAAACCGTTCGGCCGGGTGATCATCCACGCGCGCGGCGGCAATGACACGGTTGTGGTCGCGGCGGGCTCGCTTGAGGTCGCGGTATTTGCCGGCAATGGCAATGACAGCGTGCTCACTGGCGCCGGCCGCGATGTGCTCGTCGGCGGCGACGGCAACGACCGCCTCTACTCCGGTGCCGGCAATGATCTGGTCATCGGCGGCAACGGTGGAGATTTGATCCGCGGCGACGCCGGCAACGACGCCCTGATCGCCGGCAGGACCGACTTCGACGAAGACCTGCTCACGCTCACCGCTTTGGCCAGTGGAGCGATCCCGCTGTCGACCGGTTTCATGCACGACGACGCCGCCCGAGACACGCTCACCGGCAACACGGGCGTGGATCGCTTCTTCGCCAACCAGTCCGACGGAATCGTCATCGACCTCATCACCGATCAATCGGGATCGGAGACCTGGGAAGATTTAGTCTGAGTGAGGCGTGTCATCGGCGTGGCGTGGCGCCCTTCAACGGCACGCGACACCGATGGCACTTGCGACGAACAACTCACAACCGGCGAATCAGAGTCGATCGTCTCAACTGCGACGCGCAGTTGAGACGATCTTTTTTTCAGAGCCGCGGAAAAGACCGTGAAACTGCGACACGGATGGATCGATCGCTGTGTTGCGGGTAAATTCCCCCGCTCGATCAACAACCCAATCGGAGAACCATGTCTACCACGCTCGCTCCCACACTTGCCCATCGTTTGGCCGCCTACGCACATCAACTATCGTTCGATAAATTGCCCAAAGAAGTGGTTCATGAAGCCAAACGCGTTGTGATTGACAGTTTCGGCACGGCCCTGGGCGCATACCACGAAGAACCAGTGGCGGCGGCGCGGAAGCTGGCGTGTGAGTTTTCGGCCAAAGCGGGCGCGACGGTGCTCGGCACGAAACACAAGGCCCCGCCGGACTGGGCGGCGTTTGCCCAAGCCGGGCAGAGCGCAGCGCCGCCCCGGCTATTCGGCGCAAAGAATCCTGAATACCGATCATAAATGTCCCGACCGAAGGGAAGATCAGGAACCATTCGGGAACGCGTCTTAAGACGCAATTTCCCCCAAGTCTCTACCATTCAATAGTTTATGTTGCTGAACCAGCCTATTCATTTATTTCGCGTCCAAAACACCTTTCCCGACCAGAATTCTCTTGATCTTTAAAACGAATGAGCGATAATCTTCTACAAGTACGCGTCGGGAACCGAATCTGACGCTCACATCGTTTGTCACGTCTTTTTGAGGAAGGGAAGAACATGAGAATGCGCACACACGCGCTGGCGGCGGCTGGTATGCTTGCCGGGGCCTCTTCTGCGGCTTTTGCCGCGCCGTTTTTCAGCGATACGTTCGACACCGCCGGATCGTCGGCCAATTGGCTCACGACCACCGTCGCGGGCGCTGGTGATACCGTCACATACGGGTTCGACTACAGCACCAAGGGTCTACCCGAGGCGCCGAACACACCCAGCCTCACGGTAGCGACGCGCGGGCTGTTCATCCAGACCAACAAAAACATCGCCACCGGCGTCATCAATGGACTTAACGTAACCGCATCCGCCGGCGGCGTGGCGATCAATTTCAATCAGGACATTAAAATGACTTTCGACATGTGGCTGGGCGTCGACCCAACCCTTGTCAGCACCACCGAACAGGCGCTCTACGGAATCAACACCGATGGTGCCGGTGTGAACAGCCGAACCGGCGCCACACAGTCCGCCGCCGACGGCGTGTGGTATCACGTTGCCGGCGAAGGCGGTTACGGCAATACGTCCACCACGCCAAACTCGCGCGATGTTGTGAATTACATCAACAACGGCGTGAGCGGGCGGTTGGATAACGCCGAAGCGCCGTTTCCCGCGTTGTTTCCCAATGGCCCGCTCGTCGGCACGCCGGGCAATAGCTGGGTGAGGGTTGAAATTTCCGAAGTCGGCGGAAACGTCAAAATGCTGATGAACGGCGGAGTGATCTTCGACGTTGCAAACACCGGCCCGACAAGCGGAAGCGTGTTCCTCGGCTACCAGGACCCGTTCTCCGGCAGCTTAGGCAGCAACGCGCTGCAATTCGGCGTGTTTGATAACGTGGTGGTCGAAGCGGTTCCCGAACCGACTTCACTGGCCATCGTCGGCGTTGCCGCGCTCGCCGCCCTGCGCCGCCGCCGCTAAACATCGCCGCCGCACGGCGCGCCACTGTCGTAACATCCATACGCACGCCGGAGCAATGAGCCTCCGGCGTGCGGTCTTGTTTGAGGGCGGGGGCGAATCGATTGCGGATTTTTGATTTTTGATTTCGGACTGATGAGCCGTAGATCGATTCGATCTACATACGACGATCTTCAATCCAAAATCGAAAATCGAAAATCTGAAATCGACCACTTGGCTCCACCGCCGCGTTGCGGGTAGATTCTTCCGCTCGATCAGCAACATACTCGGAGGATTATGTCTATCACGTTCACACCCACCCTCGCTCATCGTTTGGCCGCCTACGCCCATCATCTTTCGTTCGACAAATTGCCCAAAGAGGTGGTGCATGAAGCCAAGCGCGTCGTCATTGACAGCTTTGGGACCGCGCTGGGCGCTTACCATGAACAGCCCGTGGCCGCCGCCCGGAAACTGGCTTGTGAGTTTTCGGCCAACAAAGGCGCGACGGTGCTCGGCACGAAACACAAGGCCCCGCCGGATTGGGCGGCGTTTACCAACTGCTATCATGTGCGCTACTTCGACTACAACGATACCTACTTGAGCAAAGAACCGGCACACCCCAGCGACAACATCTGCGCGGTCCTCGCCGCCGGGGAAAGCGTAGGGGCGAACGGCCGGCAGTGGATCGAGGCTATCGTGCTGGCTTACGAAGTGCAATGCCGCTTTTGCGACGCGGTGAGCATTCGCGCGCGCGGGTGGGATCACGTGACCTACGGCGCATTTTCGACAGCGCTGGGTTGTGCGAAAATCTTCGGGCTTGATGTAGAGAAAATGCGCCACGCCGTAAACATTGGGGGAGTCGCTTGCGCCGCCCTCCGACAATCAAGAGTCGGAGAGCTATCGCACTGGAAAGGTTGCGCATTTGCGAATGCGGCGCGCCAGGGCGTGTATGGCGCGATGCTGGCTCGTGCGGGCATCACCGGGCCGGCACCGATATTTGAAGGGGAGAAGGGGTTCGACAAGCTCGTGGCCGGCGAACCGATGCACGTGCCCTATCCCTTCGGCGAACGGCCAATGCCGCAGGCGAGCGCCGACGACTACATGATCCGCCAAAGCTGCATCAAGTATTACCCGGCGGAGTATCACGCACAGTCTGCGGTTTATATTGCTTTGGAGTTGAAGAAATCGATGGGGATCAAAGACGGCAGCGAGGTGGAATCGATCCTGATCGAAAGCCACGACGCAGCGGTGGATATCATCGGCAGCGAACCGGAAAAGTGGCGTCCGGATTCGCGCGAAACCGCCGATCACAGTCTGCCGTACATGGTTGCGGCGGCGCTGGCCGATGGGGAGTTGACCGATAAGCAGTTCGAGCCGTCGCGCTTCAAAAACGAAAAGCTGCTTTCGCTGGTGGCGAAGGTAAAAGTGCAGCGGCACGCGGAGCTGTCGGCAATGTATCCGGGCGCGGTGGGCAACATCGTGCACATCAAGTTGAAGGAAGGGCGCACGAGCACGATGCGCCTCGACCACGCCCCCGGCCACGCGAAGAATCGATTGAGTGACGATCAACTGTTGCTGAAGTATCACACACTGAGCGATCCAATCGTCGGCAAAGACCGCGCGGGCAAGCTGGCCGATTGGGTGTGGAAGCTGGACGGGCAGACGGATTTGTCGGGGGTGTTTAGGTTTATTGAGATGTGACAGGGTTGTGGGTGGTTGGTCGTTGGTTGTGAGATGGTTCGCGCTCGCAGGTCCAACCCACAACTTCCAACCTCCAACAAACAAGCCCTTCTCTGTGTCCTCTGTGTCTCTGTGGTTAAACTATCCGCATGGCGTCCAAGCCCGCACAACTCCGACAACTCCTCGCCGCCGGCTGTGTGCCGATGCCCGGGGCGTTCAATGCGCTTACGGCTCGGCTGATTGAGCAGGTGGGCTTTCCCGCGGTGTATGTGAGCGGCGCGGGGCTGACCAACGCCACGTGCGGCGTGCCGGATATCGGACTGATCGGGCTTGACGAATTCGCCAAACTCGCCGGCTACATCGCCGCGGCGGTCAACGTGCCGGTTGTGTGCGATGCCGATACCGGCTTCGGCGGGCCGGCGAATGCGGCGAGAACGGTTCAACTTTACGAACGCGCAGGCCTCGCGGGAATGCATATCGAAGATCAGGAGTTCCCCAAGCGCTGCGGGCATTTGGCGGGCAAGGACGTGATCGCGTGTGATGAGATGGTCGCCAAGATCAAAGCCGCCGTCGCCGTGAAGAATGATAAGGACTTTCTCATCATCGCGCGAACCGATGCGCGAGCGGTCGAAGGCTTCGATGCCGCTGTCGAACGGGCGAAGCGATACGTTGCGGCGGGTGCCGATGCGATCTTCCCCGAAGCGATGGAGTCGGCCGACGAGTTCGCGGCGTTTGCGAAGGCAATGCAGGGTTCCGGCGTCAGCGGGCAGGGGTCAGCAGGTCAATCTGAACTCCGAACCCTGAACCCTCAACCCTATCTCATGGCCAACATGACCGAGTTCGGCAAAGGCGAACTGATCCCGCTCGCCGAACTCGCCGCCATGAGCTATCGAATGGTGATCTACCCGCAGACGGCGCTGCGCGTGATGATGAAATCGGCCGAGGCGTGCCTGCACGATCTCAAGCAATGCGGCACGCAATCGCCGTGGCTCGATCGCATGCAGACGCGCAAGGAATTATACGATCTGCTGAAGTACGACCCGACCGCGGAGACATGGCCGTGACATCACTCCCTCGCCCGGTACGCCGGGAGAGGGCCGGGGTGAGGGTTCTTCCGGCGAACAAGCCCAGGTGTTTCGCCCAAAACCTGAAAGACGTGAGTAACTCGGCGAACGTACGCATTCACCCGCCACAAGAACCCCCACCCTAACCCTCCCCCGGAGTACCGGGAGAGGGGAACAGAGGTTACATTTGCTGCCGGTGATTTTTCCCATCCTCCTGCTTCTGGCCGCAAGCTTTGTTCTCTCGTTCGCGCTCACGTTCGCGATGATCAAGCTCGCGCCGCGCATCGGCTTCGTTGACTCGCCCGGCCATCGCAAGATCCACCGCAACCCCAAGCCGCTGGGTGGGGGCGTGGCGATCGTCTGGGCGGTGGCGATACCACTGCTGGTCGCAATTCTTTGGAATGCGGCCGGTCCAATTCTTGATCGATTTGCTCCCGACGGTGCCCTGATGCTCGCGCTCGCACGGGGGGCGAAGCAGCAAATTCCCCTCGCTCTCGGTCTCCTCGCCGCAACGCTGATCCTCCACATCCTCGGCCTGATCGACGACAAGCGCGCGTTGGGACCATACGCCAAGCTTGTCGTGCAACTTGCGGTTATTACGGCATTCGTTTTCTGGTTCGACGTCCGGGCGCTGACCGCACTCGACACTCTCTCACTCGGTACTTGGCCTTCCATACTCATCACGGTCCTCTGGATCGGCGCCATCACCAACGCCTTCAACTTCCTGGACAACATGGACGGCCTGAGCGCCGGCGTCGCCGCGGTGTGTACCACGGCGTTTCTGATCACGGCCATTCTCATCGAACAATGGTTTGTCGCTGCCACGCTCGCCCTGCTGCTTGGCGCGGTGCTGGGATTCCTGGTCTGGAACTTCCCGCCGGCGAAGATTTTCATGGGGGATTCGGGGTCGCTGGTGATCGGCTTCATCCTCGGCGTGCTGACGGTGCGCACCACATTCCTCCCCAAAGGCGAAGACTTCGCCGCCGGGTGGTATGCAATCTTCGCGCCGCTCATCGTGCTGGCGGTGCCGCTTTACGATTTTGCGGTGGTGACGATCATTCGCATGAGCCGCGGGCACTCTCCTTTTAAAGGCGACACCAATCACTTCAGCCACCGCCTGTGCGCGCGTGGCATGAGCCGCCGTACGGCCGTGCTCTGCATTTACTTAGTGACCGCCGCAACAAGCGCGTCGGCGATTGTATTGACGCAAGTTCGCAGCACTTTGGCCGCAGTGCTGATCTTCTGTCAGACGATATTGGTATTGGGCCTGGTGGCGCTGCTTGAGCAGCACCCGTTACCGCAGGCCTGGCGAGACGATGAGCAAATCCCCGAGCAAGACCGCAACTGATCGCAACCTTCGCGTGGAATATTACGACTGGTCGCGCTGGTTGCCCGCGCTCACCAGCGTCGCCTTCGCGCTGGCGGTGGCGTTGGTCATCGCCCGCGCCATCAGCAGTGACTTTCTGCGCGAAGCGTTCGATGCCGTGCCCGGCGGCGATGCCGCGCCGCACGCGGGGCTTCCCGATACAGCCGTCTCACTCGACCTGCTTTGCTTTCTCCCCGCGTTGCTGGTGCTCATCCGGCGTGCGCTCGATCGCACGTACGTCCTTCGATTTTCCATCGCGCACGCACTGTTCCTGGCCTTGGCATTACTGGCATGGGTGAGCACGTTCTGGTCGGCCGACCGCTTCGCCGCCGGAGTGGGCGGGTTCCACTTTCTTGCGGCGGCGGCTGTGTGCTGGGCCGGGTCGCAGCTCGTGCGGTCGTGGCAGCGGCTGCGCGTCATCGGGGCGATGGCGGCGGGCATTCTTGCGGTGATCGCGCTGCAGGGAATATTCTATCGCACCGTCGAACTCGCCGACCTGCAGCGGATGATCGAGAAAGACAAAGCCCGCATCATGGCCGAGCGCGGCTGGACCGCCGACAGCTTTGCCTGGAAGCAGTTTTCGCGCAAGGTCGCTAACGGTGAAATGCTCGGCTTTTACACATCCCCGAACACCACTGCCGCCATGATCGTCACGCTGGCCGCGATCGTTGCGGCGCTGGCGGCACAACGTCTGCGCGACCGCGACGAACCCGTCTGGCCGATCGCGCTGATCGTCGTCGTTCTTGCGTCGCTTTACGTGCTCTATTTCACCGGCGCCCGCGCGGCGTTGGTGACGCCCATTATTGCGATCGCGTTGATCGCAATCGGTTGGAAATTCGGCGCGCGGTTGTCGCAGCGACGTCGAACCGTCTTCGCAGCCGCATGCGGCTTCGCGGCAGTTTGCACGTCGGGTGTGATCGGCCACGGCCTGTATCACGGCACACTCTTGCACGATTCCCTCACCTTCCGATGGAAATACTGGCTCGGCAGCGCCGCGGTTTTCAAAGACCATTGGCTCACCGGCGTGGGCTACGGCAACTTCGGCTACTCCTATCTGGCCCACCGCCTTCCCGAAGCGTCGGAGGAAATCAAAGACCCGCACAATCTGTTCGTGCGTGCGTTTGTCGAACTCGGCGTCGTCGGCGGATTGCTCATGATCGGTTTCCTCGTGCGACTTGCGTGGGAAATCACCCGGCCGATTCTTCCGCCCTCGCCGACAGCTCAGCCGGCACTGGCGACCAAGCCGGGACTTGGATTGGTTTTGGCGATCGCCATTCTGGCCTCACTGCTCAACACCTTCGCCGCTATCGATTTTGCCCGCGATCCGGGCTACGTCGCCACCGAACTGCTCCGACGGTTGCTCATGCTCGGCCTGCTGCTGCTCACCTTCGCGGCCGCTTCGGTTCGGTCTGCCAAGAGCGTTCACCTTGATGATCGCCCGGCCCCGCTGCTACTGCTCGGACTGATCGCTGCCGTTGCGGTGTTTCTTGTACATAACCTTATCGACTTCGCGCTGTTCGAACCTGGCCCGATGCTGCTTTTCGCGCTGCTGTGCGGCGCGCTCATCGGCGTGCGCGGCGAATCGCTTGCGGGCAGGAAAAAGTGGAACCGCGCCAGCGTCGCACTCACCGGCGCCGCGCTTACTGCGTGGCTGGTGGCGTTGATCGCGTTCGTGCTCCCGCTGGTCGATGCTGAAACACGCGCCCAGAGAGGCGATGACCTGCTCCGCGCCAACAACCCCCGCGCCGCCACCGCCGCGTATAAGTATGCATTTGATAACGCCCCGTTGCGCAACGCGGACTACGCCTACCGCGCCGGCCGATCGCTGATCATCGAAAACCGCGACCCCGCCGAAACCGAGCTGTGGCTGAGCCAGGCCATCGCCGCCAACTTAAAAGACGGCAATTACCGCCTCACCCGCGCGTCATTCCAGCTAAGCCAACCCGACAACAAGCAAAACCGTCGGCAGATCATCGCCGACTTGCAATCCGCCGTCGCGCTCGACCCGAACAACATTCAATCGCGCCTGCGCTTAGCCGAGACCTTTGACCGCTTCGGCGACCGTTCCAAGGCAAGCGAGCAATATCGCAAAACCATCGAGCTCAACGACCAGCTTAATTCCGATGAACCTAAGCGCCTCCCTGCCGCTGACTTGGATCGCATCAAATTACTAATCATCAAGTGATCAAACCCGGCGCTGAAGCCCGCGCCCTCGCGTGTGATCCCTCCTTGGCACTGCCCCGGGGTATCGGGAGAGGAGGCCAGATCACGTTGTAACACTGTCGGGAATCTCGGCATTGTGACTCACACTTTGGACGTCTTCGTTATCTTCAAGCGCATCGACGAGTTTGAGCAATTTCTGAGCAGCGTCTACGTTGATGTTGACGGTATTGTTCGGCAGGTATGTCACTTCGCCGGCTTCGATGGGCACTTTGGCGTTAACCAAGCCTTCCCTCACCTTCTGAAAAGTGACGGGCGAGGTAATGACTTCGAAGACTTCGCCTTGGTTCTTTACATCATCGGCGCCGAACTCCAGGGCTTTTTCCATCAGGTCGTCTTCGGCGATGGCGTCTGACTTGATGGTGATCACGCCGCACTTGGTGAACTGGAAAGCCACCGCGCCGCTTTGCGCAAGGTTTCCGCCCGCGCGTTCGAGCACGGCGCGCAGGTCGGGCGCGGTGCGGCTGCGGTTGTTGGTGAGGGCGTCGATCATGATCGCCACCCCGCCGGGGGCGTAGGCTTCGTAAACAGCGGGCTCGTAGTTTTCTGCGCCGAGTTCGCCGGTGCCCTTTTTGATGGCTTTTTCGATCGTATCGCGCGGCATGTTGACGGCTTTGGCTTCGTCGATCACATAGCGCAGGCTCAGGTTTTCCGCGGGGTTTCCGCCACCGGCTTTGGCGGCGATGATGATTTTGCGGGCGATCTTGCTCCAGATCTTGCCGCGCATGGCATCGTTGGCGCCTTTGGCGCGTTTGATTTTCGACCAATGACTGTGACCGGCCATATCTCTATTTTCGATTTTTGATTTTCGATTTTCGATTGGGGGCCGGCATTGCGTCGGCTTGCTGCTCTTCAATCCAAAATTAAAAATCTCAAATCAAAAATCTCCTTCACTTTCCATCGGTTCTCGCCTCGACGATCGGCGCCACTTCCACCGGCACGCCTTCGGCGCGCTGGCGGAGTTTATTCTGCAGATCGACTCGGAGCCGCGTGTATTCTTCGCGATCGCTTCTGATTTGTCCGAGAAGCTCCTGCGCCCGCCGCCAGCTAGCGGCGGCCGACTCCGTGTCGCCCAAACGGTAAAGCACATCGGCGTAATGATCGATCAGCACCGGGTCGACCGGCGAAGCATTATCAACCGCTGTGGCAAGATACCCTCGGGCATCGTTGAAGCGACCTTGCTTGTACAACGCCCAGCCGAGGGTGTCGAGATAGGCCGAATTATCCGGCTCGGCGGCCACGGCAATGCGGGCCATCGCCTCGGCGCGGGGCAGTTCTTTACCGGCTTCGATCCAGAAATAGGCCAGATCGTTGTTGCATGCAACGTGCCGCGGATCGATCTGCAGCGCTTGTGCCATTAACTCTTCGGTGCGCAATTTCTCGCCGAGCTGATGAAAGACGTTCGCGACGAAATAAAGCAGATTCGGCTCGCCGGCGGCATCGGCGGCGGCGGCTTCGAGTTCCCGCACCGCCGCGGGGGTTTGTCCCTGCGCGATCTGAGTTAACACGATCGCTTGGATCAGGTTCCCATTTTTGGGAACGGCGCGCCGACGCCGCCCTAACTCTTCAAGAAAGCGCTCCATCCGGCCGGATTGGGCGAACGCCAAACGCATCTTGTTGAGCACCGCGGGATCGGAATCGGTTTCATCAGCAAGATCGGCCAGCAGCACCTCGGCGGCGGTTTCCTGCCGTGTGGCGATCAGGGCATCGGCCTGTTCCAGCCGCGCGCCGACCGACGTCGGATCGTTCGCCAGCCACGTGTTCACGACCTTCAGCGCCGGGCCAGCGGCGCTGCTTTGCGTGTAGTGGCCGATGAGCAGCAGGTAACCCTGATCGAACGCGGGGTAATCGCTGATCAGCTTCCACATCGCCTGTTCAAACTTCTGCGTCTGGTTGGCGCGAAAAAGCGAGACCGCATGCGCCAACTGAAACTCTGCCGGCGGATCAATGCCGGGTGATTGCAGCGCCTTGGCGAACAGCGGCAGTTCAGTGGGCGACGGCAGCGAGCGGGCGGCGCTGATGGCTTCGATCATCAGCGCCAAGTTTTCATCGCCGGCCGACCGAGCCGACGCGGCAAGCTCGACCACCGCGGATTTTTTCTCGTCATCGCTGCGCTGATCCAGCCAGATTTGCTCGACCCGCAGAAGCCACGCCGAAGCGAATATCGGGCGGGCGTCAATTGCTTTTTGCAGCGCCGCGCGGCTGACGACATTCCGCCCCGCTTCTGCGGCCACCCGCGCCAGCCAGTATTGCTTTGCCGCCTCGGCTTCGGGGGCGACGGCAAGCCTCACAAGATCATCCGGCCGCAGCACCCCAGGCCGCCAGCTTTGCACCAGCGGCGACCAGAGCGGGGCGAGCTCGACGGTGGACTTGGGCGCCCGAACCGTCGCGGCGACGATTGCCCGGGCTGATGCCGATGCGTCACCCCGCTTCAGCCCGAGGCGCACCAGACGCCGGAGCAGAGCAATGTTCGGCCGGCCCTGTGTTGCAGCGCTGGCGATGAGCGATTCGGCGTCCGCCTCCCGCCCTTGCGCCGCCAGAAGCTCGACCAGCGCCAGCGTGATCGATTGATCGTCGGGCGAACCTTGTTGCAGCTTCTGAAGTTCCTGGAGCGCGCGTGCGTCACCATCGGCGCCATCGGCGCGGTAGACGTCGCGGAGCAACTCAATTGAGGGTGGGCTGGCGCGAAACTTTCGAACCAATTCGCCAGCGCGTTGTCGAGCCTTGTCGGTCTCCCCCGCCGCGATCTGCACGCGAACGAGGCGCGCCTGAGGTTCGAATGCGTCGGGCGCGGTTTCGGCAATTTTCTGATAAAGCGAGATGGCCGCCGCGTACTTTCCGCGCCGCTCGTAGAGGCGCGCCAGTTCAACCTGTAACGGTTCGGGCCTGCGAGCCAGCGCCGCCACCTGTGGGTTTCCCCGGATCGACAGCGATTTGCGCGAGAGCCGCCACAATAGTTTTTCATATTGCTCGATGGCGGCGCGCTCGTGACCATTTTGCTGGAGCAGCCGCGCCAAATCGTAATCCACGGCGGCGGCGGCGCCGTCGTTGGTGGCGTAATCGTGCGTCTTGGTGGCAATGATCAGCGTCCGCAGCGCTCGATCGGGCGAATAGCGTACTTGCAGCCGCGCCAGGTCGTGCTGAGCCTCCAGCCAGTCGGGCTTGATGGCGACGGCGCGCTCAAACGCCTTCATGGCCTTATCGGGCAGCGATGCGGCAAGATATGCCTTGGCAAGCTGGTACTGCACGGCGGCGGAATGGGGGTCGAACTGCGCCGCCTTCTCCAGCAACGTCACGGCGGCATACGGCGGTTCACGCGCCGCCAGCGACGCGCGGCCGCGGGCGTAGTATTCGAGCGCATCAAGTGAGGGTTGCGTGGACGGTGCCGTTGTTGCCCACGCGGTCGCCGGTGCCGCGGCAATGGCTTCGCCGGCATCGGGCGCGATCTGGTCGAGCGTCAGTTCGGCCTTCGGATCCACCGCTTTGGCGACCACCAATGGTTGGGTGGTTTCGACGATGCTGCTGCGCTTCGTCGGCGCGCAGCCGCCCAGCGCGAACGCTGTCGCTACAACAACCGCAAACCGAATGGGCAGGCTAAGTGGCATCACCCTTAATCCTAGTGACGCAACTCAATTATGGAATGACTTTGTTGAGCGGATAAGTAATGATCCCGCTCGCCCCGGCGCGCTTGAGCTTGGGAATCAGCTCGCGTTCCTGCTTTTCTTCCAGAATCACCTCGATCGCCACCCACGCAGCATCGCTCAGCCGGCTGATGGTGGGGCTTTTCTCCGCCGGCAGCATCGCGACGATGGCGGGCAATGACGCTTCGGGGCAGTTCATCTTCAAACCAATTTTCGTCCGCGCCTCGATCGCCCCGCGGAGCAGCATGGCGATATTCTCCATTTTCTCGCGCTTCCACGGCACATCCCATGCACGTTTGGATGCAATGAACCGCGTGGTGCTGCTGAGAATGGTATCGACGATGCGCAGGTTGTTGGCGCGAATGCTCGAACCGGTTTCGGTGATATCAACAATGCCATCGAGCAGTCGGGCTTTGATTTCGGTGGTGCCCCAACTGAACTCGACCGTGACAGGAATATTCTTCTCGGCAAAATACCGCCGGGTGGTGTTCACCAGTTCGGTGGCCACGATTTTGCCGCGGAAGTCTTCCGGCGATTGAATGTCGCTTTCATCGGGCACCGCCAGCACCCATTGGGCCGGGTTGCTGCTGGCGCGGGAATACTCCAGTTCGCAGATCTCGACGATCTCATTCTGGCTGCCGTTTTCAACGATCCAGTCGTAACCGGTCAGGCCGCAATCGATAATACCATCGACCACGTAACGGCTGATCTCCTGCGCCCGAAAAAGCACCGCGGCGATCTGCGGATCATCAAACTGCGGGAACACGCTGCGATCGGCAATGCGCAAGCGATACCCGGCCTTGCCGAACAGGTCGACTGTGGCGGCCTGCAGACTACCCGAAGGCAGGCCGATGCGAAGGGAAGATTCGGGGAGGCGGTTGGTCATGGGATTTTGTGGGGTGATGGTGGGGGGTTGTTGGTGGGCGAAAAGTCACCAACTCCGCGACTACCAACCCACAACCAACTAACAACTAACAAACAACAACCAGACACTATTTCTTCTTCTTATGCCGCAAACACCAGAAGAATTTGTAGCACTCATCATCCTTCAACTGGTGCTCGACGAATTTCTGCGCGTCGTCGATGGTGGTTTCTTCTTCGACCAGGCCTTCTTCGCTCAGCGCTTCGAGGATGACACTGTCGACCGGAAACGCGTGGGTGTCGAAGCCGTAGAGCATTACGTAGGCGTCGACGAACGGGTTGACCCCCGGCAGTTCGCGGAAGAACTGGCGGATTTCGCGCTTCGGCAGGGCGCGCACCCGATCGAGCGACAGTGAGTGTTCGCGGGCGAAGATGCCGTTGAGCGCGGTGATGAACATGCTCACCCGGGTTTCCAGTTCCGGCATGCGCGGGCCGATCATTTCGTGCACTTCGAGTTCGGTGGCCACTCGAAGTTCGTTCAAGTCGACAAACTCGGTGTCGATGACTTTAAGCGCTTCGTCGGCCTTCGAGTCGGTCGTGTCAAAGCTGAGGCACGCGCGAACCAGCGCCTGCAGCGGGTCGACCGCCACCAATTCGGGCACCTCGTGCTGTTTCACCAGCTTTTTATAGTAGCTTCTGAGCGCGTCGGCGTGTTTGGTGGCATTTTTCATTCGGGGTGGCTCTTGTTTTCCTGTTTCTCTTCGACCGCTTCGGCGGCGGTAGTGGTGGTGACTTCGGCGGTTGGGCCGGCGACGGCTTCGGTTTCGGCGCGGCGACGGTCAATCTCGGCATTTTCTGCCGCGACTGCCGCAAGCAGGTCCTGCACTTCCATTTCCTTCTTCAATCGATCGTCGATATGAAACCGCAAAAATGGCGCCTGCCGCAGCCGCATGTTTTCGGTCAACCGCACGCGCATCAACCCCGCCGCATGTTTGATGGCGTTGAGTGCCGCGTTCTGCTGGCCCTGGCTGCCCATGATCGTCAGATACACGTCGGCCATTGAAAGATCGTCCGCCACTTTCACGCGCGTGATGCTGGGCATCCCCACAATGCGGGGATCGTTCAGCTCGCGGAGGATGATGATCGCCAGCTCCTGTTGAATGGTGCTGGCGACGCGTTCGGTTCTGCGGGACATTTCGATGTTAGCACGGCCGTCTGAGCCGTTTCTTCCTCTGCACAACCACGGCCCCGGCGACCGTGCTACAAAAATTCAATCTGATAATCGGTCAAACTTACGCTTGACGTCAGGCGAACTAAATCCACGATTTTGCTTAGCCCGCCTTCCACATATCGCTTGTCGTTACTCACCATCGCCACGCCCATGATGCACCGTCGGTGCTCATCCAGCGCGCCCACTTCCGCCACCGATACGTTGTGCGTGTTGGCGATGCGATCCTTCAAACTCAGCACTACCCGACGCTTGTCTTTCAAACTGTCGGCGTCGGCGATGGCGATTTCGATTTGAAGGATACCTACTGTCATACAGATAGCCGAGAGCCGAGAGCTGAAAGCTGAAAGCCAAGAGCAAGAAGTCGACAGCAACTTGCCTTGCTGCTCTCGGCTCTCCGCCTTCGGCTCTCCGCTGCCAGGCTACAACGTTCGTTCAAATTCCTCGCGGATGTAAAACTCCAGCCGGTCGCCCTGTTTGATGTCGTCGTAGCCCGCAAGCTTAATGCCGCACTCGAAGCCGGTCTTCACTTCCCTGGCATCTTCCTTTACGCGCTTGAGTGAATCGAGCGTGAGATCTTCGGTGATCACGCGCCCGTCGCGGATCAGGCGGGCCTTGCTGCCGCGCTGCACATGACCATCGGTGACCATGCAACCGGCGATGCTGCCCAGTTTGCTGCTCTTGAACACCTGGCGAATCTCGGCGTGGCCGTGGAGTTTTTCGCGCACCTCTTTGGTGAGCATGCCCGATAGCGCCTTCTTCAGATCGTCAAAGATCTCGTAGATGACGCGGTAAAGTTTGATCTCCACATGATTCTGTTCGGCCAGTTGCCGTGCGGACTCGTCGGGCACGACGTGGAAGCCGATGATGCTCACGCGGTTGTCGGTGGGCTTGGCCTTGGTGGCCATGGCCAGTTGCACATCCGATTCGCTGATAGCACCCACGCCGGAGTGGACAACCTTCACCTTTACTTCGGCCGTATTCTGCCCGCCGACCGTGGCGACCAGGGTTTCTATGCTGCCCTGCACATCGGCCTTGATGATGAGATTGATCGTCTTGACGTCGGTCGCGGCGATCTGTTCGAGCAGGTTGTTGCTCGTCACGCGATTCTGGACTGCCAGTTGGCCCTGCCGGTTGCTGGTCGATCGCTCAGACGCGATTTCGCGAGCGCGGTCCAGGTCTTCGACGGCGAAGAACTGATCGCCCGCCGACGGCACTGAGGCCAGGCCGCTGATCACCACCGGCATGCTGGCAGTTGCTTCCTGCAGCGACTGCCCACGGTCGTTGAGAATCGAGCGAATGCGCCCATATCCGCCGCCGGCCAGAACCACATCGCCCACTTTGAGCGTGCCGTCTTGAACTAAAACAGTTGCGACCGGACCCATACCCGGATCGATGCGCGCTTCAATGACCGACCCGCGCGCCGGGGCGGTGGGGTCGTACTTGAGTTCGAGCAGTTCGCTTTGCAGGTCGAGAATCTCAATCAATTCATTAATGCCGTTGCCTGTGACGGCGCTGGTGCGAATCACTTCGGTCTGGCCGCCCCACTCGACGGGGTTGAGTTCCTGTTGGGCGAGTTGGCCCAGGACCATATCGGGGTTTGCATCGGCGCGATCAGACTTGCTCAGCGCGACGACGATCGGCACGTCGGCGGCGCGGGCGTGGTTGATGCTCTCCACCGTCTGTGGCATGACGCCTTCAACCGCGCCGATGACCAGTACGACCACGTCGGTCATATTAGCCCCTCGGGCACGCATGGCGGTAAATGCCTGGTGGCCCGGAGTATCGATGAACGTGACTTTCCGCTGCTTGTCCCCTTCGCCAAGCGATACCATCCACGCGGCCGTGTGCTGCGTGATGCCGCCTGCTTCGCCGGCCGCGACGTTGGCGGAACGAATCTTGTCCAGCAGCGATGTTTTGCCGTGATCGACGTGACCCAGAATGGTAACCACCGGCGGACGCGGCATAAGCTTGGTCGTGTCCTGCTCGCGGCTGTCAAACTCCTTGACCAGCATCTCTTCCATTGTTTCCTGGCGGGCGATCTGTAGTTCCAGCCCGTACGCGGTGGCCATGCCTTTGGCAATTTCGACGTCAATCGACTGATTGATCGTCGCGAAGACGCCCTGCTTCATGAGCTTGCCCATGAGGTCGTTGCTCTTCACGCCCAGCACCGCCGACAGCGACTTGACGGTAATCGGCTCTTCGATGGTGATCGGCTCGCCCTTTTCGATCGTCGTCTTGGCGAATGCGTGCGTTCCGCGGGCCTGGGTTTTGGTCAGGTGGCTGGTGACGTTGGCGCGGCTGGCGGTGGCGGCGCGAAGTTTTTCTTCTCGCTCGTAACGGTCCGCTTCGGTAAACTCTTTAAGTTTTTCGACCGCTTCGCCTCGACGCCCATCCACGCCGCGCCGGCGCGCCGACAGCGATGCGGCGGCCTTCTTGTTCGCGTTACTCTTCTTTTCTGCTTCTTCTTCCTCGTCGGTCTTGCGAACGCCCGCGCCGGTCTTCAATTTGGCGGTCGAAAACTGCGGCGGCGGCTCGTTCGGACCCAGGGGGCGCCGTGGACGCGGCGGCGCGAGCGCTTCGGGCTTTTCAATACGAACGATGCGCGGCCCTTGAATCTGGGCCGGTTTTAGGGCGCTCAACTGCTGCGCGACAACGACCGGCTTACGCTCGGGCGAAGCGATACCGCCTCGATTGGCCAACGTAACCGTCGGACGGACCGGCGGCGGACCGCCGCCATGCCCTCGATGCCCGTGGGTGCCGTGATGCGCGGCCCCCCGAGTCGGACCCGTTGAATGCGCGGGTGCCGGGGTGCCATGTGCGGCGGGCGCAGCGGGTGCCGTAATGGCGGGGGCTATAACGTTAACGCTCGGTTGCTCGGCAACCGCCGGCGCGGCGCGTTTCGGCGCGCTGGCGGGCACGACGGTAGGTTCCAGCTTCAGCTTCGGTGCCGGAGGCGCTTCCGCAATTGTTTCGTCTACCACCGGTTCCGGAGTGGCGACACTCGACCTGTGCGTTTCAGCATCAACCGACTCCATCTCCGGCGGCAGCAAAATCGTGCCCGAGATTGTCCCGGAGATTGAATCGACGTGATCAGAATCCATTTCGGCGACGGCGGTATTGCCGCCTTCATCGCCATTTGACGAGTGATCGCCTCCTTCGCTTCTGGTCATCGAGCGTTTGCGCGCAGTCCTGGGTTTGGCGGTCATCACGTCAACGGGCGCGGCCATCTCCACCGCCGTGCCTACCCCGGCGCCGATGGCGTGGAACCATTCTTTGATCGTCTCGGCCAGACCCAGCGGCACCGTGCTCATATGATTGGGCGCAGCATCCCCCATGCCCTCGGCGCGCAGCTTTTCCAGAATCGCCTTGCTGTCGACGTTCAGCTCTTTCGCCAGCGCATTGATCCGCACACCTTTAACGGTCTTGGCCAAAACAAACCTCCAGTTCGGGCAGTTGCCAGTTGCCGGTTTGAAGTTGCCGGTTGAAAACACCGGCAACTGGCAACTCTCAACTGACAACTTTTTTACTACCCTTGTTCTTTCGCCTGGGCCAGCTGCGTGGCCTCGGGCTCTTCTTCAATATTGCTGTCGTTGCCGGGGTGGATTTCAATGCCGCGGATGGCACGTTCCTCGGGCGACAGCTCGTCCCGATCGGCCACTTCCACCACCGCATGCGTGGTCATCTCCGGCGAAGCGCCTTCCGTGGCTTCCAGCGCACCGGGCAATTTGCCGTCGGGTTCGATTGCCAGCAGCGGCTCAACCGCCGGGGCCGCGAGCAGACCCAAGCCACCCCGCGGCAACGGCGGCAGACCGCTGGCGATGCGAGCCTGCCGGGCCGCGGCATCGGTCGCCTTCTTAATCTCCTGCTCTTTTTCAACAATCTTGGCTTCCGTGCCGCAACGATCCAGCAGTGCCTGCGCGGTCGGCTCATCAAGCCCGATTTCTTCCATCAGCGGCGTGATGCCGACTTCTTCTAAATCGCGCACGTCGATCAAGCCCAGCGCGATGATCTTGTCCACCTGTTCCTGAGTGACGCCGGTGATTTCCTTCAGCGTCTTGTCCAACCGATCGACGGTGGCCTTGAACTCCACAGGGGTCAGGATGTCAACGTCCCAACTCGTCAGCCGGGCGGCCAAACGCACGTTCTGGCCTTTCTTGCCGATCGCCAGACTCAGTTGGTCTTCGTTTACCACGACCGTGGCACGGGAGAGTTCGAAACAAAGTGAAACTTCCGCCACTTCCGCCGGCTTTAATGCGTTACTGATGAAGATTTGCGACGATTCATTCCAGCGGACGATATCAATCTTCTCGCCGCCGAGCTCTTCGACGATGTTCTTAATGCGGCTGCCGCGCACGCCGACGCAGGCGCCGACGGCGTCGACCTTGCTGTCGATCGAGCTGACCGCGATCTTCGTACGATGCCCCGCTTCGCGAGCCAGCGCCTTGATTTCGATCGTGCGTTCGCCCACTTCGGGCACTTCTCGTTCGAACAGCCGGCGGATGAGTTCCGGGTGCGAGCGGCTCAGAATGATTTTGACCGCCGACGGCGTATCGCGCACTTCTAGAATCAGCGCCTGAATGCGTTCGCCGGGGTTGTGCATTTCGCCGGGAATCTGTTCCGACCGGGGCATGATGCCTTCAACCCGGCCGAGGTTGACGATCATCGTCGGGCCTTCGAACCGGGCGATGGTGCCGGTGACAATCGTGCCGACGCGGTCTTTGTACTCTTCGTAGATGCTGCCGCGTTCGTCCTGACGGATAAGCTGAATCATCACCTGCTTGACCGTCTGTGCGCCGATACGGCCGACCACCGAAAGCGGCATGGCTTCGCCGGCCCGGGTGGCGGAAATATCGCCCGTGGTGCGGTCGAGGGTTACGGCGAATTCGCTGGTTTCTTCAACGTCGAATTGTTTGCGCAGGCCCGACGCGATCGCCTGCTCGATGTCAGTGTAGATCTGGTCGCGGTCAATGCTTTTATCGCGGGCAATCCCGTCGACGATTCGCAGCAGTTCAGGGTTGGGCATGATGTTACAGTCCTCTATTTAGTTGTAAGTATTCAGTTGTTGGTGTTTGTTGTTATGTGTTTTGTGTTTCGATTTTTTGTCGCATCCAGCACGTCTGACCGGCGACAGAAAAACCAAACACGAAACACCCAAACACTCACTCCATCAAACAAAAACCGGCAAACAAAAAACCGCCCGAAAACTCGGACGGCCTGCTCGTCGAAACAAAGAACCTTGCACCGATGCCACAACCTAGGGGGAATTCCTTCCCGCCGGCTCGGCGCAGTGCAGCCTGAAGATGGAGGGGGCCTCACGCATGTGCATGATGGGCCGACTCGGTCTTGGGGCTTTGGTTCATCCCGGGTCTCCGGGTTCGACAGAACAGGCGAAACAACCATGCACGCGCATGGTTTGAACGCATTATCTTAGCGTTTAAGCGGATGGTGTCCAGTTAACGTGTTATGCTGGGTTTTGAGGTGCCTATGCCGTCTCCGTTTCCAGGAATGGACCCGTGGTTGGAACATCCGCAGCTTTGGCCGGATGTGCATGGCCGATTCATCGTGACGGCGGCGGAATTGCTCCAGCAGCAGCTTGCTCCGAAGTACTTCGCGCAGATCGAAGAAAGACGCTATGTCGCGAATTCGCTCGATACCGCCGCCCAGATGATTGTTGCCGACGTCCGCGTCCGGGAATCGGATGTTGCCGGCTTCCAACCCCCGACCGGTAGCGGCTCCGCGGGGGCAACGGCAACCATCGAGCCCGGGATCGAACTCGACATCGAGTGGACGCGAGAAGTGCGCGAAAACTATATTCAGGTCCGAGACCTGCAGCAAAACCGAGTGATCACAGTTATCGAGTTCCTGAGCCCGGCGAACAAGGCAGCGGGGTCTTCCAGCCGGGATAGCTACCTCTGCAAGCGCGAAGAAACGATTGCCGGTGAGTGCAACTTCGTTGAAATCGACCTGCTTCGGACCGGAGAACCACTTTATAGAGTCGGAGTGCAATTGGATTATCTGGCTGCGGTGACGCGACATCGGCCCGGAAAGAAGCCTCGAAGACTCGGTTGGCCGATTGGCCTTCGCAAACGCCTGCCGTCGATCCCGGTGCCCCTGAAACCCGAGGACGGGCAGGCAGTGCTGGACCTGCAATCACTGCTTGATCTGGTTTACGACAGGGCGCGCTACGACTTACGCTGCGACTACAAGGAAAACCCCTATCCGCGGCTGGACGGCGTGCATGACTTGTGGGCGCATGGGTTGCTCACGGAGCGCAGATTGCGCTAGCGAGTGCTCGCGTGCCCGATTGATCCGTTCAGCCGATCGCTACGAAATGGGATCAATCTCCGCAGCACAGGATCGCGCAGGAACAGCCCGAGCCACACCAGCACGCCGGCCGCAACTGGGATGATGAACGCTTCACCGAGTCGCGCATGTGTTGCGATCGCTCCGCCGAGGTAACCGGTGAGGAGGATGGCGCCCAGAACGCTCGTGCGCGGGATCAAATACACCGCCGTACACGCCAGTTCCAGAATGCCCAGCGGCAGCGCGTATCGCTCGGGCCAGCCCAGGTGCGCAAAGACTGTAACCACCTCGGGCGGCTTCAAGAATTTGCCCATGGCGCTGAAAAACAGGAGAAGAACCGGCAACGCGCTGACGATTCGTCCGGCCCACAGCATCTTCTTTGACACCGCGGCAGATTCCGTAGGAGGTTGCATCGTTCTTTCTTTCAACCGTCAAAATGCCGCCCACGAATCGACAAGAATGCCAAGTGCATTGCCACCCATTCGTGTTCTATTCGTGTAAATTCGTGGGCGACTTTTTCTCAGGCAACTTTGCTGACCATACCCATATCCAACCCAAGGTTGCGCCCCACCACGCCCGGTTCAAACACATGGACGCGCGTCGGATCGACGAACAGCGTCGTCGTCACGCCGCCCTTCAACGACGGATCGGCTTCCACGCGGCAGATGCGGTGCTGGTGCAGCGGGGTTTCGATGTACGCATCCATATCGTTGCCCAGTGGTTCGACGACCGTGACCTTCACCTGCACGGGCACATTCGCCGTCGCGGTTTGATGGAGATGAAAGTGCTCCGGGCGGATGCCCAGGACGATGTGCTTGCCCGTCCACCCGCCGAGTTTGGCCGCCAATTCACCCATGATCGGCACGCGGAAGCCGTTGCCGGGGGTGGTGACCTGGCCGGTCATCACTTCCGGTTCGTCGCTGCGCTGCTGGATTTTCTGGGCATTGAGCAGTTGGCCCTCTTCGAACACCATCCGCCCGGCATCGGGCTTGATGATTCCGTCGAAGAAATTCATCGGCGGCATGCCAATGAAGCCGGCGACGAAACGATTGGTCGGGAAGTTGTACGTCACCAGCGGCGTATCGGATTGCTGGATCACGCCGTCTTTCATCACCACGATGCGATCGCCGAGCGTCATGGCTTCTTCCTGATCGTGCGTGACATAGATCGTGGTGGTTTTCAGCCGCTGATGGAGTCGTTTGATTTCGGCGCGCGTGGTGACGCGCAGTTTGGCATCAAGGTTGGAGAGCGGTTCGTCAAACAAAAACGCCGCCGGCTCGCGCACGATCGCGCGCCCGACCGCCACGCGCTGCCGCTGCCCGCCAGAAAGCGCTTTGGGCTTGCGTTCGAGCAGGTGGCCGATATCCAGGATTCGGGCCGCATCCTGCACGCGCTTTTCAATCTCGGCCTTGGGAAACTTTCGCAGCTTCAGACCGAACGCCATGTTTTTGTACACGGTCATGTGTGGATACAGCGCGTAGTTCTGGAATACCATGGCGATATCGCGGTCTTTGGGGGGAACATCGTTGACGATGCGTTCGCCGATCTTAATCGTGCCATCGGTGATCTCTTCCAGCCCCGCGACCATGCGAAGGGTGGTCGATTTGCCGCAGCCCGACGGCCCAACGAGGACCACGAATTCCTGATCTTTGATTTGCAAATCAATCGCGTTAACCGCTTTGATTCCGCCGGGGTAGACCTTGCTGACCTGAAGAAGTTCGACACGAGCCATCGTAGTTTCCGCCAAGAAAAAAGGGGTCGCCCGCGAGAATCGGCTCGCGGAGGACGTGGGGATTATAAGTTGACGTTAAGTTCGGTCAAACAAAAGATTAGCAACCGTCGGGCCCTAAGTTTCGGGTTTCACCTGACGGGGTCAATTTATTGACCCTGTCCGCTTCGGGCAAGGCTTAAAAGGCAATACCGGCTAGTTTATGTGTGATCGCTCGAATCGCATCTTCGAGCGGCATCGATAGTTTCATCCCCGCCGCCCGCGCGTGCCCCCCGCCGCCGAATTGCTGGGCAAATTGGGCGCAATCAAGCTGGCCTTTGCTGCGCAGGCTGATTCGGACCGGCCCGCCTTCGGGCGGCTCGACAAAGAGCAGTGACGCTTCGACGTTGGCGATCTGCAGCGGAATGTTGACCAGATTCTCCGTCGCGGGCACGCCGGCGCCGGTTTGGGTGAAGTCGTCCCTTGTCACCGTCATCATCGCAACTTTATCGCCTGCCAGCAGTTGCAGCGACTGCATGACGCGCGTCTGCAAAAACACGCGCTCTTTGCGTTCGTTCTGATTGAGCACGATGTTGAGCCGATCGGTATCGACCCCGGCCTCCATGAGCGTTGCGGCCAGGCGCATCGTGTAGGGCCGCGTGTTGCTGAACTGGAACCAGCCCGTGTCACTCACCAGCGCGACATAGAGCGCCGTCGCGATGGCGCGATCGATGGTGATTCCCCACGAATCAAAAAGCTGCGCCGCCACCTCCGCCGCGGCCGCCGCGGTCGTATCGACCAGCTTCAGGTCGGCCCAATTTTCCTGGGTGAGGTGATGATCAAGCACCAGCTTGGGCTTGTGCCACTTCTCGAACACCGTCTGCATGCCGGGCAATTGCGACCAGGTTCCGGTGTCGGCAACCAATAGCCCGTCGAACGCATCGAGATCAAGATTGGCTGGAAGCCCGTCGGCACCGTCGATGTGGGCTAATGCGTTGTCGTCGAAGATGAAACTGTACTTCGATGGAATCTTGCTGAGCAGAATAATCGTGCTATCGATCTTCTTCTGCTTTAAACCCATCGCAAGCGCGGCAACGGTTCCAAGCGCATCGCCGTCGGGACGGACGTGCGTGGTAATCAAGATTCGTCGGCATTTAGAAAGTTGATCAGTAAACAATTGGTAGGGATCGCGCATCATGAATATGGTACACGAACCACGCTACTTGCTGAACGGCGCAGTGAACGCTTGCGCTACGCGATTTGCGCGATGGGGCGCGATGCATCCACTTTCGCACGTTGACGAACTTCAAATAAATCGCGTTCGATTTGAATCTTGAGCGCGTCAATCGATGAATACCTGCGCTGCTCGCGCAGGTAATCAATCAACTCGATTTCAATCGTTTTGCCGTACAGGTCGCCGTCAAAATCGAGCAGGTGGGCCTCGACCTGAAACGCGCGCTTCTCAAACGTGGGCAATGATCCGATGCTCAGTGCGACGGGGTATGCTTTCCCGTCGATCACGCATCGCGATGCATAAACGCCGTCATCGGGGATGAGTTGATCGGGGATGTTCATGTTCGCCGTCGGCACGCCGATGGTTCGGCCGCGTTGGAAACCCTTCACGACCTCGCCGCGGATGGCGTAGGGACGACCCAGGCAGATGGCGGCGTCTCGCATTCGGCCGTTGGCAAGTAGAAATCGGATGAGTGTGCTGCTGATTTCCACCAGCGAGAGATCAAGCAGCGCCACCTCTTCCGGGTCGATCGCGTGCACAGAAATCGATGTGCCTTGCGACCATTCGATCATCCGCCGCACGTTCCCGCCGCGGGCTTTGCCGAAGTTGAAGTTGGGGCCTTCGACGATATGCGACGGCTGAACCTCATCACGCAGGATGGCAAAGAAGTCTTGCGCTTCAAGGTTTAGAACTTCGCTCGACGGCGGCAGCTCGACCAGGTGCGTCACCCCCACGGCTTCGAGCAACCGATGCTTAATCGCCACCGGCGTCAACCGCGGCGGCGCGATTTGCGGCTTGAGAACGGTAAGCGGGTGCGGCTCGAACGTAACCACACACAAGCCGGGTGCTTCAGCCCCGGATGACTGCTCGGACGACTGCTGCAATCGGCGCATCTCCGCAATGATCTTCAAATGCCCGCGATGCACGCCATCGTAGTTGCCGATGGATACGGCGCACCCGCGGCGAAGCGATTTGAGTCCTTCGATTCCACTGAAGAATTGCATAGGGGTGGCACAGACATTCCTGTCTGTGTCTCCGGGTTTGGCGCTCGAATCGGAGACACAGACAGGAAGTTCTGTGCCACCGAACTTATTTCACCTCAACGTCCAACCACACCAGCCGATGATCGCTCGATGCATTCTCCTTCACCAGCCGGTACAGCGGATCGCCTTCGGCCGGCCAGAACACCCCGCCGCCGACAACCTTCATGCCGCGCGAAGGCAGCACATAATCGCACCTGAGATTCCCGGGAGCGTTGCCGCTGTCAGAAAAATCCGCGGTGTCGTTTCTTGGATCTGATTTGTGGTGCGTGTTGTTGCCGCCCTGCTGCGCCGTCGCGTTGATCGCGCCGTCGCTGGCGGGCACGAACGACGAATCGACGCGCGGATGATCGAGCAGTTGCTGAATCGATCCGGGCACGCTGGCGCCGTCTTTCGGGTCGGCGTTGAGATCGCCCATGATGACGAACCGCGCCGGCGGCGCTGGGTACTCGATGCGCCCGCCGCGGAACCCGCCCTGCAGGGTCGTTTCGAATGAGTTTTGCGCAGGCTCGGGCCCCACCGCCCGCGCGCCGCCGCTGATGTACGCCGCCGCCGCAGTGCCGGTGAGATAGTCTTTCCACAGGCGAATTTCATCGTGGTTGCGTTTGCCGTTGCGATCTTCTGCCCCGTCAAACGCCGGCGGGGTCGGGTGGCTGACCAGCAGGTGAACAATCTTCCCGCCGTTTACGCTGCTGGCGATGGGAATATCCCAGTGCGCTTTGCTGGAAAGAGGCAGAGTCGCCAGCGCCGCGTCGCTGTACCACGGCGAACCACTCTCTTTAACTGGAAGCATCGCGCCAGGTATGTCGCGCCAGAGCAGCCGTCGCAGCGAAACGAGTTGATCGTCAAGGATCGGATATTTGCTCAGCACCAGCATGCCATATTGTCCGGGAAACACGCCAAACCCCAGCGAATCGCCGCCGTAAGCGCGCGTGCCCGGTTGTGTCGTGGCCTTTCCGTCGCCGTCGAGGTCTTCGCCACTTGATACGCCGGTGTTGACCGGGCCGGCATACCAGAATGCGTAATGAATCGGCTCGGTGCCGCTTTGACTCTTGGCGAGATAGTTCTGCTGAAAAAGCCTTGGCGCCTCGCCGGCGGGGTCGTAGTCGAATTCGTTGATCAGGATAACATCGGGCCGGGCGCGTTGAATAATCTCGGCGACGGCGGCAATTTGCGGGTCGTCGCCGCTTCGCAAGTCTTCGATCAGCTTTCCGTGCACGTCACGATTCAGCGAGGCATTGAAGGTGGCAAAGCGGATTGTTGGCGACTTGGCGCAACCCACGACCAACAACAGGAGAATTGAAACACGAAGAAACGAAGGAACAAAGAAATGATTTAACCACAGATGAACACGGATGAGCACAGATCGACATCGCGGAATGAATCTGTGTTTACCCGTGTTCATCTGTGGTTCCACCTCTTTCATCACATGTTGGCCAGTGCCTGGATTGCAATCTTCACATCCCCGACTCGATCACTCCCTGCCTCGCGCTCAATCACCAACGGCCCGCGATAGCCCACGTCGTCCAAGGCGTGCAGGAATTCTTTCACCGGCACTTCGCCTTGGCCGAACGGCACCTCGCTGCCCCACTGAGTGCCGGAGTGGTCGCTGGCGAGGGCATCCTTGATATGCACATGCCAGATGTGCCGGCCGACTGTCTTAATCGCTTCGATCGGATCGCCCGCGCCATACAGAATCATGTTAGCCGGATCAAAGTTGATTCCGACGTTGCGGCACCGGAGGTCGTTGAGAAATTGCAACAGTTCGCTGGCACTCTCCTGCCCGGTTTCCATCAGCAGAGAAATGCCGCGGGAAGCGAGTTCTCCCGCGATCTCACCCACTCTTTGCACCATCACGGCATAATTGGGATCGCTGCTCATCGGCACGAAGCCGATGTGCGTCGACAGTTTTGATACGTTCAACGATTTGCTCAAATCGGCTGCAGTCAGCGTTTCGGCGCAGCGGCGATCCCATTCTTCGTTCGGAACGTATCCCCCACTGCGGCGGATCGATGCGATCGTGGTGTAATCTTCGCCGGCGAAGCTGATCATGGTCGCGGTGAGATTCAGCCCGCTGGCGAGAATGGCATCGATCATCGAGGCTTGTTTCGCCTCATCCGCTTCGACAAAGTCCGCCAGTGCAAGCTGAACGTGGGATAAGCCGACCTGCCGCACCTTTGCTGCCAGGTCTTTCACGTCGTCGGGCTTAAGCGACCAACTGCACACGCCGATATCATGAGGGTCAATCTGCATCTCTCGTCCTTCAAATCATGCGCCCACAAACTTACACGAATGCACACGAATCAGAAATATCAATTCGTGTTCATTCGTGTTGATTCGTGGGCGCGCGTCCCTGCGTCACTTCGTTTGCCTGATAGTTCAAGAATCGCGTTTTCATCCACCGCACCGCCAGCAGATCGACAAACGCGCGTACCGCGCGATTGCGAAAGCCGTACTTCGCGGTTCCGGCAAACCGCTGGCTGTGCTTCACCGGCGTTTCGTAGCATGTGTAGCCACGCATCTTCACCAGTGTGGGAAAGAAACGATGCGCCCCGTTGAACAGCTTCATACCTTTGATCGCATGGGCGCGGTAGAGCTTGAGCGAACTGGCCGAATCGTTCACCGTCTCCTGACTGATCCAGTTGCGGATTCGATTGGCCTGGCGGCTTTGCCAGCGACGGAAATTGCTGTCCTGACGGTCTCTGCGCCAACCGGTGATCATGTCGACATTTTTTTCGTCCAATAGCGGAATGAGTCGGGGAATTTCCTCCGGATCATTCTGCAAATCGGCGTCGATGGTGGCGATGATCTCGCCGCGGGCGGCTTCGAAGCCGGCTTCGAAAGCGGCGCTCTGTCCGCCGTTGCGGGCCATGTGGATCACGCGGAGCCAAGGGTATTGCTTCATGGCATCGGCGAGCAATTGCGGCGTGGAATCGGTGCTTCCGTCGTCAACGATGATCACTTCAAACGGCTTGTGCAGTTGCACCAGAGAAGCATTCACCCGGCCCAGCAGCGTGGGGATATTTTCCCGCTCGTTGTAGGCAGGAATCACCAACGACAGGTACGGCGATGAACAATGGTTCGGGTCGATCTCCACCCTCACGGGCATGGAGGCTGCGGGCTTGGCACGACGAGATTCCTGGTCTGTGGCTGTCTGCATCGTCTGCTCGTTCAATCCAAATCGGCTCGTAATCGCCGCGACCGCATGGACGCCGGCAATACCCAAACCCGCGGCGGCAACGCTGTCGCTGAGCCAGTGTGCGTTCTCCCACACACGCTCAAATGCGGTCATGCCGGCGACGGCATAAAAGAGCCATCGCCCGCGCGGGCAAAGCATAGTCAGAGCGCTCGCCAGAGCAAACGCAAGCGCCGCGTGACCGGATGGAAACGACAGGTTCTTTGCATACAGCAGTCCTTCCCATCCGCCGCGGCATGGGACGAAATCGAACGGACGAAGCTGATCGACCGACTCTGTCAACCAAGTATAAGGCCGATGGCGACCGGCTAGCCACTTGATGATTCCGTTGATCGCTGCCACGCTCGTCGCTGCCAGCACGAAAAGGGCGCCGCGAAGGCGCAAGCGATGGACTACACCGACGACGACTGCGCAGGCGACGGCGAACCAGAACTCCCCCGGCCATTTCAGGAACGCGCGCAGCTCACGATCGCGTTCCAGCCAGCCTTCCCAGCCGCTTTCGCGAAAGTAGCGGGCGACCGATGTATCGAACGCCGTGGCGATCAACACTGCCAGAACCCATAATGTGATCGCGGTGACGATGCGCATGACAGAAAGCAACGTGGTGCGCCAAAGCGCGCCCGAAGTCAAAACCCTCCCGCGGCATCCGGCCGTTGCAGGCCCTTGAATCCGTAACAGCGCCAGAGTTTGAATGTGGTGACGGTCACGCCGTGAACAACCACCGGCACTTCGGGCAGTTTTTCCACGCGCTCGAATGCCGCCGGGAGGGGGTCGGGAAGTCTGCCGCCTTTGCCGAGATAGATCACGTTCTTGCCGACGAGTTCCGGGCGGTTTAAATCCATGTCGCGCCACAAACTGTACTGGTTCATTCGCTGCGGATCGAAGAAATAAATGCCGGCATGTAAAGTCCGCGGGCGGCCCGGGACGTAGAACGCCATGAGCGCCGTCTGTTGATAGTGATCGCACATCACCAGCGCGTCGGGGCCTAGGTTCACTTGCTCTTCGCCCACCCGCCGGCCAAGTTCTTCCCAACCACGCAGGCGCGAAAGCACATCAATTCCCGCGACGACTCTTTCGGGCAATCCCAGGGCCTTGGCCGGCGGGATGAGGAACGCAGGGTTGCGCATGCAGACGTGCGCGCCGATACCAATGATGATCGTCGCGACAACAATGCCGCGCCACGACTTCCAAGACGGCGACTTCATCCGATCCGCCACAAACGCCGCCGCAAGAATGATCAGCGTGACATACGCCGGCGCCGGCCAATTGGCCTGCACTTTGGCGAAGAAGCTGACGACAAGCGTGAGGATAAAAAACGGCGCGCCGATGCAGAGCAGGAAACAGCATTCGAGCCAATGATCGGCACGCCGCTCTTCAGTCGCGAAGCGACGGCTTAGATTATCTTGGGGCGTAAGCCCCAAGTGCTTGGCATTGCGCGCGACAAGCCCCGAAGGGGCGACAGAAGGATCGTAATTCTGTCGTGGCTGTTGTGTACCGGTGGGCGTGGCATCGACGGCATTCAGGTCGATCGTTCTTTCGCCGCTTCGCGGCTCCGTCGCTTCCGTAAATGTTTCCTGGGGCTTACGCCCCAGGCTGCTATCTGTCGCCGCTTCGCGGCTGAATTTCGAGTTAAACACATGCCGCCGCACCGTCCATAGCGCCGCCGCGATAATGAGGACGGCAATCGTCGGCCCAACCACGCCGAATTGTGTTCCCAGCATCGCCGCGACGCTGCCCAAGTCGAGCCGTCCTTCTTCAGCGCCGGTTTGCTTGGCAACATGTCGGGCCCCAACCCAACCGTTGCGAACATTCCACACAATCACCGGGATCGTGAACACCGCTGCAGCCGCTGCGGCAGCAATACCGCGCGCCCACATGCGCCACGGCGCTTGCGCCCCGATGAAATAAACCACCAATCCCAGGAACCATAAAAACGCCGAATACTTCGCAAGGAACCCGAGCCCGATCGCCACGCCGACTCCCATCCACGCCGCCGGCCGATGGCGGAAGATGGCGATCGCCGCGAAGACGGTTGCCCACGTCCAGCAGGCGATCATCGGTGTATCAATCGTCATGGCCGCACTAAGGTAGATCATGATCGGCGAGGCACACGTCAGCGCCGTCGCGCCCAGGGCCAGCCGATCGGTTTGAAAAAGAGTCTTCGTTAAAATATAAACGCCCGCCAGAATCGCAGAAAACAGAATGATCGCCGGCATGCGTACGCCCTGCATCGTTTCGCCGAAGACCGCGGTGCCCGCGCGGATAATGAATGCGATGGCGGGGCCTTTGCTGTAGTAGCTGTAATCGAGCCGGCGCGACCAATCCCAATATTGGGCTTCGTCGCCGGAAAGATCGATCGGGCAGTTGATGTAGAGATACGCAACATTGACCGCCGACATGAATACGATCAGCCCCACCGCCAGCGCGCGGCAGGCGGCCGGCGAGAGCCGATAAACCCACGCAGGCGTAGCCGCGGCGGGGGCGTGAAGGGTTGGTGAAGCTTCGGCGGACACGTCTGGCGAGCATCATAGGCATCGCCAACGCGTTGTCCCGCCGGCGCGTTGCGTTCAGTGGAACGACGCCGACAAATCCGCCGCCGCCGAAGTGGCGACCGTTTCCAGGGTTTTTCTGCCGGCGTAGTTCTTTTTCATCTCTTCGATGAATGCGTCGAACTCGTCGCCGTTCACAGGCAGATCAACCGGTTTGCCGGTCAGCCCCGCCATCAGAATGGCGTTGCCCAGTTCCAGCCCGCGAATGCCTTCAACACCTTCGGCGATCAGCGGCGAACCGGTTTGGATCGACTTGATGAACGCCGCGAGCACCTCGGGGTGCTGCTCCGGCGGTTGATTGCCGACGGGCACGCGGATGTCCCACCGCTCAGGGCCTACGAAGTGTTGCGCGGTGGTGCGGATGTATTCTTGGACGGGTACGCGGGTGCGGTTCCAGGTCATTTCGCCGTCTTCTATGACGATTCGCCCTCGGTCGCCGGAAATTTCCAGCCGGTTGGAGCCGGGGCATTCGCCGGTGGTGGTGATGAAATGGCCGACCGCGCCGCTTTCATAAAGAAGCGTCGCATGAACATCATCTTCCACTTCGATCGGGTGATATTTTCCTACCGTTGCGTGCGCGATAACGCGCTTGGGCATCATGCCGGTGATCCATTGCATCAAGTCTAAATTGTGCGGGCACTGGTTGATAAGCACGCCGCCACCTTCGCCGGCCCACGTTGCCCGCCAACCGCCGCTGGCGTAGTACGACCAACTTCGGAACCAGTCGGTGATGATCCAGGTGACCCGGTGAATCTGGCCCATTTCGCCGGCGGCGATCAGTTCGCGCAGTTTCTTGTAAAGCGTGTTCGTCCGCTGGTTGAACATGATACCAAACTTCAGGTGCGTGTATTTCGCTTCATATTCGGCGATGAGTGCGCGACCCGCCTTCACGCTCACGCACAGCGGCTTCTCGCACATCACATGCATGCCGGCGGCAAACGCATCGAGCGCGATCGGGGGGTGGTCGTAGTGCGGCACCGCGATGATGATGGCATCGACCAACCCGCTGTGGAGCAAATCTTGATGGGTTGCGAACGTGGGCACGGTCGCGTGATCGATCTTGGCCGCTTCGAGTCGAGCGGGGTTGGAATCGGCAATCGCCGCCAGCACCCCGCCGGGCAAGTTCGCCAGATAGCGACCGTGCCCGGAGCCCATGTTGCCGTAACCGACGATGCCAAACCGGACAGGAGGATTGGAAGTGCTCATGAGTGTCCAGAACGTAACGCAAGTGCGTCGGTTGATAAAGAATGAGTTCCAGCGATGGAATGACACGACTGATCGGCGGCGGTTTCAGCGCATCAAACCCTGGAGCGTCTCCAGATTCACGGCGTCCCAGTCCCGGCCATCAGCGGCTTTGCCATCCTTGGGCGTTTCAAGAATTTTCGGCACGTTTCGCCAGCGTTTATCGCGAACGATCGGCCGGAAGCCATCAAGGCCGACGAAACCCTTGCCGATGTGATCGTGTCGATCCACGCGCGTGCCGAGGTCTTTCTTGCTGTCGTTCAGGTGCCATACCTTCACGCGATCAAGCCCAATGGTGCGATCGACTTCACGGCAAAACGCTGCGTACTTCCGACCGCGGAAGTCATACCCCGCCGCCAGCAAATGGGCGGTGTCAAAACAAAAGGCAACGCGTTCGGGCGCGTGCGCCTTCGCGGCGATTTCAGCAAGATGTTCAAGTTTGTACCCAATGCTCGACCCCTGCCCCGCGGTAATTTCCAGGCACGTCAGCACCGGCCCGCGCACAGCCTTGTGAATCTTGCTAAGCGCCGCGGCGATTTTTTTGATCCCGACGGCTTCGCCTTGCCCCATGTGCGCCCCCGGATGCATCACCAGCAGCGGAATGCCCAGCGCGTTGCACCGCTCGTGCTCGACGATGCACAAATCCAGACTCTTCGTCGCCGTCTCATCATTGGGCGAAGCGAGGTTGATCAGGTAGCTGTCATGGCTGACGGTGGTGGCGAACTTTAAACGGCTGCAATGTTCCTTCCAAAGCCCAACCCCCGCCGGATCGAGTGGCGGAACGCGCCACTGCTGTTGGTTTTTCGTGAACACCTGCACGGTATCGAAGCCGAGTCGTTCAGCTTCGAGCAGCGCGTTGTGCATGCCGCCGGCAATGGAGAGGTGGGAGCCGAACATCCGCTATTTCAGGAAAATCCCCGGATTGATCCGGAGGTATTTGGAAATTTTGATAATCGCCGACTTGCTCCATCCGCGTTTGCCGTTGAGCATTTCGGATAGCGCGCTTTGGGCAACGCCGACTTCTTTGGAGAAGGCGTTCACGCTCATGCCGCGTGCTTCCAGACGGTGCTCGATCAGATCCCGCGCCGTAAGATCATCCATACCCAGCAAAGCCTGAAACTTCCTCTCATACTCCTCGATCATGATCACAAGCACGTCGAAGTACTCTCGCGTCGATGCGTCGATCGGATGAAGCGACAGTCGTTCATACGTCGCAAGCGCCGCGCGGTGCTGTTTCTTGGTCTTGATTCGGCGCAACGGACTCTCGGTGATGAGCCGCACATACGGCTCTCCAATCCGCGGCGGTTTGATCGTCAGTACGTTAGTGCCGACTCTTCCAGCGATTCTTGGAATACTCTGCATGAGTCAGTACCTCCCGTACGTTCGCGGTTTGCTCGGAATAGTTTACCGAAACCATCAATCGACACTGATTGCCTTTGACATTGAAGACGATGACGACCCGACCGTTCGGTAGCTTCACTCCATCCGCCGAAGGATAATCTCTTTTCACGTCGCCGAACGTTCGCCACTCGGCACTCCTGGCGCTCGCAAGCCAACCTGAGAGCCATTTTCGGAGCGGCGCGTTTCTCGCTCCTGCCCGCTCCAGCACATCGATCCCCAGCACGCGCATTATAACATTATGTGATATTTTCGACGGTAAGTCAATGCTTCCATTTCATTGGTTTCCACCGTGTCAAACTGCATGCTCGCACAAACGTCAATCTGTCACCGCCGGCGCGCCGGGAACTCAAGGCCTGGGATGATCTGCTGGGCATTCGCCCCGGTTTGAAATTCGATGTGACAATCGGCGAAGCCGATATTGATGCCATCGAAGTCATGATTCGCCGGACGCTCGTAAAGCATGGGCGTTTCGGCCCCCCCCTGGTCGGTCTTGCCTGCGCCGATCCAGACATAATGGCTGTTGGCATTGATCCAGTCGGCGGCGGCGGCACGGTCGGGATTGTTGAGCGCTTCGGTGTGTCGCTCTGAATCCGAGTCGCTGGGGCACACGAACACCGAGGCCTCAATGTCCTGCGTCTTTAGAATGTCGCCGAGTGAATCTGGAAACTTCCCGCCGTTCTCGTTGGCGTAGAGCCTTGCGCCCAGCATGATCTGCCGCAAGTTGTTGGCGCACTTCACCCGGTTCGCCGTTTCGCGGGCGCGGTTCAGTGAAGGCAGCAAGATGCTGGTTTGCAGGGCAGCCATCCCGATCACCGGCGCGATGGCCGCCCCACCGCCCTGCAGCAGTTCGGCGCCGGGGAACGGCACGACACGCTTGCTGTGGATGCCGTCGTCCTCCACCCAGCTTACCGAGCCGGCCACGCTCAAATGTTCGGCGAACACGTGATAAGGTGGAATGACGATCGGCGGCGTCGCGACACCGAAAAGATCAGCAACGCCGACCAAGCGAGAACCGACCATCAGCAGCCCGTATGAACCCGCCGCGCTGGCGGGAAGGTTGGCGTAGGTTATGCCCTGAATCTTATCCACGCCCAGCCGAGCGCGCAGCGCCTTGTATTCCGAAGAATCAACGATCGATCCCTTCCCCGCTGCAATCTGCCGCGAGGCGCCGATGATCGATTGCGGGTAGAACCCCGCGATCAGGTAATCGCCCGCAACACTCCAGCATGGCGTGACCAGCGGCGTGGCGAGGTAGTTGATGGCCAAATCGCCATACTTCACCTGCCGACCGGTGATGGTGACAGGGGAATCTTTCTGCGCCAGCAGCGACGCGGCCGTGTTGCTGGCGAAAATGCTCACCGCCAACAGCCCGCTTTTGGCTTTGGTTGCATCGTCGGGCTTGTTGATAATCACCATCCCGGGCAATCCCCCGCCGGCCACTTCCGGGGCGCTATAAGCGACCCAGTGAGCGCCCAGCGGATCAAGCACTTCGGTCTGGAAGTTGCGGCCGACGGCCATGGTCGCCCCGCCGATGCCCTGGTCGAACATCTTTTGCGCCTGGGGATCAACCTCGCCCACGATCGCGCGAATCTCGGTCAGCAGTTTTCCGATATCCAGCGTTCCGCCGACGAACGCTTCAGCCGTGGCGGGAATGGTCTTGACCAGGTCGTCGCTCAGCGCCGGCGCATCGAGCATGTTGAGAATGCCCTTGCGAGGCATCGGCGCTTCAACGTAAACCTGTTCCATCCAGTCTTTGCCGTCGAAGCCGCTGCTGGCGATGATGCGCCTCACGCTGCGGACGCCGACGGCATCGACCACTTTGTTGTACATCGCGCGTTCGTTCTCGTCGGCTTCCTTTTCGACCGCGCCGTCGATTAACTTGAACAGCGCTTCGACGTCAAGATGAAACGCCACGACCGGGTCGGCTTTCACTTTCGCCAACGCGGCTTTGAAACCCGCATCGGCACCCAGCGCGTCGGCACGGCCGCCGACATCGCCGGCCAGGGCCATTTCGTCGGGGCCGTAGCCGACCAGAATCGCAACATCCTGCCCGCTGACGACCACCTTCACCGGTACTTCCGGTTTGCCGGCTTTTGCCAGGACCGCCAAAAGCTTTTCCTGAATCCTGGGGGCATCGGCGCCAGCGCGGCAGACTAAACCAAGCTGCGGCATGGGGCGGTCGCCGTCGAACTTCACGCCTTCGAAGAAGAAGGCAGTGGGATACTTGGCGATCGGCGCGAGCAGGTCATAAGCCAGTTGGAATGCTTCGCCGGCTTTGCGGTCTTCCTTGGCGATGCGAACAATCGCCTGCGGCAACACCTGCTTGAACACCACGGGGATGTTTGATTCTTTGATGATCGCTTCAAAATGCGAGCCGGCGTAACCGGAAACGTTTTCAGTCCCCTGCCAGCCGAAGTAAGCAATCGCGTCGGCGGGCACGCGGTCGGCAAGTGGCTGGGCGAACAGCGCCACGCCGGAAAAAAGTTGAGCGACCAACCCGACAGCCATGGAAAGTGGACGTTTCATGAGGCCTCCGAAAAGCATTGCTCTCGTATTCGTAATCGAATGGCCGGATATTGCGGGATGGTGCCAGAATTACAAGCCCCTAGTATGGCAAACCTCGGTCACTTGCCGATGCAAAACGCGGCAAACACCCGGCCCAGCACGTCGTCGGGGGTGATTTGGCCTGTCACGCCTCCCAACGCGTCGAGGCTATCGCGCAAATGCAACGCGAGGATCTCGGCCGGGGCGGCGGGGTTGCGGGCGGCTTGATCTAAACCGTTGCGAGCGTTGGCGATTGCCTGAAGGTGCCGCTCGTTCAACGCCAGCGACTCGCCGCCTGGGCGGCCGAAGGCGAGGGTGTCGAGCGAGAGCGTCAGCTCAGTCATGCCATAACCCGTCAGCGCGGAGACGGCGATCCACTTCCTCTCCGGGTACGCCGGGAGAGGAAGTGGATCCGCCTTGGTCCTTACCAACAAGTCTGCCAAGCGATCGAGCGCCGGCGGATCGCGCCGGTCGTCCATCGCATGCACCATGAGGACAAAATCTGCCGCGGCAATGGCCTGTTCGGCGCGTTGGCGCATCTGGCGTGCGATGTGCGCCGTGGGGGAATTATCGTCCTCCGACGGACCAACCGTTTCGATGCCCGCGGCGTCGACGATGCGCACCAACCCCCGCGGCAGCGCCGCCTCCGCCCAAATCGCATCGCGCGTCGTGCCGGCGACGCTCGACACCACCGCGCGCTCGTGGCCGCATAGCGCATTCAACAGCGCACTCTTCCCGGCGTTGGGCCAACCGACCAGCGCGATCGTGGGTTCATGCCTGAGGCGGTCGAAGCGCGTGCTTTGGGAGACCAGCGATTGCAGATCGGTATCCATTTGGCTGACGCGCCGTAGCAGCTCGTCGGCGGAAATGAATGTGATATCTTCTTCGGTGAAGTCGATCCCCACTTCTACCAATGCCAGCGTGTCGGCGAGCAAATCGATCGTCGGCTTAAGTCGCTTCGCCAGTTCGCCGGCGAGCAGTTGACGCGCGGCGCGAAGTTCGCCTTCATTGGCGGCCGACACGGCCAGAGCGATGCCCTCGGCCTGCGTGAGATCGATCCGCCCGTTGAAATACGCGCGGGCGGAGAATTCCCCCGCCTCCGCCTGCCGCGCGCCGCCGGCGATGAGTTGTCGCAGGACAATTTTCGCCAGCAGCGGGCTGCCGGGAATGTGCAGTTCAACGACATTCTCGCCGGTGCTGCTGCGCGGGCCGACGAAGCAATAAGCGATCGCGGGAATGGTGTAACTTTCCCACCGAAGACGCACGGATGTGACGCCTGCTTGAACATCGAGCGGCGTCGCAAGCGTCGACGATGCAACATCAAACGCGCCGGGCCCGGAAAGCCGAACGATCATCCGCGCCGCCCGGCCAACGGCGGAAGAAATTGCGACGATGGTATCGCCGGTTTGCATGGACAGGTATCACCGGCGTCCCGCCCGTGAGCCGGTACGCCGGCTAAGTCTTCGCCGTCGCGTGAACACGTCAGGGTACCGACGTCATGGGCGGGACGCCTAGGGTACCTTTAACGCGGTTTTTTACGCTGCTGCTTTTCGCCCTGCTTCTGAATGTCCTCGACGCGCTTTTGCATCTCGGCCATCTTACGCGCCAGCCAGCCCTGTTTAGCCGGCGGGGCCTTCACGCCTTCGCGGTGGCCGCGCGGTGTATCTTCGGCGTCCACAATCACCGCCCCGGCCTTCTCCGCGGCCTCCTTTTTCTTGATGTGATCGCGGACGATCTTACTTTCAATGATGCCGAATGTGGTGCTGGCCAGGATGTAAAGGTTAAGCCCGCTCGGCCCGCCGTAGAGCATCACGGGGAACAGCAGCGTTATCCACTGCATCATCTTCTGCTGCTGTTGCTGCTCCGGGCTGGTGGCCGGCGGCTTTGGGGTGAACTTCTGCTGCAGAAAGAACGCGACAGCGAGAAAAAACGGCAAAATGTTTAGCCCGCTGATGGTCACCAAACCAAAAAGCGTGAACGGCTTGTCGATTTTGATCAGGTGATCGGGCTGGCTGAGGTCATTGATCCACGTCAGGTGAACCCCGCCGAAGTGCAGGAACGGCGATTGCCGCAGTTCGAACGTGCTCTGCAGCGCGCTGAACAACGCGATCCAGATCGGCATCTGCAGCAGCATCGGCAGACAGCCGAGCACGGGCGTGGCGCCGTGTTCTTTATAGAACTGCATCATGGCGCGATTCATTTCTTCTTTGTTCTCGCCGTACTTCTTCTTGATGCGTTCGATTTCCGGGCCGAACTTACTCATGCCCATCATGTTGACCTGGGCTTTTTTGGTGATCGGGTGGAGCAGCGTCCGCACGATCAGCACCAGGATGATGATGGCGATGCCCCAGTCGCGGACCACCGTTTGAATGATGCCGAGCAGGCCCACGAGAATATTCACCAGCCACTGAAACGTGAACCACGCGCACGGCCCGCCGGTGAGAACCAGGGTTTCGTCGTACTTAAACGGTAGGCTGGCGAAATAGTCGTTGTTCATCAACGACCGCAGCCGCGGGCCGACGAACAGGCGCATGGGCAACACCATGCTCTGGCCCGGCGACAGGTTCAGATCGGTGGTTTGAAATTCGGTGACAACATGCTTGTCGTGCGAGCTTTCGTTGGTCGGATCGAGCAAGCGGCCTTCGACTTTGGCGATGTACTCCGGCGAGATGCCCGCCGACCCGGCAACCGGGTCGGGCCGCAGAATCGCATTGAAGTAAACGCTGCACGTGCCCGCCCACAGCAGCGGCTCGGCGTTGCTGCCCTTGGTGTAGTCAATGACGGGTGTACTCTTGGAAAATGATTCGGTGTAGTCGTGGCGGATGCGGAAAATCTTTCCGCTTTCGACATACCCGCCCATCATGTTGCGGTCGCTGCCGCGGTCGAGTTCTCTGGGCGGCATCACTGGGCCGGTGAATTTCTGGCTGACGCTGATCGGCTTTCCGCTGAGGTTTTCAAATTTCAGTTCAACGGCGATTTCGTACCCGCCTGACGTGTCCTTCACCGCTTCCCGCGGGGAAAGGCTGAACGTCTTGATCGCCCGCAACGCCGCCCCACCCTCGCCGCCGAGGTCGACGCTGAAAACGGCTTTGCCAGCCGAGCTTTCCTGCAGCGACCAGTCGACTTTCGACAGATCGATTTTCGATTGCACGCCATCCAGCGTCACAATCACTTCGCCGCTGGCCAACGGGCGCGACACTTCTTCAAAATTTTCGTACGGCCGCTGAAAAACGTAGCGATCCGGCGACTCGACACTTTTCTTGTACCGATTCAGAACCACCCCATCGATGCTTGCCCCGCGAGGCGATAGCGTCACGCCCATCGAGAAAATTGGATCATCCGGCAGCGCCGAACCCAGCGGCACCGACGCCCTGCCGGCATCAGCGGGCAACACGCGGATCGGACCGGATGAAACCCCCTGCCCCGCCGGCTGGCTCAATGATTGGCTCGCTGCTTCGATGTTGCCCGCGGCAGCGCCGGCCGAGTCACGAATTGCAGATTGTGTGGTGGCGACCTGCGTGGTCGGCGGCTTGGGGGTCATGTCGTAACCCATTTGCCGGCCCACCCAGACGATCGCCGGCTGCCACAACAGAACCAGTGGAACCGCGATCAGCATGACGACTAGCAGACGTTTGTTATCCATCAAATCGATTGCGGATTGCGGATTGACGATTTCGGATTGAACGAGTGATTGTCAATCCAAAATCAAAAATCCGAAATCCGAAATTCCTCATCTTCCATCCAGCAATCGTGTTCCCAGGAAATTATCGAGTTCCAGCGTATCGCTTACTTTCTTTACTGTCGTGTCGACATCGTACTCGAGGCGGATGAACTCGATGTGCGTTTCAGTCACGACGACAAAACTGCTGCGCGGGTCGCGGTCGCGCGGCTGACCCACGCTGCCGACGTTGATGATCGCTTTTTCATCCGATAACTCGAACTTAAAGTCGAGCTCATCGGGGCTATAAAAATCAGGCCCTTCGAGAAACACACCCGGAACGTGCGTGTGACCCACAAAACATAACCTTTCAAACCGCTCAAAAATGCTCACAAACTTCCCGGGGTTGGTGTAAATGTCATCCGGAAAGATGTATTCGTTGATCGGCCGCCGGGGGCTGGCGTGGACGGCCACATACTCGTTGGTCCGCACGCGGGCGGGCAAAGTACCCAGAAACTTCCAGCGTTTAGCCCGGCGATCGATATCGGTGTCGTTTTCAAACTGCCGGCGGGTCCAGAAGCAGGCCGACTCCGCGCCGCTGTTAAAGTTATAAGGCTCATACAGCACCGCAAAATCGTGGTTACCCATGACCGTCGTCTGGCAGCGGGTGCGCACAATATCGAGGCATTCCATGGGGTTGGGGCCGTAGCCGACGATATCGCCGAGGCAGACGACCTCGGTGATCCCGCGCCGATCGATCTCCGCCATCACCGCCGTGAGTGCTTCGAGGTTGCCGTGAATGTCACTGATGATTGCAAACATACTTTCCGAAATTTCGAACGGGCGATCGTAAGGATGGGGTAGATAAGCGTCAAATCGCGCGGGCAGGGAGACAAACTTCAACTTTCAAAGGACCTTGGGCGTTGGAAGGTGAGCGTTGGACGGTGAAATCAATCGCTTGCTTGCATTTGACCAGACAAATACAGTCCACCCACTTATGTCAGACCGCGTGGGCATCGCACTTTTTGGGTATGGAACGGTGGGCAAAGGCGTCGTGCGGATTCTGCGCGAGCAGGCCCAACGGTTGGAACGACGCACCGGGCTACAGTTCGATCTCAAGCACGTTGTCGTTCGCGACCTGCGCAAGCACGCCGACTCTGAGCGTAGCGAAGGGTCGGATCAGCCTCTCCCATTCACCACCGATGCGTCATCGGCAATCAACGACCCAGACGTAACGATCGTCATCGAAGTCATGGGCGGCATTGATCCCGCGGGCAAATTTCTCGCCCAGGCGCTAGCGCTGGGGAAGGACGTTGTCACCGCCAACAAGTCGCTGCTAGCCGAACGCGGCGCGGCGCTTTTTGCGACGGCGCGGAAGCACACCGCGTGCATCGCATTCGAGGCCAGTTGCGGCGGCGGGATACCGATTATCGAAGCGTTGCAGCGCGGGCTGCTGGCAAACCGCATTGATGCCCTCGTGGGCATCGTCAACGGCACTTGCAACGTCATCCTCACGCGCATGACCAAGAACGGCTGGACGTACGCCCAAGCGCTGAGCGAAGCGCAAAAGCTCGGGTTTGCCGAAGCCGACCCGACGTTGGACGTCTCTGGCGCGGATGCCGCCCAGAAGCTGGCGATCCTCGCCGGATTAGCATTTGATGCGCGAATCAACCCGCGCGACATTCATCTCGAGGGCATCACCACGATCGAACCGCTCGACATAAAGTTCGCCGGCGAGTTGGGGTACGTCGTGAAACTGCTGGCGATTGCCGAGAGGGTTCAGGGTTCAGGGTTCAGGGTTCAGGCGGGTGATAAGTCACTTGGTGCTTCGGATGCTGCGATGCGAACCCCAAACCCCGAACACCTTTGCCTCCGCGTGCACCCTACGCTCGTGCATCATACTGATGTGCTGGCCGAAGTATCGGGTGGGTTTAACGCCATCAGCGTTTACGGCAACGCGCTGGGCCATGCGTTGTTTTATGGCCGCGGCGCGGGGGCGATGCCCACGGCTTCGGCGATCATAAGCGATTTGATCAGCGTCGCCATCGGCGCCGCGCCGGCGGCGTTTGCCAAACTGCGCATCTACCCCGATAGCGTGGAACAGGCGATCGTCGAGCCTATTGCCGACCTGCGCAGCCGCTACTACCTGCGCCTGCTCGCCCGCGACGTCCCTGGAACCATTGCCCAGATTACCGAAGCCCTCGGCCGCCACGGCATCAGCATCAGCGCCATCCTGCAACGAGAAGATAACGGCGGAAAATTCGTTCCCATCGTCATCACCACCCACACCGCCATCGAAGGCAATGTGAAGGCGGCGCTCCAGGAAATCGACCGTCTGGCATGCATCCAACCGCCGACGGTGAAGCTGCGGATTATTGATCAACCGAAGGAGTTTGCCGGCACATGAGCCAGCCACCGAACCAGAAGGACATTTCCGCTGAGGAAACGCTACGTCGCGCAATGGACGGCGATGTGCTGCATCGTCTTCCCAGCGGCTTGATGATTATCAGACGAATGAAACACGAGTGGCTCGATCAGTTGGACGAAATTTCGGGGGACGCGTTCGCCCGTAAGACCGACAAGGTTCGCGGCAGCAAGTTCTTGCGCGATTGGACCCTTTTCGAATACGTGCGTTGGATTGCGGGCGAAGTCGAGGGACTCGGCTGGGATGCCAACACGTCGGCAGGTGAAGCGACGCTGAATTTGGGTCGTAATGTCGGCTATTCGAAGGGCAAAATGGTACAATGTGTCTGTATCGTTATCAGTAGCCGGTGTATCCACGCCTATCTGGTCCCGGAGTAACGCGATGTCAGATGTCATTCCAATCGACCTTGACCCGGACGGCGGCCATATCGTCGAGCCGCCCATCGTGGACGCGCTGCAATATGACCGAGCACACAACGCGTGGGTCGTCACATTAATCCCTGAAGATTCAGTCTCGCGTCGCGAGAAGGAGTTGGTGACAATCCCATTCACCAGCGAGGACGGACGTCGAATTACTTTTCAGGTGGCACGCTTATCTCAGCTTCTGGGACTGAAATTGCGCGAGTTGATACACCGTGGCGACGGCGACTTTGTCTTCATTAGTGACGATGGTTCCAGACGTGAGCTTGCACAGCCGCACGGTCGCCTTGACCTGTCGATGCGAGCGTATGTTCTATTGGCGGACATTGCCATGACCGCCCAGATCGCGTTCGGCAGTCAGCAGGCCATTGCGCCAACGCGATAGGTTCCTCTGCATTGAAATACGCCATCATCGTCCCCCGACGGCGGTCACGCTGCGGATTATTGATCAGCCGAAGGAGTTTGCGGGATCTTGATTCATAAAAGATTACAGGTTGTTATACTTCCCTCAAGGTAACACATGTCGCTTCAGATTCTTACGAAAGTTCGTGCTGGTATGCTCAATTTCTTTCGCTCTCTGCCGGCTTCCAAGCGCACGCCAGAAGAGTGGGAGGCGTTTGACCGCGAATTCCGAGCGGAGCGGGACGCATGGGAATAATTACGCTCCAGCCGGGCTCGCGCGTTCTGATTGATACGCAATTTGTGGCCACTGCCGACGAACTGTGCTGCGGCGTGATTGTCTCGAATGATCACGCCTGGGCGGGCTGCACAGCGACTCGTCTGGTGCTTCTCAGCGATCTACTTCAAGAACATCCTGAATTTTCTTGACGACGGCGCTTCCCCATGAAATACGCCATCATCATCCCCGACGGTGCCGCCGACGAGCCGCTTGCGCAGCTGGGCGGGAAGACCCCGTTTGAAGTCGCCGCGACGCCGAATATGGATGCCATCGCCAAGATGGGTCGCCAAGGCGTGGCGCGCACGGTGCCCGACGGATTTGAGTCGGGGTCTGACGTCGCCATCATGACGCTGCTCGGTTACGACCCCGCGAAATATCACACCGGCCGGGCGCCCCTTGAGGCGGCGGCGCAGCATATTCCGCTTACTGCCACCGATTGGGTCTTCCGCTGCAACCTCGTCACCGTGACCGACGGCGTGATGAAAGACCACTCCGCCGGCGGGATCAGTGATGCCGATGCGCGCGTGCTGCTCAAATTGCTCGCAGACGATTTGAAGCTCGACGACTTCGAATTCTACCCCGGCGTGAGCTATCGCAACTTGTTGGTATATCGCGGGAAGGATGACTTCAATCTCAAGACCAAACCGCCGCACGAAATTCCTGAAGAAGACATTGCCGGCTGGGTTCCGCGCGGTACAGGGCATGAAATCCTCAACCGCATCATGATTCGTTCGGCAGAACTTTTCAAAGATCACCCCATCAATCGCAAGCACCGTGAAAAGGGATTGAATGAAGCCACGCAGGTCTGGCTATGGGGTCAGGGGCACGCGCCGGCCATGCCGAAGTTTTTCGACCGCTTCGGCGTGAAGACCGGTTGCATGATCACCGGCGTCGATCTGCTTCGCGGGCTGGCTGCGCTGCTCGGTTGGGATGTGCACGAAGTCGCCGGCATGACCAGCTTTCACGACACCAACTACGCGCAGCAAGGCATCGACACGTGTGCCATGCTCGATCAATACGACCTGGTCCTCAGTCACATTGAAGCGCCCGATGAGGCCAGTCATCAGGCCGACTACAAGACCAAAGTCGCCAGCATCGAAGCGATCGATCGGCATGTGATCGGGCCGGTGCTGAAGAAGATGAAGACGTTGGACGATTGGCGCATTCTGGTGATGCCCGATCACCCGACCAACATCGCCACCCGCAAGCACGGCTACGCCTGGCCGCCGTTTTGCATGGCCGGGTCCAACGTGTCGCCGCTGGCCAACATCACTTACACCGAAGCCCACGCCGCCGCGACGGGGTTGAAGATCGATCGCGGCCATGAGTTGATGGAGTACTTCCTCCGCGGCGAGCCAAAGTAACGCCTGTGGCGTCGTTCTATCTCCTTCGGCCCATTGCGCCTCGTCATCAGTCCTTCCCCGATGCTCGTTTCAGGTGGCGTCGTCTGCGTCGCATTAATAACATCTTCCATTCGAGTGATCGATGCGATCGAGCGCGTGCATGGTCTTTCAATCGCTCCAGCGAACCGGAGAACATAATGAAACCACAACTTCTACCCCGCCCCGACCGCACCGCCCTGGAACGCCGCGGCGCCGCGGGAAAAGGCCTGCTAGTGTATCTTTTCAGCGGCAGCATCGGTCTGGCGCTACTCGCATTTATTATTTTTAAAATGATCGGCTGGTAATTGGCCAGATAATTTTGAAATTGTCCGTCATCAGTGGTTTCCAATCGGCAACGAGGTGGTTGATGAGCAGTGTTAACTCTGAAAGTACGATCCAAGAGCAACGCGAAAAACTTTACGATATCCTCAAGGGTGCCCGCACGGCATTCATGGTCACCAAAGCCCCCGACGGCTCATTGCACGGACGACCGATGGCGACGGCGGAGGCTGAAGAATCGCTGGGCGAATTGTGGTTTGCTACCAGTCGCGAAAGCGAGAAGGTGCTGGAACTTGAGCAGGACAGCGAAGTCTTCCTGGGCTACACCAAAGGCGGCACGGAGTGGGCAACCATCAGCGGCACTGCCCGAATCATCGACGACCGAGGTAAAGTCCAGGAACTTTGGAGCGCATTCTGGAAGAACTGGTTCGACGGCCCGGATGATCCCAACTTGGTCCTAGTCCGCGTTACCCCGAGGCAAGGCGAATACTGGGATTCGGGCAGCAAGTTATTAACAATGGCCAAACTTGCACTGACCGCGGTTACCGGCAAACGCCTAGACGACGGCGACCACGCAACGGTGCCGCTTCAAAAATAGCTTGATATCGGCGATTGGTTATCGACTATCCGCAACGCCGCCGTCTCTCGTTTTAACGACGATTTCTACCCGCCGGCTTGATGACTTGCTCGATCTGGGCGACGTGGCGGCAAACGCGCGCGTGCCGATCAGGCCTTTGTTCAAACCCTGCTGCGACAGATACCCCGCCACCGTCCGCGCCCGCGCCGCCGACAAATCGAGGTTGTCTTTCCATTTGTCCTTCGTCTTGCTGATCGGGTCGGAATCGGTGTGGCCGTCCACCATGATCTTCTTGCCCGGATAATCACTGCCAATGGCTTTGACGATCCGATCCAGCGTTTTCTTGCTTGATTCTTTCAGCTCCGAATGCCCGCTGGTGAATAGCACGTCGCCGGGGATGTTTACCGTGACTGTGCCGGCGCTTTCGTCGCGGGTCACTTCTATGCCGGCCAGTGAAGGATCGGTCGGCTGGCCCGGCGGCGGGGTGCGAAGCTGGCTCTGCAAATCGGCAATCTGCTGATCGCGCGACGCCAACTCACCCTGTAGCCGCTGCACGTCGGCGGGGTTGGGCGACTGCTGCAGTTTCAACTCGGTTTCGAGGAGCCGAGTCTGCAACTCGCGGTTCTGGCGGTGCAGAGAAATGTTTTCGTCGTGCAGCTTGTTTTGGCACCCCGAACCCAGTGCCGCGACGCAAAGTAGTGCAAGAGCAGTGATCGAACGGAAAGTCATGTGCGACTCCTTTCGCGAAAGATGATGCGCTTCCAGCGCACAAAAGTTGAGCCGGATCGCTTGCGACCCGATTCAGATGATTGAAATGCTACCATCCCCAACCGACTTGGCAATACGCCGCTGGCGATATTCAGAGTGTCGGGGGCGGCGCGTCAATTTCATTCGATGGCATCAATGACGACGCTTTTACCTGCAGACGGGCGGCTTTCACCTTCATCTCTTCGACCTCGCGTGAAAGGCGTTCCACCTTGGCCTTGTCGCGGCCGGTGCGGACTTGCTTGATGGTCCGGAAGATCGTCCAGAACAGCCACCACGCCAGAATGCTTACGAAGGATGTCATGAACAGCACGAACAGCAGGCTGGGCTCATTGTATTCTTTGAAAATGAGATCGACCCCGGGCCGCACGGTCGCGCGAAAGTTAAAAATGAGAAACAGCAGCACGCAAATCGACACCGCCGCGATCATCAGAAGGCGGGTGTAAAACCACAATTTCTGCCAGAATGTCTGCATGATGTTGCCCTACCCGCTCGCCCACGTCTGAATCATCTGCCCTAGCCCGACCAGTCCGGGCGCGAGCCAAGCCGCGATCGGGCAATATAATAACAGCGTGACGGCGGTGCCGATAGATAAGTAGGGGCCGTAAGGAATTTCTCGTTTCTTTCCGGTGGCCAGCAGATAGAGCGCGATCGCCATGCCCGCGAACGGCGCAATGAAAAACGCCACCGTCACCGGCCCGCCGCCGATGATCGCGCCCACGCCGAACATCAGATGCACGTCGCCCAGCCCCATGGCGACCTTGCGGAAGAAGAGTGTGCCGAGGATGCGCGTCATCCACACCACCAGTCCGCCGACCAACGCCCCGAGCATGGCGCCGAGCAGGCCTTTGACGAAGCCAATCGCAAGAATCGATTTCCACCACGCCTCGACCGCGGGGGCGCGCGTCACCAGTAAAGCGCACACTGCACCCAATACGACCGCCGGCAGCATGAACAGCACTTCGCGCGCCATCTCGGCATAAATCTGCATGACGCTGTATGGAGGCGGCAACGGCGGCGGGTTCTCGCCTTTCCGCTGCGCTTCGGCCCATTCGGCTTCAATGGCATCGCGATCGACACTCAGCAGCGGCTCGCCTTGCGGAAAGCTTCGGCGGACGACCCCGCCGTACATCAACACGACGCTCAGCAGCCACCCGACCGTCCCCCCCGCCGCCAGCGCGTTAATGGCGGGGCTGTCGATCAACAGATTCCCGCGCAGCATCGGCGAATCGGCGACCGCATGCACGCCCGCCCCCAGCCCGGCCAGCAGCCAGCACATGCCCAGCGGAATGATGTACAACTCGGCGTCAATTAAACTGGCCGCCAACAGCGTGGCGAGCATGACCATGTAGAGGGCGTAAATGGGCCAATCCTGGCGAATATCCATCGCCCGCACCGGCGGCGGACACGGGCCCCACTGCAGATCAAACATGGCAACGTAATAAAACACGAACAGCGCGCCGGTGAGGAATTCGATGATCGGGTAACGCGCCGAGATGGGTTCATGGCAATACCTGCAGCGGCCGCGAAGCCACATCCAGCCGAGCACCGGCACGTTGTCGTGCCACGCGAGTTTGTGCTCACACTTCGGACACCGCGACGGGGGCGAGGAAAGCGACTGCCCGCGCGGCAGGCGGTAGACGACGACGTTGAGGAACGACCCGACGCACGCGCCGAAAGCGAAAACGAAAGCGAGGATGACGAAGTCGGGCATGATCTTATCCCCTCTCCCGGTACGCCGGGAGAGGGTTAGGGTCTGTTTCCCTCTCCCGGGGTACCGGGCGAGGGAGATGTCACATCCCAAACACCTTCATTAAAAACGCGTACACGTCCGCACCTTCGTCGAGAATTTTGCTCGTGGGTTTTCCCCCGCCGTGGCCGGCTTTGGTTTCTACGCGCATCAACAGCAGGTTCTGGCTCGACGCCTTGGCCGCAAGTGTCGCGGCGAACTTGAAGCTGTGGGCGGGGACGACGCGGTTATCACCTTCCCCGGTGGTGATGAGAATGGGAGGATATGCCGCGCCGCTTTTGATGTTGTGCAGCGGCGAGTACGCGTGAAGGAACGCAAATTGATCGCTCGATGCGTCGGCGTTGCCGTACTCGGGAATCCAGAACCGGCCGATGCCCAACCGGTGATAGCGCAGCATGTCGATGACGGGAACCTGACAGACGACTGCGCCGTAAAGTTCGGGCCGCTGCGTCACCGCCGCCGCCACGAGCAAGCCGCCGTTGCTGCCGCCCTGGACCGCGAGTTTTTTCGAAGACGTGTAGCCCTGCTTGGCAAGTTCTTCGGCGCAGGCGTGAAGGTCGTCGAAGACGTTTTGTTTCTTGTCGAGCATTCCGGCGCTGTGCCAGGCTTCGCCGTACTCGTCGCCGCCGCGCAGGCAGGCCAAGGCGAACACCCCGCCGCTTTCGAGCCATGCGATCCGTGTTGGACTAAATCCGGGGCGTTGGCCTGCCGTAAATCCGCCGTAACCGTTCAGAATCGTCGGGTTGTTTCCGTCGAGCTTCAGGCCCTTCTTGTGGGTGACGAACACCGGCACTTTTGCGCCGTCTTTGCTCGTGGCGAAGATCTGCCGCGACTCGTAGTCATCCGGATTGAATGCAACCGTCGGCGCGAAATGCACGGTTGATTTGCCGCTGCTCAGTTCGTGACGGAACGACGTGGACGGATAGTTGAAGGACGTAAAGGTGTAAAAGAAATCCGCATCTTCCTTCCGGCCGCTGATCCCGCCGACCGCGCCGACGGTTGGCAGCTCGATTTGCTTGTCGAACGAGCCGTCTTTCTTGAAAAGCTTCAGGATGCTCTTGGCATCCTGGGCGTAGACCGCCACGAAGCGATCGCCGACGAGCTTTACCGATTCAAGCGTGTCATCGCTTTGCGGAATCAGTTCCTGCCAGTTTTCTCTTGCGGGGTTGTTTACATCGATGGCGACCAGGCGTTTACGCTGCGCGTCATCGGTGGTGACCACGTAAAACGTCGAACCATCATTCTCCACCGGCCGGTACGACGCCACTTCTTCGTCGACGATCTTTTTCCAATCGCCCTGGCCGTACTCGCGCACGTACCAGCGGTTGTTCGGCGACGTTCCCCGGCGGAGGGACATGATTTCGTACTTCCCGTCCTCTGTCAGGCTGATGCCGAACGACAGTTCTTTGTCGTCGGGTCGCTCGTACACGAGTTTGTCTTGCGTGCCCGGCGTGCCGAGTTTGTGGAGGAAAAGCTGGTAGCCGTAAGCCACTTCCGTCTGCATGTCGCCGCCGGAGGTGGGGAATTTGCCGTAGTAGAAGCCCGACTTGTCCGGCAGCCATCCGGTCACGCCCTGCCGCGCCGGCGGGAGGATGTCGGGCAGGTCTGCGCCGGTGACGACGTTTTTAACTCGAATTTCAGAATGATCGCTGCCGCGTTGCGCGAGTTGATACGCCATCAGCGAGCCATCGACGGTGTAGGCTACGCCGGACAAGGACACCGTGCCATCTTCGCTGAGTTTGTTCGGATCGATGAGCACCCGGCCCGAATCGCCGATCGTGTCGGTCACCCAATTGACACCCTGGTTCTGCAGGCCGGTGTTGGTGTTGTAAAATGCAAGCTTCCCCCGCCGCGTGGGCGCCGATTGCCGGGCGAAATTATAGAGTTCGGTCATCCGCGCCTTGAACTTTTCGCGCGCCGGCCCGTCGACGTACGCTCGGACTCGGGCGTTGTGCGCATCGATGAACGCGCGCACCTCGGGGGCTTCGACTTTTTCCATCCAGCGGTAGGGGTCGGCGACGTTCGTGCCGAAAAAGTTGTCGACCTGCTCAACCGTTTTCGCCTGTGGCAACCGCGGAAGCTGGGGGGCTTCAGCTAATGCGAATGTGGGGATGACAAATGCGATTACCGCGGCGAGGCGGAAATTGATTGCCATTTCGGAGTGTCCTTTCGATTTGCTTGGCGAAGGGGCGATTCTCGTTGTTCGTAGAAGCCATCACCCCGGCCCACTCCGCGGGTACCAGGAGAGGGGGTTGATCATCCCCCGACTTTCATGGCCCAGTAGGGATAGCGTTGCATGACAATTTCCAGCAGCGGTTCGATGGGCGGCGGGTAGGGGTTTACTACGGCGCCCTTCATGAGGCTTTCGCGCTGGCGGTCGCGCATCTCGGCCAATTGCTGAGAACGCAACTCGTTGCGAATCTGATCCTGCACGGCTTCTTCGTTAAAATCGCGCACGCGGCCATCGCTTTTCTGCTCCATCTTGGCGACGTAGAACGCCCCGCTGTCTTCGATCGCATCGCTGACTTCGCCGGGGCTTAGGTTCCACACCGCGGTCTCAACGGCTTGACGCGCGAAGGCACCTTTTTCCACGGTGCCCACTTCTCCGCCGTTGCCGCGCAGGCGGGGGTCGTCGTTGTATTCTTTGGCGAGTGTTGCGAAGTCTTCGCCTTGGCGGGCGCGGTCGCGGAGTTCGGTCGCCTTTGCCGCGGCCGTCGCGCGATCGCCGACTTTCTTGAGATCGACTTTGATCAACCGGAACGTCGCCCCGGCGCGATCGCTGAACTTGGCATCTTTGTTGCGCACATAATACCGCCGCATCTCCTCGGCGGTCACTTGCACGCGTGGGAAGATACGTTTGGAATAGAAAATGCGGACTAAGTTCGCGCGGTACTCTTCCTTCACCTGGTCTTCAAATGTCGTGCCCTGGTCGGTCGCCTTTTTGCGGGCTTGCTCGATTGATCCGCCGGCCTCACGGATTTGTTTCACGCGCCAGTCCATCGTCAGCCCTTCGGCGCCGAGCGTTTCCTGGGCGTTCAAGTTCTTCTTCGCCGCTGCCACTTCCAGTTCGGTGCGGATAAGAAAGTCGACCTGCTCGCGAATCGCCTTGGCGGCGTATTTCTTGTACTGCTCGGGGTCTTTATCTTTTGCGTTGGCGGCCAGATCGGGTTCGATCGGGCGGAGCACCCGGCTGGAGTAGATCGGTTCGCCGTTCACTTCGACGACCACCCGGCCGACCGTCGACGCAACCCCCATGCCGAGCGGCGGCAGAGGCTGCGTGTTGCTGTTCTGCGGCGACGGCACCAGTTTTGCCACCGCCGGCGGCACTTCGGTGACGGCCGGTTCGAGCGGGCCGATTTTTTCGCCTTCGGGCCGCAGCAAGTCGAGGCGAACGCTGTCGTAGTTCACCGCGCCCGGCTGATCGATCGCCGTTCGGCGGACGGGCGCATCGGCCTTCTGAATGGTCGATTCCCGGAAGAACGCCTCGGGCTTGAGCACCACCGGCACCGCCCCCCGCTGACAACCCGCGACGGCGAAAATTGCGGTGGCGACGACTGCGACGACGACAATCGAACGATTCAATTGCATGAATCCTCCATAAAACATGCTGCGACAAGCGGAAAGATTCGTCGAAATGTCGTGATTCGGCAAGGTGCGCGCTGTTCAAACTACTCGTTGAGCTGACGCCGAAACCGCAATCCGCGTTTAACAATTGACGATTGACGATTGACGATTGACCGAAGCGCCGCGTTCGGACGGCTTGAATTAATCAATCGTCAATCGTCAATCGTTACTCCACAGATACCATTCATCCATCAAACCCGAAAAATCGCCCCCATCTTCTTCCCCAGAATCGCACTCGCGCCAAGAATCGTCACGCCGAGGAACGCCATCGCCCACACGCCCAGGGCGCTGGCGAGGTATTTGCCGGTGCCGATGAGTTGGAATAACTCGTAGATGGTCTTGGTGATCGGATAAAAGTCCTGCCGCTGGGCCAGCATCAGGCTGTCGCTCACCTCGAGCATGCTGAACGCAAAAGCCAGCATCGCGCCGGCGATTAAGTTGGCGGTAATGAGCGGGACCGTAATCTTGCGGACGACGGTAAACCCGCTCGCCCCCAAGTTGGACGCCGCCTCTTCAAGAGTGACCGACGTTTGCTGCAAGCCCGCCACCGCGCTGCGCACCATATACGGCAGCCTGCGGATGGCGTAGGCGATTACCAGAAACAGCATGGGATTCGTCTGCACGTCGAACAGACTCTTCCAGAAATCACTCTCCTTCACCCAACTGAGCCGGCTGAACCACGAACTAATCGCCAGGTATCCGAACGCCATGACTAAGCCCGGAACGGCCAGCGGCATCATCGCCAGCGTGTCGAGCACTCCGCGGAGGCGCAGGTTGCTGCGTACCACCACGAACGCAATCGCGATGCCAAGAACCGTGTTGAACGCGACGGCGAGCGTGGCGTAGATCAGGCTGTTTTTGATCGATCCGACCGTCATGCTGTGGCCCAGCGCTTCGACGTAGTTTTCTGTCGAGAACTTTGCCGGCAGGACCGATTGATACCAACTGCCCGGCGCGGTGAAGCTGGTGAGGACGACGCCCAGGTGCGGCAGGAGCGCAAGAAAAATGACCAACAGAAAAATTGCCGGCACAAGTGCCGCCGCTACACCACGGGCTTGAATGGTGTTGGACGCGGTGGAGGCCTTGGATTGCATCGCGTACGCCTGCCCGCCGAACAGCCATTTGCTGAGCATGTACAGCAGCAGGCTGGCGGTGAGCATCACGAACACCAGGGCGTACGGGAAGGCGCTGGATCCGATCTCTTTGAGCGCATCAAACACCTGCACGGGCGCACACCGCATGTAGTTCATAATGAGCGGCGTGCCGAGTTCGGTGAAGCTCCAGATGAATACGATCGTCCCGCCGGCGAACAGGCCGGGCATGATCAGGGGCAACGTTATTTTGCGGAACTTTCTAAACCCCGTGCAGCCGAGATTTTCCGCGGCCTGTTCCATCGCCGGATCAATATTCGCCAATGCCGCCGCAACGTTGAGATACAGGATTGGATACAGCCCCAGCGCCTGCAGCGCGATCACCCCGAAATAGCGAGCTTGTCCGATCCAGTCGATCGGCCCCCAGCCGGCGAGCGAGTTGAGCGCGCCATATTGACCGAGCATCTGCTGAAACCCGATCGCGCCGACGAACGGCGGCAGAATCATCGGCACCAAAAGCAATCCCTGGAACAATCCCTTGCCGGCGAAGTTGTATCGATTGGCCATCCACGCCAGCGGCACCGCAATGAGCGTGACGAGAGTGGTTGTGCCAATGGCGATGCCAAGGCTATTTAGAAGCCCCTCGGCGTAGATGGGGTTCTGAAACACGCCGATCAGAAATTTGAACGTCGGCTTGCCGTCTTCGAAGAATCCCCCGACGACCACCATTCCCAAAGGCCAAAGGAAACCAACCGCGAATATCGCGAGCGTGATCGAGAAGATGATCCATGCAGTGCTGCGTCGCATGTGTATTCAGCCGCGTAGCGGCGACAGAAAGTAGCCTGGGGCGCAAGCCCCAGGAAAAGGGTAATGCAGAGCTAAGCCGCGTAGCGGCGAAAGAACGATGGCGACCGACTCCGGTTCGGCGCAATCGTTTGCATGCGCGGCGTTGATCTCTTTCGCCCCTTCGGGGCTAGAAGGCGCGACCACCACCTGCGGCTTACGCCCCAGGCTACTTTCTTTCGCCGCTTCGCGGCTACGGATGGGTCGCGTCGCAGGGGTCATTTTGCCACCTCTTCATACTGCTTGCGAAACGCCGCCGTCCATTGGCGCATGTATTCCAGCGCGTCGTAGTTGCGGCGAATGTCTGGAGCGGTGCGCCATGTCAACGGCACTTCTTCGGCCTGCTGCTTCGATTTGTTATACAGGGTGACTGTTGGCAGCTTGCGCAGCGACGCCCGGCGGGCTGAGGTTGGGTCGCGCATCACCTTTCGCCAAGCGTCGCGCAACTCTTCGCCACTGTCCAGGCACATCGCCTTGACGATATCGCGCATCACGCTGAAATGATCGCCGGTCCACCGCCGGTAATAAATGAACTGTTTGGAAAGCTCATACGGATCGACCGTCGGATCACCCAGTTGGTCGGCGGTGTAAGGTTTGTGCGCCTCATAGCGCGCCTGCACCGCCGCCTGTGTGGAAGGGTAGAAATCACGGCGAATCGGCAGCCGGCGCAGGGCGAATTTTTCCGGCCCGCCGGGCGCCCCCGGGTGATACGTCCAAAGCCGCTGGCCGTCTTCGCTCAAGGTGTATTCGATAAACCGCACCGCCAGTTCACGATGTTGCGCACCGCGCAGGAGCGAGATCGGGTCGCAGCTCATACTCGATCCACCGACGACCGTGGCGTAGATCATTCGCTCTTCGCCGTGTGGCCCGCGCGACGTTTGCGCCTGATAGCGACCGTAAAAATCGATCGCCATGCCGACGGCGGCGTCGCCCATGCTGACATCGATCGGCACTTTGCTCGCCGAATCAGTGAAATACCGGGCGTTGGCGCCGATCGCCTGCAGCAGCGCCATGCCGTCTTCCCACCCGCGTTCGAGCGATGATTGATACGGCTTGAGGTCATCGGGCACATCACCACGCTGATACGACTTGCCCTTTTCCTTCATGAAAGCATCGATTCGTCGTTCATTCGTGGCGATCTGGTCGTCGCTGAAGCCGGCGGCTTGGGCGGCATCGTGCATTTTCTGATGCGCGATCATCTCAAACGCCTTGGCGATCGATCCGGATTTGGTCGGGTCGGCCACCCCCACCTGGCCGAAGTAGACTGAGTCCGCCAAATCGTCCCACTTCGTCGGCGGTTGTTTGACTTTCAGATCTTTCAGACGATCAACGTTGTAAACCAGACCGAACGTGCTGATGGCGTTGCCGAACAGGTACGGCCGCCGCCATGTTTCTCCGCTGACGGTGGCGGGAATAAGCTCGACCCGTTGACCACCCATTGTGGTTTCAAACAAGTCCGGCGGGGCCGGCCCATCGGGCCATGGCGCAACGGTGAAACCCTTCGCAAACGCGTTATTGTGGTCGAACTCGCCGCCGCCGAAGAACAGGTCTACCTTGGCGGTGAACTCTGCCGGGGCATCGGTCTTGCGGAACTCTTCGTAGATTTCCTTTTGCAGTTTCCAATTGACTTCGCTGGCACCGGTGGGCGGTTTGTCGAGCGGGAAACGGTCGTTGATCACCGCATCGGACGCGCCGTCGGGCCAATTATTCCCCTTCTGCTTCCACCACGCCCGCGCGGCGGCGGCGTACTCGCTCGATAAATAGCGGCTGATCTCGGTCGTCCCGCCGATGTTGCGCCAATCGACCTTCACCGGCTTACCAAACTTCGCCTGGTGCCAATTGGAAAACCCGCGCTCAAACTCATACCGAATCGCCTCGTTGTGCGGCGTGATGATCGTAAGCATCGGATCGCCGGGCTGCCACGCGCCGGCGTCGGCCGAGCGCCGGAAAATAAACGGCAGTGCAATGACCGTGGCGAGCGTGAAGAGGATGGTGAGTGTTTTGATCATCGATCACTCCCTCTGCTCCCTCTCCCGGCACGCCGGGAGAGGGCCGGGGTGAGGGTTCTTGTGGCGAACTAAAAAGTCATGGGATTCCCAAAGAACAACGATCATCGCAATGCGGCGAAGGTATCGTTTCTGGCCTGCCACAAAAACCCTCACCCTAACCCTCTCCCGGGGTACCGGGAGAGGGAAGTAGGACTACATCCGCCGGATCGAACCATATTTTTGCGCGCTCACTGGCGCCATCGCGGGCGACGATTTTCGGGTTTAGCTCGAACGCTCGAAGCTCAACCTTTGAACCGTTGTCAATACTGACGACGTGCTGCGCGACTTCGCCGAGATAGATCGTGTCGTGTACTGTTCCGTCGAATATGTTGAAGTCGCCCGGTCCGCCGGGTCCAATCCGCACCACTTCGGGCCGGATTGAGATCGTGACCTTGTTGCCGTCTCGCTCCGAGGCCAAAGCCTGCGGCTTGTGGTGGCTCGTTATAGGGCCGATGGCGGTGTTGACGACCACTACAGTACCATTTGTCGACGCTATCGTGCCTTCGAGAAAGTTGGTTTCGCCCATGAAGTTTGCGACGAACTTGTTCTTAGGCCGCAGATAAAGTTCCTGTGGCTTGCCGATCTGCTCGATCGTGCCCATGTTCAGCACCGCCATGCGGTCGGCGATGCTCAGGGCTTCTTTCTGATCATGCGTGACATAGATGGCGGTGAGGCCCGACGCGCGGCAGATTCGCCGGATTTCGCCGCGCATTTCCAGACGCAGCTTCGCATCGAGATTGCTCAGCGGCTCATCCAGCAGAAGGCAGTCGGGCTTGACCACCAATGCACGGGCCAGCGCTACGCGTTGTTGCTGCCCGCCAGAAAGCTCGTTGGGCTTGCGGAGCGCGTACGGCTGAAGCTGCACCAGATCGATTACTTCCGCCACGCGGCGGTCGGTTTCGGCGCGGCCTACCTTGCGGATGTCCAAGCCGAAGCGGATGTTGTCGCGCACGTTCATGTGAGGCCAAAGCGCGTAGCTCTGAAAACACATGACGGCGTTGCGCTGCTCGGTGCCCACATCGGTCACATCGCGATCATTGAAGTAGATCCGGCCTTCGGTTGGCGCGTGCAAGCCGGCGATCAACCTCAGCAGCGTGCTCTTGCCGCAGCCGCTGGGACCCAGCAGAAAAAACAGTTCACCCGCGTCGATCGACAGGTTGATCCGGTCGAGCGCGGTGGTCTGGCCGAACCGCTTGGTGATGTCGACAAACTTGACGGCCGTCATGGCGTGGGAAGTATAAGGAAAAAGGGTCGAGACGATAGAAACGGGATCGCGGCACGACAGCGAAGTCGCGTGCAATCAGGGGGGTGAAGCGGCTGGTTGTGTCGTCTGGGTAGTTGGCAGCGTTGTTGATTGCGTCGCCGCGGCGGCCTTACGGCGTCGGGTGGCCTCGAGATTCCGCCGGGCCAGTGCAAAACCCGGACGCGCCTTCAATGCCCGTTCGAACATCTTGATGGCGTCATCATGCTGGTTCATCGCCGTCAGCAGCAGGCCGATGTTGTTGGCGGCGTCGGCGTTGGCGGGCTGGTCTCGGATGACGCTCAGCCATAGCCGCAGCGCGCTCTCGGGATCATTATTTTCAGCCAGTGCACTGCCCAGATTGACGCGCACTGCGATCGACTCCGGGTCGATCGCCTGGGCCTGCAGTTGCAGTTCAAGCGCCTGTTCGCGCCGTCCCTGCTGCCGCAGGGCTTCGCCCATTCCTGTCAGGGCCAATACATTTTTGGGCGCGACTTGCAGCGCGCGTTCGAAGAGCGCCGTGGCGGCGCCGACGTCGCCGTCTTCCATTTTCATCCTCGCCAGCGCGACCACCGGCCCCGCGTGCGCCGGGCGGACGAGCTTTTGCGAATCCATGCCTGTCGCACGTCGATCGTTGATGACGTACTGCTGGTTCATCTCGATCGCCAGTTGGAACAGGCGCTCGGCTTCAACCCGTTTCCCGCGCATCTCCGCCACTCGGCCCATGTTGGTTACCGGGTCGGCAAAGTTCTTGTGCAATAGTATGGCTTTTTCGAATGAGGCTTCGGCCTCATCGATCCGACCCTGGTTGAGCAACAGCGCGCCTAGGTTGTTGTGGGCCATCCAGGCGCGGGGGCTTTTGGCAATCGTGTCGCGCCAAAGCGCCTCCGGCCCGACGTAAATGCGCGCCTGCCGGAATGCCAGTGCGCCCAGCACCCCGCACAGGCACACCGCCGTGACGATCGCGGCCGGTTTGTGGTTCCGCAGTGCATACGCACCGGCGGCGCACAGGGGGACGATCAACCCGAGGCTGGCGAGGTAGACGAAATGGTCGGCCACGAACGCGTAGCGCATCGGGAAGTAGTTGAAGAACCCCAGCGCCGGCAGCGCCGTCCCGCCGAAGAAAAGCAGGCCGAGCAGCGCCCCATCGCCCGGCCCGTCGCCCCACTTTTTTCGAGCGACGATCGCGACGCAGATCGTCAGCACGACGCTCAACGGCCAGAGCCACACCAGCACCCGCGCCGGTTCGATCGGCCACTTGTCGTAAATGAACGCCAGGTTGATCGGCAGCAGCAGCTTGCCCACGTAGAACCACACCGCCTGGCCGGCGATGATCGTCCGCTCAGCCCACGTGTAACTCCACTCGGCGCCGACCGCGCCCACCACGTTACGTTCCATCCAACTCGTGAACAGGCTCATCGCAATGCCGAGCACGAAGAACGGCGTTAGCGGGACGACGTCGCGCTGAAAATCGAGGCGGCGGCGCTTCCAGAAGACGACCAGCAGCATCGCGGCGGGCAAGGTGGCAATTACGCTTTTGCTCAGCAGCCCAAATACAAAAAGCACCAGCGACAGCGCGTAAAGCTTCCACGGCTCATCGGGCAGTTCGAGCTTGTACTCCTTTTGCGTTGCAGGCTCGCCGGGCATTCGTTCCGAGGCAAGTGCCGCTGGTTTCAAGCGCCCGTCCAATCCTGAGAACCGCAAATAGACGAGAAGCGAGAGGAGATAAAACAACCCCGAAAGCACATTCTTGCGCTCCGTAACCCAGGCGACCGATTCCACATGCACCGGATGCAACGCAAAGACGAACGCCGCAACGACCGCCCCGGGGATCGCCAATCGGCGCAGAATGACAAAGAGCGTCCAGCAGCCGGCGGCATGCAGCAACACGCTGGTAACGTGGTATCCGAGCGGCTTCAATCCCCAGAGGCGGTAATCGATCCAGAGGCTGGTAAACGTCATCGGATAATACTGCGGTGCCGGGTACGCCCGCGGCGATGGGAAGATGCCGAGCCACAACTGCTGCAATCCCGCCTGGTCGCGGAGCGCGGCGTTGTTCACGACGTAATAATCGTCATCCCAGATGAACTCCCCGCGAAGGGCCGGCCCGTACGCCACCAGCACCGCCGCCAGAAGGCCAATCGGCACGAGCCAATTCACCCAGAGCGGAGATTTGCGGGAAAGCAACGATACTGAAAGCGCGTTGGGTTCCATTGACGCGCCGATCCTAACGTCGCCAAGGCTCTAAGTCGCGGCATTAATGCGAGGGTCTGACGCCATTTTGTAGTAATTAATTGACCACAAATTCAGATTGACATGAAGTTGAACATGACGCTGCGCGTCACCCTGAGAGGATGAAAATTCCGTACCATCGGCGTCTCGCCGATGATGCTTGTACTCAAGCATGGTCGCAACGGCGATGTCGCGCTTCGGGAGAGGCCGACACGAACGTCAACGCGGCGTACCGCGTTCACGGACGAGACGCCCGTGGTACGCCGCTTGGCAACCACAACCCCAAACCAGCGGCTATTTTCGAAGCAGAAACGAAGAATGTTTGCTAAAGATGGAGTCACTCGAGATTAATGAAGTGCATCTGCGAACATCGGCGGGTTGTAGGTCTTCTTCGTTTCTTCGATTCTTCGTGTCAATCTGGATTTGTGGTCCAGTAAATACCACAAATGAGCGTTAGACCCCCCGCGTGGTTCTGCGCCCGGCGTCGTGGACTGTATCGATCGATTCAATTATTGTTTATCGCTCATGATACCTCCTTCCGCCCCCAAGCAGCACGCCTCCGACGCCGAGATCACCGCCGCCGCCGCGTGGGTGGCGGATGCGTTTCCGGTGAAGGGTTATCTTTCTGATTGGACGCTGGGGTACCTGTATCCGTGGGTGGCGCGCCTGGTGAATCGCCACCTGCCGCCCGGCGCGAAGGTGCTTGATTTCGGGTCGGGCCCCGGGGACATCGCGGCATTTTTAGCGCGTATCGGCTATTCGTGCACGGCGTGCGATGATCTGCAGGATCCGTGGCACCTCAAAGACGACAACCGGCGAAAGATTCTTGAATTCAACGAGCGGGCCGGCGTGGAATTCAAGGTGCTCGCGCACGATCAGCCCTTTCCCTGGACCACGCCCACGTTTGATCTGATGCTCGCGCACCACGTTTTGGAACACATTCACGATTCGCCGCGGCCGCTGTTGAATCTGCTCATTAGCTGCGTGAAAGACAACGGCCTGTTGCTGATTGCCGTGCCCAACGCCGCCAACTTGCGCAAGCGGCTTGCGGTGTTGCGCGGGCGGACGAACTATCCCCCGTTCGTGCATGTGTATTGGTACGAAGGCGTGTGGCGCGGGCATGTGCGCGAATACGTGCGCAGCGATCTTGAAGAGATGGTGCGGTTCGCGGGGCTGGAGCTGGTGGAACTCGGCACTTATCACTACCTCGCCGGATCGATCTCATCAAAGCTGCGCGTGTTCTGGAAGCTGGCGACGGCGCTCATCCCTTCAGGACGCGATTCGTGGTACGTCCTGGCGCGAAAACCCGCCGGTTGGAAACCCCGCACCGCGATCGACCCAAATGACCCGACGGCGGCACGGCTTGCGGCGATTTGGCATTGAATGCGCATCGCTGCAACGGGCCGTCCATGATGCGGCAACTTCTTCGCGCGTCGGCATGAGCGCCCTCATTTGGCCGGCCGGGTATATGACGGGGCGTGCTGTTTGCTCTGCCCAGGGGCGATGCTGAGCCACGAGCTGTCGGGCCGCAGGAGCCGCATGAGATAGGTAATCTGGCCGACGTGGTACGCGAGGTGCGTCAACGCCCGCAGAACGGCGACCCGTGCGGTCATCGGCTCGCCGCGAATGTGGATGGTCGTATCGATATCCTCGTCCGACAGCGCATTAACAGCGCCAAGCAGCACGGCCCATCCGTGCTCCCAATCGGCCATGAGTTTTACGCGGGTGTCACCATCGCGCACGATAAACTCGCCGTCGCGATCGCGGTTCGGTTTTTCGCCGTCGGTTGTAAGAAAGTCAGTCCAGCGCGACACAAAATTGCCGGCCAGATGCTTCACGATAAGCGCGACCGGGTTCACCAACTCGCCGGGACGGATGAAGAACTGCTCGTCGGTCATCTGCTCCATCGCCCTCTCGGCGGTGGATTTCTGTCGGCGGAATTCATCACGGAGACTCGAAAGAAGGTCGCTCATCGCAATGTCTCCCAAAACGTGTTGGCGGCCCGTTAACCGCGAAACGGGCTTCGCTTGTTCACCGGCGTCACGCGGGCGGCGATTGGCGGCGGCGGTTGAACTTGCTGCTGTTGTGATGGCTGCTGGCGCGACAAATTCGCCTGCCCCGTCACCATCGGCAACGCCGGCGGCGGCGGGATGGCGGGTTCTGACGGGATCGGCTCGGGCTTGCGTACGCCGGTGTCCATGCGGGTGGCCTCTTCGTACATTTCCAGCATCTGCGGCAGCACCGCGTCAAGGCTGTACTTCTCGATGATCATCTGTTCCGCCGCCCGGCCCAGCGGGCGGAACTCGTCGGGGTTTTCCAACACCTTCAGCGCCTTCTCGGCAAACTCTTCGGGATTGAAAAAATCAGCGAGCAGGCCGTTCTCGCCGTCGCGGATCATCTCGCGCACCGGCGCGGTGTTGCTTGCCAGCACCGTCGCGCCGCAACTGAGCGCGTCCATCATGCTCCAACTGAGTACGAAAGGCACGGTGAGATAGATGTGCAGATCGCTCATTGCCAATAATCGCGCCAACTCGCGCGGGTCCTGCCGGCCGACGAAGGCGACGTTGCTCAAATCCATTGGCTGCTCGCGCGCCAGCGTCCAGTCTTTGAACGATTTGTAACCGTTGAGGTAGTGCTCATCCCCGCCGTAGGCGATGCGGTCGGTGCCGACGATGATGACCTTCACCTTTTCGTATCGCTGCGTAATGAGTTTTACGCTGCGCATGAAGATGTCGAACCCGCGCATCGATTCAAACCCACGCGAGCAGTAGCTGATAATGCGGTAGTCCGCCGGCACCTGAATGCCGCACACCGTGCGATCCTGCCGCTGGCTCGCCGGCGGGCGCAGTTCTTCGTTGAACCCGTGATAGACGCTGCGATCCACCCCATCAAAAACCCGGCGCAGCTTCGGCTGGAACTCGGTCGGAAACTTGCTCGCCTGGAAATGCGTGGGCGTATAGCCGAGCTGGCAATTCTGCAGGTCGAGCAGAATCATGGCGTTGCGGCAGTAGCTGCGCAGGTATTTTACCTCCGGCACCTGCCAGCCGAGGTCGCGACGAAAATCCATATCACTCTCAAGGTCGTGCGGCTTGTAGTAATACTCAAAGAAGTTGATCACCGGCACTTCAGGAAACAATTCTCGCAGGAAAAGCGTGCTGCCAAACCCCGAATGACCGACGATAAGATCCGGCCGCACGTCCGACCGCTTTTTGAGCGCGTTGTAGGCGGCATCGCAGTGCCACACGGTGTTTTCAAACGTGCGCGAGCAAAAGTGGTTCTGCTTGGTAGCCCCGCCTTGCAGCTTGTATTGAATCTTCTCAATCCCGCCGACGGTTCCTCCTTGCGTTTCGCTGAGGAAGGAGCATTTCCAGCCCATCTTCTGAACCAGGTGATGCGCAATATGCCCGAACTGGGCAGGGAAGTTCTGGTGGACATACATGACGTGCATGCGGTCATGATATCAAACACCAGCGCCGGCGGAAATCTGTTGCAACGAACGGCAGCCGACCGATATCATGCGTACATGGCCAGCAAGCAGGTTGACATCCTCGGACGATTCCTTGACCCAGTCGCACGGGCATTGAACGCCGGTGCGGCGAAGGCATTACTCCGCATTCAGATCGACCCTGTCGCCCAGCGCCGAGTAACAAAACTTGCAGAAAAGGCGAATGAAGGCGAGCTCACTGAGGCCGAGCGGAGTGAATACGAATCCTATATTGTCGCCAATGATATCGTCTCGATCATGCAATTGCGGGCTCGAAAGCGAATTGCAGCCGCCCGGCGATGAGATTGTCAAAGGTCAAAGCAGTTGTTTGGGAACGCGCAGCTTTTCAATGCGAGTACTGCCGCTTGAGCCAGTCATCAAGCACGCGAATGGTGTTTCATATCGAACACGTCATTGCCAAAAAGCACGGAGGGCCGTCGTCACTTTCGAACCTTGCGCTGTCGTGCGATCACTGCAACCTGCACAAGGGGTCGGACCTCACGGGCATTGATCCCGTGACCCGCAAGCTAACCCGCCTCTTCAACCCCAGAAAAGATAATTGGAAAACGCACTTCGCCATCATTGGGTGCCGGGTGCGGTCAGCTACGCCTATCGGACGTGCGACCATCAAAGTGCTGAAGATGAACACCCAACTGCGGATTGATCTGAGGCGCGCGTCGCTTTGAAAGCGATTTCACGCTGTTGCCCCCACTTCGTGCCCCGATTCACAATCTCCAAACCGCACAAACCCACCTGTCGAACGTATCAGTTACATCAGGTTTGCGGATCGCATCCATAGCCCTGGCATTACCGGACGCGCATCCCCGCAGACCGATAGCTTGCGATGAATCAGCGTTTTCCCAACTGTCGGCAAATTCTGCGCGACTGCCTTAAGCGTCACGCCAACTCGATCGATAGAAACAGTGTCAACGTCGCCGAACGTCGTTGACGGGAGAATATGCTATGAACGGCACCAAAGTTAAAGATGTTCTGACCACCGGCGAAGTTGCCAAAATCTGTAACGTCGCCCCGCGTACTGTTAGCAAGTGGTTTGATTCGGGCGCGCTGCACGGATATCGAATTCCGGGCAGCAAAGATCGGCGCATTCCGCTCAACCAGCTCATTCGCTTCATGAAACATCATGGCATGCCGCTCAACGGTCTCATGACCGGCCAGACGCGCATCCTGATTGTCGATGATGAACAAGACATCGTCGAAGTCCTGGAAAAAATTCTTGAAGGCGAAGCGAAGTATGAAGTGGAAGTCGCCAAAGCCGGGTTTGCCGCCGGCGCGTCGGCCGAGAAGTTCAGGCCGCACGTCATCTTAGTTGACCTGCACCTGAAAGACATCGACGGCAAGGAAGTCGCCAAGTTTGTCAAAGCCAACGCCGACCTGCAGTTGACCAAGGTTATCGGCATGAGCGGCAAGATGAGCGAAGACGAACTCAAAGCCCTGCTCAACAGCGGATTCGATGGCTACCTGAAGAAGCCGTTCCACGTGCGGCAGGTGATCGAAGCGATCGAAGACGCAACGGCTGTTGTGTATTGATTATCCCTTGTAGTCCGGCCGAAAAGGTCGGGCTATATCCTCTCGGGAGTGGAGTTGACGCGGGTCGTCCAAGTTGCACGGGCGACCCGCGTTTCGTTTGCTGCGAGCGCTACGAACACAGCAGCTTGCGAGGATTGGCCATAGTCAGTGTATCGATCGCCTCGCGCCCCACGATGTCGATCGCCCGCCGTAGGCCGGCGAATCGTACCGGCAGTGTTGCGGACTTGTGGCAATCACTGCCGAGGATGAAGTAACGGCCGTCGCGAAGAAACCGCTCGGCGGTGCGCGTCGCGATGCGCGGCGACAGGTCCGACTCGATCAGGCAATACAGATTTCCTTGAAGCAGCAACCCGAGCTCGACGAAATATTCTACCAGGCCCGGATCATCCTGCACGGCCTTCAACCGCTCCGGATGAGCCATGATGACCGTGAGGCCGAGCGATTGCAGCCACTTCACCCCCGACTCGAAGTGCGGCGGAAGGCGGTCGGCCCAGATATCGAACAGGCAATATTTTCCATGTCCGCCGTACGTCACGATGGAATCGGCCGGAGTCTGTGTGTGATGCGGCGTGAGGTTAAGCTCGCCGCCGTGCGAGAGCGTGAGTGGAACCTGCCGGAGCGCCAACTCGTGCTGCAACTGCGCGGCCCAGGTCGCGATGTTTTCCGTGGTGTTCTTCGATAAATTCGGCCAGATGTGCGGCGTGCAGATGACGTGCGAATAGCCCGCCTCGACAAACAACCTGGCACACGCGACCGAGTCCTCAACATTTGCGCAGCCGTCGTCCACCCCGGGCAGCAGGTGGCTGTGGACGTCAATTCGGCCGGTGAGATTGGGAGGTAACAAATCCATCGGCTACCGCATGATCGTCGCGGAACGATCCGGGCCGACGCTCACGATTTTGATCGGTGCGCCGGCCAGCGTCTCCAGCCGCTTCACGTACACTTGCGCTTCGCGCGGAAGTTCATCAAACCGGCGGCACGCGCTGATGTTGCCGCGCCAGCCAGGCAGGGCTTCGTAAATCGGCTCGGCGTCTTCCAGCAGATCCATATCGGCCCGGAACTGATCGACGCACTGGCCCTTCACGCGATAGCCGGTGCAGATTTGCACATGATCCAGCCCGCTGAGCACATCGAGCAGCGTAACCGCGATGGCGGTGATCCCCTGCAGCGCAACGCTGTAACGCACCGCGACGGCATCAAACCACCCGCACCGCCGCGGGCGACGGGTTGTCGTACCGTATTCGTTGCCGCGCTCTCGGATATATTTTCCGGTGTCGTTGTCCTGCTCGGTGGGGAACGGCCCGCCGCCCACGCGCGTGCTGTAGGCTTTCATGATGCCGATGTAATTTTTCAGGAACACCGGCGGAATACCTGCGCCGCTGAAAATGCCCAGCGCGCTGCAGCTTGAACTGGTGACATACGGATAAGTGCCGTGATCGATGTCCAATAGCGCCGCGTGCGCGCCTTCGAAAAGGATTTTCTTCCCGTCCTGCGCGGCCGCAATGAGGATGGCACCGACGTCATCCACAAACGGCGCGATCCGCCGGCCGAAGTCGCGGTATTGTTCGAACGTCGCTTTCCAATCAATCGGCGGGCAGTCGTAAAGCGCCGTGAGAACTTTGTTGCGTTCGACGCAGATCGTGGCGATCTTGTGACGCAGCTTGTCTTCGCGCAGCAGATCGGCCACCCGCACGGCGGTGGCGCGCTGCATTTTGTCGGCATAAGTCGGGCCGATCCCACGGCGGGTGGTGCCGATTCCGCCCCCCTCACTGCTGCTTTCGCGGGCGGCGTCTTCCTGAATGTGCCACGGCATGACCAGGTGCGCCTTGTAGCTGATCTTCAAATTCTCCGGGCTGATAGGCACGCCGATCTTGACGAATTCATCAATCTCTTTCAGCAACACTTCCGGCGTGAGCACCACCCCGTTACCAATGCAATTGAGCACGTTTGGCCGAAAGATGCCGACCGGCAGCAGGTGTGTGGCATACTTGACGCCATTGATGCGCACCGAGTGCCCCGCGTTCGCCCCGCCGCAGTAGCGCGCGACCACCTCTGCGTGCTCGGCCAGGTAATCGACGATCTTGCCTTTGCCTTCGTCGCCCCACTGCAAACCAACAACGGCGGCGTTTCCTTCGAGTAGATGCGTCACTCTGGTCACCTTTGAAAACGGTTCAAATCGAAACCGCGAATGTAGGACAGCCGCGTTCACAGTCAAGCAAACGGCGCGCTTTGGCCGATAAAAGAACTGTCGTCGATTCAACAATTCGCGCGGCCACCGATGGAGCGGATCGCCTTGCGCCGTGACGCCATACTCAATCTTCCCCTCAACGCCGTGCTGCGGACAGAGATCGCTCTGCCGCTGCAACTGCTCGGCGTTTATACGATCGGCCAATTTTTAACCAGTTGGCGCGATCCGGATGCACAAGGCGAACTTTCGGCGCTGTTCGATTCGCCGCAACAAGCCAGGCACGCCGTCGCCGTCTGCGCCAACTGGCTGGGTGGTCGGTTTGCCCCGGTGATGCAGGCCGACTTTGTCCAGCAGCCGTGGTGGAGGATGGATGAACGACCAACTACTTTGATCGTTGCTGCAAATTCGTCATCAGCGACTTCCGTCGCTGCGTGAGAGTCGAATCCTGTCGAATCCATTGCTTATGCGCGCGCTTTGAGCCGTTCGATTTCCGCGCGTAGCTGCGACTTCATTGAATCCATTTCTTGCTTTGAGAGCTGAAACTTCGGGTCATCTTTCGCCGTTGCATAGCGGGTCCAAACCGGCGAAAGCCGATCGGGTTCATCCGCCTGCCGCGGGATCAAGTGCCAGTGCATGTGCCGTACGAGATTGCCGAGCATTTCGTAATTCAATTTGGCCGGCTTGAAAACGTTGCACACCGCCTCGGCGACCATTGCCATTTCCACGAGGAACTTTGATCGGGTTGCGGGATCAAGCTCGTGCAATTCCTCTTTGCAATACTTGCTCAGCAGCAGCGTGTAACCGCGCCAGCATTGAAAATCGCCGAGCACGACATAGGCGGTCTCCAACTCCATCACAAAATATGGATTCGTGCCGGCCTTAATGTCGGCGATGCGTTGGCAGAGGAAGCAGGGTTCGATCATAAACGTCTCCTGACGTTTCCCCCTCCTGGTACTCCGGGAGGGGTCAGGGGGAGGGCCAAGCGCGAAATGCGCCATCTGCCATCGACCCTCCCCCAACCCCCTCCCTGAGTACATGGAGGGGGAGTTGTTAGATTCGACCTTTCCCACCCATATACGCCCGCAGCACCCCCGGCACAGTGATGCTGCCGTCGAGGTTCTGGCAATTTTCCATAATCGCAATCAACACGCGCGGGCACGCAACGGCGGTGTTGTTGAGCGTGTAACAGAACATTGGCTGCTTCTCCCCGGTTTTGCGATAGCGAAGGTTGAGCCGGCGGGATTGGAAATCGCGCAGCGCGCTGCCGCTGTGCGTTTCGCCGTACGCGCCTTTGCCTTCGTTGCGGCTGGGCATCCAGGTTTCAATGTCGTACATGCGCCATTTTCCCTGACCCATGTCGCCGGTGCAATTTTGTACCACACGATACGGCATGCCGAGTTGCTGCAGAATGAATTCGCTGTTTGCCATCATTTCTTCGTGAAGGGCGATGTGCTCGGCATCGTCGGCCTTATGAACGACCACCTGCTCGACCTTATCGAACTGATGCACGCGATACAACCCGGCGGTGTCCTTTCCCGCTGCGCCGGCCTCGCGACGAAAGCAGGTGCTGACGGCGACCATGCGCTTGGGAAGGTGCGATTCGTCCAGAATTTCGTTTCCGTAGAAACTGGCCAACGGAACTTCGCTCGTGCCGACCAGCACCGTGTTGTCCTGCGTCACATACGCCTGCTCGCGGCCGGCGGGAAAGTAGCCCGTGCCGATCATGCACTGTTCGGTGACCACCACCGGCACGACGAACGGTTCGTACCCGCGCGAGGTGAGGGTGTCTTGGGCGAATCGCAAAACGGCGTTGTAAAGCAGCGCGCCGTCGCCTCGCACGACATAGCTACGCGACCCCGCCAACTTCACGCCACGATCAAAATCGAGGATGCCCTTTTTCACGCCCAGATCGATATGTGATTTTCGATCCGGGCCTAAAGGCTCCGGCTTGATGATTCCGTTATCCCACATGCGGACGACTTTGTTTTCGGCATCGTCCTTGCCAACCGGCCAACTTGGATCGGGGATGGCAGGCAGTTGAAGCATGATTTCGTTGGCTTTGGCTTGGGCTTCTGACTGCAATACAAGAAACGATTCATATTTCGATTTGTATTCGCCGGCCTGCTGAAGCAGCCGGTCCAATTCCGGGCTGGCAGCGCCTTTGAGTTGACCTTTTAATTTCCCGACTTGTGCGCCAATTTTCCCCTGTTCTGCGCGCATCGAATCGGCATCGGTCTGCGATTTGCGCCGCTCCGCATCGATCTCGAGCCACGCATCGACCAGTTCGGGCGTTCCCACGCGCTTGATGCGTGCGGCTTCTTTGACGGCGTCTGGATTTTCGCGAATGAGCTTCGGGTCGAGCATGGACTTTCTGATCCTTCTTTCGAGCCGCAGGTTTTAACCGAACAATGACAATCGACCAATGACCCGGCATCATGGTATATTCAAGGCATCCCCCCGGGCGTGGCGGAATTGGCAGACGCAGCGGACTTAAAATCCGCAGGGAACTTAAAGGCCCATGCGGGTTCGAGTCCCGCCGCCCGGAATGCAAGGGGCAACGTTCGACGTTCAAAAGCCAATGACCGATTTGAACATTGGAAGTTGGACGTTGAAGGTTGCGCCCCGTTGCGTATCCTCAGCATTATGTCCAAGAAGTTGCGCCTCGGAATCCTCGGTACCGGCAACATCGCTACACAGTTCGCCGCGGGCGCGATGCGGAGCTATCGATGCACGCTTGCCGCAGTCGGGTCGCGATCGGCGGCTTCCGCCGCGGCGTTTGGCGATCAGTTTGGAATTACTGCGGCGCATGGCAGTTACGATGCTTTGCTGGCCGATAAGCACGTCGATGCCGTCTACATCTCCGGCCCGAATTCCACGCATCATGAATGGACCCTCAAATCCCTTCGAGCCGGCAAGCACGTGCTTTGCGAAAAACCGTTCGCCCTCGACGCGGCGCAATCCGAAGAGATGTTTGACGTCGCCCACTCCGCCGGCCGGGTGGTGATGGAGGCGTTTATGTACCTCTGCCACCCGCAAACCTCGGCCATTGTCGATGCCATCCACCACGGGAACATCGGCGCGCTCAAACTGATTCGCACCGCGTTCTGTTACTGCACCAACAAGATCGACGGCAACATTCGCTTCGACCGCAGCCTCGGCGGCGGCGCGCTGATGGATGTCGGTTGTTATTGCATCTCGCTCTCGCGTCTGCTTACGGGTGAAGAGCCGTCGGCCATTCACGCCCAGGCGCAGTTACACAAGAGCGGCGTGGATGAGTTGACGAGCGTCACCCTGCAATTCCCCGGCGGCGTGCTGGCCAGCTTCACCTGCGGGATGCTCACGCACGCCGACAACACCGCCCACATCAGCGGCGATAAGGGGTGGATTGAAGTGCCTTGGCCGTGGAAGCCCAGCGCGGATAAGAGCGGGTTCGTCATTTCACAGAATGTCGCCCCTCGACAAAACCAAGCCGTCGGTTCCGCGAAACCGCAAGCGTCCGCGGTGCCGCGCCAGCAAGTGCGGGTTCCGGTGGAAGGGGATCTGTTTGGGATTGAAGCGGATGATTTCGCCAACGCGGTGCTCGATGGAACCACGCCGCGCGTGTCGCGCGAATTTACGATCGGAAACATGAAGGTACTCGACGAGGTCCGCAAGCAGATCGGCCTTCGGTTAGAATGATCGTCAAATCAATGAGCAACTATCTCAAAATGCCTGATTGAGCCGATATCCGTCCGTTGGCACTCAAACCAAGGAGCCACGGATGGCCAGAATGAAACGAACGGTCAAAGTCTTGCCGACGATCTGGGAAGTTAACGACAAACTGTGGAACATCATCGAACATCTGAACATCCCTATAGGCAGGACGGTGACACGGATGCCGACTTCAAGCTCAACCCCGAAGCGACGGATGAAGAACTGTTCCTCCCGTTCGGCGCGCCGGATTTCGAGTGCCGACCAGTGCCGAACCCGTGCGGCGTAGGCCCGCGCCTCGACAATCTTCCTGACGACCCAGTTCGCCGATGCGGCATCGGTGACGGCGAACGTCGATGGAACCTCCGGCCGGCAAAAACGCTCAAGACGTGCTCGATCCAATCAACTCACCCCACGAATCATGTCTTTCAGACGCTGCGCAAAAAAAGTGGCCTCCACACGATCATGCATGAAAAACTGAAAATACTCGATGCCCAGCGCCTTGGCGATTCTTTCGATAAAAGCCCATCCCGAATTTGTTGCTCGAACGGGGCGCGTTCAAAGGCCAAAGTTTGGAAGGAACAAGAACGAAACGGGTGAGAATTCATTCGGATTCAAGCTCCAACGTGCGAGCTATGGCTTCTCTGAGTTGAGTGACATTGATGGGCTTGGTCAGATGCGCCATGAAACCTGCCGCCGCACTTTTTTGCACATCGCTTTCCATGCCGTAACCGCTCACAGCGATAGCCTTGATTGGCCGCCGGGCAAGTAACCGCTGTAAGAGATTCTCACCGGAACCATCGGGTAGTCCTAAATCGCTGATCACCAAATCGAATGGATTCTCTCGGTCGCCCTCGAATTGCTCCAAAGCAGCCGCAACGGAACCCACAACTGTCACATTGTGCCCAAAACTACGAAGAACCGTGGCGGTTATCGTGGCAGAACTCTCGTGGTCTTCGACGAGCAATATCTCGCATTTGGCGGTTGCGGAACGAGTCGCGCCATTTTGGCCCGCGTCATATAGCTGCCCTAGTACTACAGTAGCGCATCCTCCCATTTAGCCGATAACTCATTGTCGGCCCACATTCGGGCCGGGATGGAGTTTATGGCATGGATGCTCGTATCGTACG
>ENA-ORBV01000737-ORBV01000737.1-microbial-mat-metagenome-genome-assembly--contig:-NODE-737-length-74372-cov-38.138071_pt1 | contig 74372 bp, 66 predicted proteins | sample MGYA00237777_ERZ505514 | MGnify/ENA primary metagenome ERZ505514 (study PRJEB26160, sample SAMN06269048) | microbial mat metagenome | isolation source: Oligotrophic lake microbial mat | place...
CCGCAAGCGGCCCCGCTAAACGCCTGTTCGCGCTCCACGCCGGGGCAAAGCCCGGTCATGGTAAAAGTGGGGTCGCCCCGGCTCCCGCGCGGTGTGCAATGGGGTTTGGCAAGGTAGGATAAGGTAGGATTGCGTGCACTCACGAATCGGTCTTTTGGTGCGTCCCCCAGGCCAATCGAAATGCTCGACGAACACCAAGTGGTTTACAGATCATGTAGAAACAAAGATTTATGAAAGTCGGACCTGCCTCGCTTTCTCGCCCCGTGCAGAAGGAAGAAAAACCACAGATGAACACAGATAGACACAGATAAGGTAGTCAGTGCCGGATCCAGACAGTCGATAAATGATCTATCCGGCAACGACTCGATCTTCATCTGTCATGATCCGGGTCCATCTGTGGTTCCAACTAATCGAGAGATCGACATTGCGGAGGACTATGACGAACCCAGAATACGAATCATGCCGTCCGCCATTTGACGCCGCTTCGATCGAACGGCCCGACCCCGCGTTGCTGACGTATTACATTATCGCCAGCGCGATGACGCTCGTTGCGTTTCCCATTGTTATCATCCCGAACCTGTTCAGGTATTACACGCTGAAGTATAAATTTGATGACAAGGGCGTGAGTATGTCGTGGGGCATCGTGTTTCACCGCCAGACCTATCTCACCTACCGGCGCATCCAGGATATTCATGTCACCCGAAACCTGCTTCACCGATGGCTGGGCTTGGCGGCGGTGGCGGTGCAGACGGCGTCGGGGTCGGCGACGGCGGAGATGACCATCGAAGGTATTCGCAATCCCGAAGCCCTGCGAGATTTTCTCTACGCCAAGATGCGCGGCGCGCGACCCGAAAACGAAACCGATGCCCCGCAGACGTCGCAATCCGACAGCGAACATGCCGCCTCATCATCAACCGACGAAGTGCTGACGCTGCTGCGCGAAATTCGCGACGAAATTTCTCAATTGCGCACGATCGGGGAGAAGCCGCAATGAAAACGCAAACGCTGGCGGCGGCGGAGTGGGTCTATGCCGGCCTGTGGGGCGTCCTCGTCCGATGGTTCCGCGTGCCGCAGGAGCCGCCCACGCTGGCGGTTCGACCCGGCGAAACCGTAGACAGCTTTCGCCCCGCCGAAGGATACCTCCGCTATCTCAAGTTCTGGTTCTGGCTGGTTTTACTGATCGTCGACATCGGGCTGACGACGGCGTGGATCGCCATATTCATCGTCAATCCCGTCGTCGGTGCGGCCCTGTCGCCGATCGCGCTGTTCATCATCATCGCGCCCGACATCATCGCCTACATCGCAATCCACCTGCGCTACGACACAACGTGGTACGTAATGACCGACCGCAGCCTGCGCATCCGCCGCGGGATCATTTCCATTCACGAGGTGACGATCACGTTTGAAAACGTGCAAAACGTGATGCTTCGGCGCGGGCCGCTGCAGCGCTATTACGGCATCGCCGACTTAATCGTCCAAACAGCGGGCGGCGGCGGCGCCGGCCCGCACGGCGAAGGCGGCGGCGGGCATTTGGGCGTGATCGAAGGCATCGCCAACGCCGATGCGCTGCGTGACCGAATCCTGGCGCGCCTCCGCGATTCAAAGAGCGCCGGCTTAGGCGACGAAGCCCACCCCGTGCCGTCCCATCCGCCGCAGCACGCGATGCAGCTGACCCCCGACCATGTCGCCACACTGCGCCAAATCCTTGGCGGCCTGCGCCGGCTCAACGGGGAACGGGGTCACTACTGATTTTTTCATGTCGGTGATACAGCATGTTCATGACCGGGCCCAACTGCCGCGTTATTGTGGGGGAGGTATACCACGTTCTCAACCGTGGCAACGGGCGGGAGGGAAACGAGGACGAGGAAACGAGGACGCCGCTAGTTTTGCCATTTTTCCCGCCATCGCGGTTCGCTGTCACGGATCAACTAGCTACGCCCTCGTTGCGGTCCCTGTTGCGGGTCATGTTCATGAAGCATTTCGGCGGCCAGGGCTTCAGCCGAACGGCTGGATGCTTGGGCCTGCTGGCACGATGATCGAACTACCGATGCATCCGAAATGAAACTTATGAATTGCCGATACCCGCCAGCGACCGAAACACTTCCCTCGGATTAGCGTAGCCCCTTTCTTCCGGCCCAGTCATGCAGGAAAACGGGATGTCGTTGAGCTTGAAGCCGACATCGTTGCCTTGGCGAAACGAACTGAACAAGCACGAATACCCGTAGCCGCTGTGGTCATTGTTGCCGGTGACCCATAGACTATCGCATCTGAACATCACCGTCGCCACTTTTATCGCTTCGACCTCCTTCTTCTGCTTTGGCTTCGGCTATTTGTTGCTTCCCAATATGAAGGCTGAGTTTGTGCGCTACGGTCTCGCGGACTACCGCCTGATCGTGGGCTGGCTTCAGGTTGCAGGCGCGTTGGGGTTGTGGTTGGGATTACGCTATCCGTGGATGGGCATCCTCGCGGGCTGCGGGCTGGCGCTGATGATGGCGGTGGCTGTCGCGACGCGATTGCGGATTGGTGACCCGCTGATGCAGTGCGTACCTGCGGTCCTTTATCTGCTGCTCAACGTCTACATTTGCGTACTGCTGGTCGGGCGGTGATCGATCTCACGACAGCGGGGAGTCCGTCCTCTCACAGGACAGCCGCAACGATTGACAGGCCGAGCATGCAAACGGCAGGGAGTGCCTTCAACGGCGGGTCGCCCACTTTCAAGTGCATGCCTATCGCCCCGAGCATGAGAACGGCCATCCCGATTGCGGCAGGCATAACCAGCACCGGCACCCAGATTCCCACGACCAGCGCTATCGCCAGGGTGACTTTGAGTCCGCCAATCAGGCACATGATTGAGAACGGCAACCCATACGCGGCAAACTCCTCGCGCATATTGCGGGCTGATCCGCCGCGGTATGCCGTTGCCTTGCCGTAGCGCAAGACCCATACGTTGAAAATGCCGAGTGCGATCACGATCTGCGCGACAAGGCCAAGGATATGCATCAAATCTCTTTCAAAAGAACGATCTATTCGAATTGCGAATCAAGATACTAACCGGAGGCCCCGCTCAGACAAAACAGATCTGGGCGTCAGATTCCTGACGAAGAAGGAAGTCGCCCGATTCTCGCAGAACAAATGGATAGCCCTTCACCGATGGGGATAAGCATGGAATGCAGGTCCGGGGAAGAATGCGGGACAGGGCCGGGCCAGGGGCCCAGATGGTGTACACATGTTCGCCGATTCTTTCTCTGGTGGCACAGGTACGGGTGGCACAGACATTCCTGTCTGTGTCTCCGATGTGCCGCGCGGAAGCTGTTTGCCGCACTAAACACGGGCCGCAAGCGGCCCCGCTAAACGCCTGTTCGCGCTCCACGCCGGGGCAAAGCCCGGTCATGGTAAAAGTGGGGTCGCCACGGCTTCCGCGCGGTTTGCAGTGGGGTTTGGCAAGGTAGGATAAGGTAGGATTTGGTTCACTCACGAATCGGTCTTTTGGCGCGTCCCCCAGGTCAATCGAAATGCTCGACGAACACCATGTGGTTTATAGATCATGCAGAAACAAGGATTTATGAAAGTCGGACCTGTCCCGCTTTTTTTCCCCGCCTCATTCTGCAATACAACAAGGATGCCATGGCCATGTTCAACAAAGACCCCAAAGGCAACCTGGCCAGAGCCGACGTAAACTGGAAAAAACTGGTTGAACAGGACGGCAAGTAAACGTTCATCATCGAACGCGCCCCTCCCACGCCGAGCTGTGAGCCGCAGCCTTTTGGCCGCGTTGGTCGAAGGCATGTTCGACGTCGCCGAAGCGCGTGACGTCGGGGAACGGGGCGCAGCTAGTTTAGGGTCTCGCCTCTCGACCTTCTCTCGACTCGCCGGTGGCATTCGCTACCATCGGCGAAAATGTTCGGCCAGGTATTTGAACCGTACGATGTGGCGATAATCGCCCTGCTGGTGGTGCTCGAAGGGGTGCTTTCGATCGATAACGCGCTGGTGCTGGGCGTGCTTGCCCGGCGGCTGCCTAAGAGCCAGCAGAAGAAGGCACTGACTTACGGGCTGGCGGGCGCGTTTGTGTTCCGATTTTTCGCCATCGGCATGGCAGCAATGCTGCTGAAGTGGACGATCGTAAAGCTGCTGGGCGGGGCTTATCTGGTTTATATCGCGGTCAAGTATTTTATCTTTGAAACCGACGCGCAGCATGATCAGGAGCTATCCACCGTCGAAGAAGGGCGGGAGGCCATCAATGCCGCAGCCGGGGGCACGGCCCGACGCCCGTTCGACACCCATTTCTGGTGGACGGTCGGCGTGATCGAGATAACCGATATCGCGTTCGCGGTCGATTCGATTCTGGCGGCCATTGGTGTGGTGGGCAGCCCAAAACCAGTGGTTGCCGGCGGGGTGAACCCGAAGCTGTGGGTGATCGTCACAGGGGGGTTCATTGGGGTGATCATGATGCGGTTTGCCGCGATTATCTTCATACGATTATTGGAGAAGTTCCCACGGTTCCATTCGGCGGCTTATCTGCTGGTGCTGGTGATCGGCGTGAAGCTGCTGATTGACTGGGCGAGCTACCAATTTCACTTCCATCAGATGGTGAATTTCCACGACATTCGCTCGCCGGCCTTCTGGGTATTCTGGCTTTCGATGATTGCGTGCTTTTGCGTGGGATTCCTTCCGGAAAAGCGGCAATCGACGCCGGGCGATGGCGTGCCATGAACGGTCCGTGCGGTGTATTGCGTGTGAATTTGGGATGATCTGGACGGTTGTAAAGCTGCGGTTGTTTGGGGGCAAAACGGATGTGCAAAGTTTCTGGAATTCGGCGCGGGTGGGAAGATAATTTCCTTGACACGGTTGTTATATGGAATTAGTGTGTCGGAGTCGCGTGGATGACATCTGACCGCAACGCATTCGGTCGTCGTCCTCGCACGGAGCATCTCTGCTCAATCACATCTCTGGTGGCTGTCGCAACGAACAGGCCTTCACACAGGTCGGCGTCGCTTTGGCTGCTGGAAGGGAGAAGAAGGCATGTCTGTTTCTAAGAATCGGCGCGGCTCAGTCCGCGTGAATCCTGCTCGTATGGCTGCTTATGTAGCGTCCGGCGCTGCGGCCAGCCTCGGCGCGGCGAGCGTTTCGAACGCTGCCATTACGTATGTCGATTTATCGCCGGACGCGGTCCTGTTCGACACGACGGTCGGTGGTGGTGCGGTCGCTTTGAACCTCGTCTTCGATACCCACAACCTTACCTTGGCGCATGGCGTGGGCACCACGAACGCGGCGACCGGCTACGCGATCTTCGACAGCGACGCCATCGCCGCCCCGGGCGTGAACGTTGCCGGCTTTGTTGCCGGTGCTTACAACTACGGTGCCAACTTGGCTTACGGCGCCAACATCGCCTCGGCGGCATTCCTCGCCGCAGGCGTTCAGGGCACGTTGGCCTACAACGGCGGGTACGGCAATGATCAGTTCTTGGCTCCGGGCATCGCTTTCATGGGCGTGCGGTTCTCGGGCAACCGGTACGGCTGGGTGCGCGTGAACATGGATGGTGCTTCGCTCAATTCCTTCACCGTTCTGGATTACGCTTACGGCGCCGCCGGTGATACCGTCCAAGCCGGCGTCGTTCCGGAACCGGCTTCACTTGCTTCGCTGGCACTCGGTGCCGTCGGCTTGGCCGCATGGCGCGGTCGTCGGCAGCAACGAGCCTGAGACGCTGGCTCGGTCACGAACATGGCCGCGTCAGGTGGTACTCGTTAGCATTATTTAAAATGACAAGCCGCTTGAGAAATCAGGCGGCTTGTTTTGCGCGCCCGGCAATCGTCAGATCCTCTTAAATCGTGCCGCGTTGCAAACGCGCTCGACCGGCCCCTCATGGTATAGTTAGCCCGACTGAAATCACTGTCTTTGCCAGGAACTGCAATCTGCTCATGGAACCCACTAAACCGAAACTTCTGCTGGTCGGCTGGGACGCCGCCGACTGGGAACACATCAACCCGCTACTCGAAAAGGGACAGCTTCCGACGCTCGAGTCGCTGATCAACAACGGCGTGATGGGCAACCTTGCCACGCTCCAACCGGTTCTTTCACCGATATTGTGGAACTCGATCGCGACCGGCAAACACGCCTACAAACATCGCGTACTCGGCTTTGTCGAACCCGACCCGCATCACGGCGGCGCCCGCCCGTTCAGCAGCGTTTCGCGGCAGACCAAGGCGCTTTGGAACATTCTGTCTCAGAACGGGTTGCGGTGTAACGTCGTAAACTGGTGGGCAAGCCATCCGGCCGAGCCGATCAACGGGTGCGTCGTATCCAATTCATTTGCGGCCACCAGGTATGATCCCCGAGCCGGCTGGAACATGCCCGCGGGCACGGTTCACCCGCCCGAGCTCACGGCTGCGTTGGCGCGCAATAAGGTGTTCGATCATGAGTTGACCGCAGAGCAGTTGCTGCCCTTCGTGCCGAACGGCCCGCAAATCAATCAGGATGAAGATCATCGCCTGAGCACCTTGGCGACGAATCTGGCGGACATGCTGACGACCCATTCGGTCGCAACGGCGGTAATGGAGCGCCAGCCGTGGGATTTCATGGCGGTCTACTTCACCGCCATCGACCACTTCAGCCATTCATTCATGGTCTACCATCCGCCGAAGCTCAATCGCGTTTCGCAGGCAGACTTTGACATGTACAAAGACGTCATCAACAGCGTCTACCGATTCAGTGACATGCAGCTTCGGCGGATGCTCGATCTCGCCGGGCCGGACGCCAATATTATCCTTTGCTCCGATCACGGCTTCCACTCCGGACATGGTCGGCCCATGTTCGTGCCCAACGACCCGACGGCGCCCGCCGCATGGCACAGGCAGTACGGAATCTTTGTGGCCAAGGGGCCCAACATTAAGAAAGACGAGCGGGTTTTCGGCGCGAACCTGTTGGACATCACTCCGACCATTCTTTCCATCTTTGGTATTGCAACCGGCAAAGATATGGACGGACGTCCGCTGCTGGAAATCTTTGAGCGCCCGCCGGAAGTCAAATCCATTGACTCCTGGGACACCGTTCCGGGCAACAGCGGCGCGCTCGCCGCCGACGCGCCCGTTGGCTCGGCGCGCGAAGCCGACGAGCTGCTGAACCAGTTGGCCGCGCTGGGGTATGTCGAAGCGCCCGGCGCGAACAAACAGGAACAAGCTGATCATGCCGAGATTGAGTGCAAATATAACCTGGCCACGAATCTTTCATGGTGCGGAAAGCACAAAGAGGCCGTGCCCATTTTTCTGGACCTGATCAAAATGGCGGCGTGGGAGTCACGATTTATCCACTCGCTGATCCGCAGTCTTTTGGGCCTGGGAAACACCACCATGGCCAAAAAGGTGCTTCTCGCCGCGTACGACGTGCGGGTGACCCATAATTCCGCCGCTGTTTTAGCCTGGGCCGAAATTCTTGCGATCGAGAAGGATGTCGACCGCGCGTACACGATTTTACGCGGCATTGAGGCGCGGCATCAGGATTCGCCACCGGCGCTCACGCAAATCGGCTTTCATTTTCTGCGGCTGCGAAAGTTTGACGACGCCGAACGGGCCTACAAACGGGCCATCGAGCTTCACGCCGAGAACCCCGAAGCGTATCAGGGCTTGTCGAACATCTATTGCCGTCAAGGCAAGAACCAGGAAACAGTCGATGCGGCGCTGGCGGCGGTCGGGCTGATTTACCAATTGCCCCGCGCACACCTCAACCTCGGCATCGCCCTCGCCCGATCGGGCCAGCGCGACCGCGCCATTTCGGCGTTACGCACGGCACTGCACTTCAACAACAACATTCGCAAAGCCCATCGCTGGCTGGCGATTATTTACGACGCCAATCCGCTCACGCGTGATAAGGCGGTGTGGCACCGGGAGGAACTTGATCGCATCGCAAATCAAGATATTTACGGTCCCGGCCAGACCGCGTCGTCGCCGGATGACATCTTTGAGCTGCCTGATATCCCCAGCGAACAGGATCGCAATCGCATCACGCTCGAGAAGCGCCCTCTGCCCGAGCCACTGGCGTTGCGATCGGGTAAGTGCTTTACGCTTGTTTCGGGCCTCCCCCGGTCGGGCACTAGTCTGATGATGCAAATGCTCGAAGCCGCCGGCCTGCCCGCCAAGAGCGACGGCGAACGAACCGCCGACGATGATAATCCCAAGGGCTACTACGAGTGGGAAGCGATCAAGCAAGTCGGCACGCACCCGAATATTCTGGATGAACCGGGGCTGGATAAAAAGGTGATCAAAACCATCTCCATGCTGCTGGGGGCGATGCCCTACCGGCATGAGTATCGCGTGATTTTTATGACCCGGCCGATCGATGAAGTGATCGAATCGCAGACGGCGATGATCAAGAATCGCAAGACCGAAGGCGCCAACCTCATGCCCGACGAGCTTAAGGCCCAGATGGCCGGTCATCGCGACGAGGTTCTCGCTTGGTTAAGCAAACACCCGCGCGCCAAATACATCGAGATCGATTACCCGAGCCTGGTCAAAAACCCCGAGCCGCACATTCAAAAAATCGCCGAATTCCTCGGGCCCGATCTGCTGCCGCATCCGCAGCGCATGCGCAGCGTGATCGACGGCGGGCTTTATCGAAAGCGATCAACAACAAACTGAATGGCGACCTCGGCAGGCTCGGCACCACCGTAATACCCTGCGGCTAATCAAGGTGAAACGCATTTCATGCAAAGCTTTAACCGCAGATAACGCAGATTCAAACAAATGCTCTCTCAATCTGCGTTATCTGCGTAATCTGCGGTTGCTCCCCTCTTCTCCGAGCCGCGTTCATGTGCGGCTAATCGAGATGAAACGCATGTCGTGCCAATTTTAACGTTTCCGTTAGCTTCACGGGTCCCGAGTCGTCTGACCAATGTGCGACTGTTGAAGGGCGAAGACGTGAATGGGCGATGTTGCGGCCGCAAGCTCGGAATTGGTTCGGCGGGCACTTTCTGGTGACCGCCACGCCTTTGCGCGCCTCATCGCCGACCATGAGCGTCAGGCGTTGGCAACCGCGTACGGCGTAGTCGGCTGCGCAGCCACCGCCGCCGATGTGGTGCAGGACGCGATGTTCCGCGCCTGGCAGCGTTTGGCCGAGCTTGACGACGGCGCACGCTTTGGGCCGTGGTTGTTTCGAATCGTTCGCAATCTGGCGGTCGATACGCTGCGTCGCGCGCCGCGCGCAAGGCTCGATCTGGACCGGCTGGCGATCGTGCCCGTCCCCGCCGACGATTCGGCCGAGAGAAATGAAACCCGCGAACGCCTCAACGCGGCATTAGCCGAGTTGGATGAAACGACCCGCCTCGCCGTCACGCTGCGGTATTACGACAACCTGCCGAGCAAAGAAATCGGCGAGCTGGTCGGCCTGAGCGCTGCGGCGGTGGATATGCGGCTGTCGCGCGCCCGCGGGTTGTTGAGAGAAAAATTATCGTGCCTGCTCCCCAGCGACGCCGTGACGTGCGCCGGCGGGCTTGGGCACGGAGGTGCAATGTGAGTGAACGACTTAGCCCATCCACACCTGAACCGCCGCTTGATCCGCTCGATCAGTTGCTGCATGAACAGTTGGCGCAGCAGCTCAACCCGCACGTGGGCCGCGCCGCCCAGGCGTTCTTGCGTGACACTGCAGCGCGCGATGCCGCACCCACGGCGTCAACCCGTACGATGCGCCTCTGGTGGGCCGCCCCGCTGCTCGCCGTTGCCGCGGCCATCGCTATTTTTGCCGGGCCGCTTTTGCGATTCACCGCGCCGCGCAGCGTTGATGCGCCTTCGGTCGCATCGGGCATTGCACCAAGTGTTGCCAGACCGCAATTACCCGTAACGCCCGACAACCCCACGCCCGACAGCCCCGCGGCGGACGCCGTGCTCGCTTCATACGATCCGCAAGACGTCGAAGGCGTGGTGCGCTGGGCCAGCCGCGACGAGGGCATGGTGTGGCTCGACGATGAAACCCCCGCCCGCAAGATTCGGCGGCAACGTTGGGAAACCGTCGAATGGACCGACCCGCGCGATTCCTCGCGCATCGCGGTATCCGTTCCGCGTGAGGAAATTGTGCTGGTTAGTTTCCCCAAGCTCTAGTCGTCTGTCTGAGTAGTGCCACAATTTTTACAACAGTTCAAGCAGGAGAAAACAATGACCAGGATTGCAACATGGATGCTCGCCGGCATGGTCGCCGCCGGTGCAGGATATGTAACGACCCCGCCGGCGCGAGCCGACGACGGCACCCCGCCCCCGGCCGCTGCAGTGGAGCAGGAGCAGCGCGCCATCGAAGCCGCGCTCGCCGCCGAGGCCGATGCGCAGCGCGCCGGCGGCGAAGGCCGCAAGGCTGCCGCCGAAGTGCGCGCCACGCTGCATGCCAGCGGCCTGGGCGGCAATGGCGTGAACGTCTTCGCCCGCAAGACGAAGAAGGAAAAGGCCGCTTATCTCGGCGTGAGCACGTCTTCGGTTCCGGGCTCGCTGCGCGAACAGATGAAACTGCAACGCGGCTTCGGCCTTGTGGTGGATACCGTCGAAGAAACATCGGGCGCGGGCGAAGCCGGCATTCAGCAGTTCGACATCCTGCAAAAGCTCAACGATCAACTGCTGATCAATACGCAGCAGCTTTCAGTGCTGGTTCGATCAATGAAGCCCGGCGAAAAAGTGGCTGTGACGATCTTGCGCGGCGGGCAGCCGATGAACGTCGACGTCACCCTGAAAGAAAAGGAACTCCCGGTCCTGGGCGAATCCAGCGGTGGGATGACGTTCGACGCGCCGCTGGCCGAATGGAGCGGCCAGTTCAAATTCCCTGAAATTGAAGAATTGCGTATGGCCCCCAACGGCACCGCCAACCTCACGCGCATATTCAGCGAAGACGACGCGGCCGAAGGAAGCAGCGTCTACAGCGACAGCGAAATGACGCTGACCGTCACCAGCAAAGACGACGACAAAACGCTGGTGGCCAAAGACGCCCAGGGCACCACGCTTTACGACGGCCCCATCGCCACCGAAGAACAGAAAAAAGCCCTGCCTGCCAAGGTGGCCGAAAAGCTGGCGAAGTTTGAATCGCGTATCGAGAAAATTAAAGGCGACGGCAAAAACATCCGCGTCCGGGTGATCGAGCCTTAACCTATTGTATCCAAGCTGACGCTTCACGATCGGCCCGTCGCCTAACCCGTGGCGGCGGGCTGTTTTCGTCTTACAGGGGGCTTGGCTGGCAGTGTTCCGGTGGGCGTCCGTCATAACTTTCTGACGGCACGGTGTTTTTCAGCGCCATGTCTTTCAGCGTGGTGTTTTTCATACTCACCGTGGCATTGTAGCCTTATCTGGGTTATTGCTTCGTACCGTTGTCGGGCGATGATCGTTCGCCGTATGATAGAGTGTCCTATTTCTGGAGTGCGAACAAACTATGGAACTCCCCCGTCGAGCCCGCGGTGACGAGCTTCTTCGTCCTGGTGAACTGATTGGTCTGCGTCAACGGCTGCGGTTGATGGCGCCGAAGCACGACTTAGTGACTGTGGTCGCCTGCGCGTTTGACCATCGCACCCGCATGTTGCCGTTCATCTACGCCGACACCCGCATGGCCCCCGCCGGCGTGCGCGCGATCGGTTCGGCGATGGTCGACATCGGCTTCAACAAGACACGAATTGTTCTGCAGCAATGGAACAAGAACTTCCGGCCGTCGCAGATGCGCTTGGACGGACGGGTGCCCGACCTGTTCATGGTTTCAACCATGGGAATGCACTCCGGCCGCGCCATGGAACTGATGCGCGATGCCCGGCGCATCGATCCGGCCCACCGCCCGCTGATCATCGCCGGCGGATCCCACGCCGTGTATGAGCCGCATCTTCTGTTCAATGGCGACCCGACGAAAACCGGTGGCGCGGATGTGGCTGTAACGGGTGAAGAGTTCGTGTTGCTGAGCATGCTGGAAGTGGTGCTGTCGATGCGCGCCGAAGGCGAACCGATGCGAACCGCGTTTGCCCGCGCGCGCGATTGCGGCGCGCTCGATGGAATTCCAGGATTGGTCTATTCTCGCGGCGATCGCGACGGCGTCGCCGAAGATCTGGTGGACACCGGCGTACAGCGTCTGCTTGGTGATCTTGATGAACTGCCGCACCCGGTGCTGGGTTATCGCCTGTTGGAACCGCCGAGCGGCGCAGCAACCCTGGCGAGTCGGGCGCTGCCCCCGGAGCGCGTTCGCAAGCATTCCCCGATCGGATCAGTCGTCCTGACTTTCGGCTGCAAATTCGCCTGCCCCTACTGCCCCATCCCCGCCTACAACCAACGACAACACCGCCTCAAAAGCCCGCAGCGCATCGCCGAGGAAATGTGGGGGCTGTACAAGGAGTACGGCATCCGCGCGTTCTTCGGCGTCGATGACAATTTCTTCAACAAGAAGACGTTGACGCTTGAGATCGTCGAAACATTGGCCAAAGCAGAGTTTGAAGGCGTGCCGCTGCGGCGCAAAGCGCGCTGGTACACCGAGGTCACCGTCCACGATACGCTCCAGATGAAGGAACACCTGCCGCTGGTCCACAAGGCCGGCTGCCGCGCGCTGTGGCTGGGCGTGGAGGACATGACGGCGACGCTGGTCAATAAAGGTCAGAGCGTGGACAAAACATCTGAAGCCTTCCGGCTCATGCGGGCCAATGGCATTTGCCCTATGCCCATGATGATGCATCACGACTCGCAGCCTCTCTATACACCCGGGAGCAATTACGGGCTGCTCAATCAGATCAATGTGCTGCGCCGAGCGGGCGCGGTGTCGCTGCAGGTGCTGATGATGACGCCGTCGCCCGGCACCACGCTTTACGAGCAGACTTTTACCGGCGGCCTTGTCATCGCCAGCGCCGGCGGCAAGCGCACCGAGCCTCACATGTGCGACGGCAACTACATCATCGCATCAATTCATCCGAGGCCGTGGCGAAAGCAACTCAACCTGCTCGTGGGTTATCTCTGGTTCTACAATCCGCTCTGGCTGGCGGTGGCATTGCTACGCCGCAAGACCAAAGTCGGGCTGAAACCGGCCGGCATGCAGATCGTGGGAATGCTGGGGCTGATCCAATCCATCCGGCGCACTTCAGGCTGGGCGCTGCGCCTGATGTTCGGCAAGATCGAGCGACTCAGCCGGCCTCCCGTTTCCGAAATCCCCATGCAAAGCGCCCAAGGCACCCCCGCCAGCCACGCGCCCGCGGAAACGCCTACGCCTTCGCGAAGCTATCGCGTGGTAGCGCTGCCTGTGGCGGGATGAGGTACCACTTGAATCGGAGACACAGGCAGGAATGCCTGTGCCACCGCAAACGATTCAGTTCCAATTTGTTTCCCTACTCTAACAGAGCCTTAAGATGCGCCACTCCGCGCACGCGGCTTGAATCGGCGTTCATCGGCGTTCATCCGCGGCTCAAATTCTTGTCGGGTTGGGTGAACGGGCGAATGCTTTGGAGCTGTCCGTTTCTCATCCGGACCATCTTTTACGCCCCTTCTTCCGCGGCGGCCGCTTATGCGGCGACTTGGTTCCTTTGGCCTCATTCGCCTCGTCGGCCAGTTCAGCCTCGATCTGCTCAATCGTCGGCAAACTGGATTGCAGTTCTTTCGGCAAGGCTCGCGTGAGTTCATATTTGCTGATGCCGATGGGCTTTTTCATTCCGCGCAACGCGTATTCCGCCACCACGCGGTTGCGGTCCTGGCAGAGAATCAGACCGATGGAGGGGCCGTCGGCGGGATGACGTAATTTGTCGTCGATCACATTGAGGTAGAAATTCATCTTGCCTGCGTACTCGGCCTTGAAGGCTCCTTTTTTCAGGTCGATGACGATGAACGATCGCAGGTGCAGGTGATAGAAAAGCAGATCGACATAAAAATCATCTTCACCGACGACGACGTGATACTGCCGGCCGACGAAGGCAAACCCCTGGCCAAGCTCGATGAGGAACTTTTCCAGGTGACCGAGCAACTGCGTTTCCAATTCCCGTTCGTGGAACGGTTCTTCAAGGGTGAGGAAGTCGAAGATGTACGGGTCTTTGAGGGCTTGGATCGCCAAATCGGATTGAGCCGGCGGAAGCTGATTGGTGAAGTTGGTGATCGCCTTGCCCTGACGATGATGAGCCCCGCCATCGATCATCAGCAGAAGAACGTTGCGGCTCCATCCGTTCTGGATTGTTTGCTGCATGTACCAGAGTCGGGTGGGGATGTCTTTGACTTTCTCCATCAAGGTGACGTGATGAAACCACGGGATCGACCAGAGGGGTGAGTCGGACAATTGTGCCGCAGGCTGCGGCACAATTGCAGCTTTCTCGATTTGTGCCGCAAGCTGCGGCACTTTTGTGGGCTGACTCAATTTTGCAACAGGCGGCTGCAAAAAGTCCGTCGGCTCGGAATAGGCCCGGTAGAACGCCAGCATGCGCTTGATGTTTCGCTCGGAGAACCCTTTGACTTCGGGAAGTTCATTCGCGATGTCGCGAGCGAGATTCGGGATGATCGCTGCGCCCCAACCCTTGCGCTGTTGCTGGGAGTGGATCAGCCTGCCAAGGTCCCAGTAAAGCCGAACCAATTCGGCGTTGGCCGCGAGGATGGCCTTGGTTTGTGCCTGACGGATCCGAGATTTCACCTGGCCGAGCAGGTCGGTGTAACCGCGAAGGGATTTGGCCGGAATATCGCTCATGCCTCTGGACCCTCGGCAAGAAGGGATTTTCAACACAGTTCGAGTTCAATTCTCCACCAGAGCGTTCGGGTTCCGTCCATTCCGCGCAGCCGCCACTTGAATCTGCGTTCATCGGCGTTCATCCGCGGCTAAAATTTCTTGTTGGGTGAAGTGAACGGGCGTGTTCGATCACCCCTGCTTTACACCGACAAGCTCGACATCAAAGATGAGCGTGGCGTTGGGTGGGATATCATTGCCGGCGCCGCGTTCACCGTAGCCTAAGTTGGCGGGGATGATGAGCTGGCGCTTTTGGCCGAGCTTCATTCCCAGCAGGCCTTCCTCCCAGCCTTTGATGACTCGGCCGGCACCCAACACGAGGTCGATCGGTTCGCCGCGTTTGAATGAGTTATCGAATTCCTTGCCGCTTTCCAACCGCCCGGCGTAGTGAACCCAGACGTGGTCGCCGTTCTTGGTGACGTAGTCGCCTTTTTCAACCGTGATGATGGTCAGGCCCGATGGCGTCGTCACCTTGTCACCCGATGGTTGCGTCGCCGGTTGGGCGAACAGAAACGAAGTCATGCCGACGGCGGCGAGGCTCAATACGATTTTGGTGAGTTTGTTCATGGTGCGGCATGATAAGGTCTGCTTATCTTGTTCTCCAGCCGCGGATCAGGTGCTTTGATTTGCCGCCGAAACACGGGTACTGTTTGGCGGCTCGCTTCATTTCAAAAAAATCATGAAAGAATCTGACACCACCGACAGCAGCATCATCGAGCAATCGCAGGAAACCGCCGAGCCGCCTAATTTTGCATCGCGTGCCGACCTGACCGCCGTTCACGCCGCCGCCAACGCGCTGGTGGAGATGCTGAAGAAAATTGACGACGGCGACTTAGTGGCCGAGCTGATCGCCAACTCGCTCAAGCTCCTACGCGACGGCAGCAACCGCGGCGACCTTAAACTGGTGAACCGGTCGTTTAAGGAACTGCGTTACGCGCTGAAAATTTTTGCGCCGTATCGCGACGTGCGCAAGGTAAGCATCTTCGGATCGGCGCGCACGCCGATTGACGACCCGGACTACCTGGCCGCCGCCGAGTTCGGCAAAAAGATGGCCGCCCTGCGCTGGATGGTGATCACCGGCGCCGGCGGCGGAATCATGGCGGCCGGGCACGGCGGCGCGGGGCGCGATCCTTCGTTCGGCCTTTCCATCCGCCTGCCGTTCGAGCAGAAAACCAACGAGTTCATCGCCGACGATCCCAAGCTCATCAACTTCAAATACTTCTTCACGCGCAAGCTGATGTTTCTGCGGTCCAGCCACGCCGTCGTACTCTTCCCCGGCGGGTTTGGAACGATGGATGAAGGGTTCGAAGTGCTCACCCTGATCCAAACCGGCAAAAGCACGCCGATGCCCATCGTCATGGTCGATCGCCCCGGCGGACGATTCTGGACGGCGTGGCAGGAATACGTCGAGCAACACCTGCTCGACCGTAAACTGATCAGCCCGGAAGATTTTCATCTGTACAAAATCACCGACAGCGTGGATGTGGCCGTGCAGGAAGTGGTCAACTTCTACAAAAACTTCCACAGCGTGCGCTACTACCGCGACGACGTGATCATGCGGCTGCACAAAGCGCCCAACGAATCACAGCTCAACGAGATTCGAGCAAACTTCAAAGACATCATCCTTAAAGGCGGCAGCGATTTCCGCGTGACGGCGGCGCTGCCGGTGGAAGCCAGCGAAGAACCCCTGGCCGCCATGCCGAGGCTGGTGTTTGGCTTCAATAAAAAGGATCAGGGACGGTTTCGCGTATTGATTGATTACTTAAATGGAATCGTTGGTTAGCAATCGCCGTCATAACGACTGACGATTGACCAGCGGGGTTTTCGGTTAATCGTTAATCGTCAATCGTTACGCCACTACTCGCGCAACTGTGTGAATACGAATGTCCACGCGATTAATCGATCTCATCGAAAGACTTCCCCCCAGCCGCGTGCTGTTGCTCGGCGATTTTATGATGGATCGCTATGTGTACGGCAACGCCGAGCGGCTTTCGCCCGAAGCGCCCGTGCCGGTGCTGCATTTTCAAAGTGAAGAATGGCGTCTCGGCGGCGCGGGGAGCGTGGCGGCGAATCTGGCTGCGCTTAATGCCAAGGTGAGCGTCGTCGGCGCGGTGGGGGCTGATGAAGTCGCTTTGCGCCTTCGCGGCGCGTTGAAAAGTATTGGCGCGGACGTCGACGGTCTCGTCGCCTGTTCCGACCGACCGACCACCTGCAAAATGCGCCTCGTCGGGTCGGCACAGCATCGCCATCCACAAACCATGTTGCGGCTCGATTCAGAAAACGCAGCGGCGGTAACCGCTGATGTGGAAGACGCACTGTTCGCGCAGCTCGACCGTCTCATGCCGTCGTGCGATATCTTCTGTATCGAAGACTACAACAAGGGCGTCGTCACTCCGCGGCTGTGTCAGGAAGCGATCAAGCTGGCGCGCAGCCGGGGCAAGGCCGTGTTGATCGATCCGGCCAACATTCCCGATTACGCCAAGTATTCCGGCGCAACGTGCATTAAACTGAATCGCGCCGAGACGAAGCGCGCGACCGGCATCGCGCCAAAGACCGAAGATGAGTTTCGCGAAGCCGGCAACAAGCTGCTCGACACGCTGCGAATCGATTGCGCCGTCATCACGCTGGATAAAGACGGTGCCTACCTCGCAACGCGCGACGGCCAGCGCCGCTGGCTGCACACCAAGGCCCGACAGGTGTTTGATGTCACCGGCGCCGGCGACATGGTGCTGGCCATGCTCGCAGTCGCCCGCGCCGCCGGGGCTGATTGGAGTGAATCGGTCACGCTCGCCAACCTCGCGGGCGGCCTAGAAGTCGAAAAGTTCGGCGCAATTCCGATCACCCCGCGCGAGATTCTGCAGGAACTGATGACCGAGGTACACGAACACCTCGGCAAAGAGCGCAAGCTCGATGCGCTGCTGCACGAGTTGAACCACCACCGCGCCGCCGGCAAGCGGATCGTGTTCACCAACGGCTGCTTCGACATCATCCACCTCGGCCACGTGAAATACTTCCAGTTCGCAAAGCAGCAAGGCGATGTGCTGGTGGTCGGAGTGAACACCGACGCATCCATCCGCCGGCTTAAAGGCGAAAAGCGCCCGGTCATTCACGAAGCCGATCGCGTGGGCGTGCTGGAGGAACTGGAGAGCATCGACTACCTCATCCGCTTCGACGACGACACGCCGATGAAGCTCATCGAAGCCATCCTGCCCGATGTGCTCGTGAAGGGCGCCGATTACAGCAAGGAACAGGTCGTCGGCTGGGAAACGGTCGAAAAGCACGGCGGGAAGGTCGCGCTGGCGCCGCTGATTGATGGCAAGAGCACATCGAATGTCATTCAGCGAATTGTGGATGCGTATCGATAATGGCCTATTTTTCGCTGCCAAACGTCGGTGCGCGTCTGTTATGATAAGCCGTTAAGGTGCATGCATGCCCGCTGTAGCCACACGACGAAAACATCGGGGAAAACTTCGCGACCTTCGCAGCGGCAAGGTGTTGCCGTCATTGGACATGTCCGAGACAGATTTTCTCGCCTGGATCGATCGGCACGTCTACGCCGAATGGGTGGATGGGAAGGTGGAACTGATGTCGCCGGTAAACATCGGGCACGCAGAAATAAGCCAATGGCTGGCGGCGATTCTTCATGTGTATTGCCGCCGCAAACAATTGGGAGTGGTGATCAGTGCGGAGGTCATGGTGCGTCTGGACGCCGTTCCCAGCCGCCGCATTCCCGATTTGATGTTCATTGATGCGGCTCGTCGCAAGATCATGAAACCGACGCACATTGAGGGTGCCCCTGATCTCATTGTCGAGATTGTGTCTCCCGACAGTGTTTCACGAGATTGGGGTCGCAAATTTCGCGAGTACGAAGACGCCGGCGTTCGCGAATATTGGATTGTTGATCCCCTCAGTAAAATCTTTGAATCGCACTCGCTGCAAAGTTCGGGGAAGTACGCTCGGATTACTGAGCGGGATGGAAGGATATTCTCGCAGGTGATCAAAGATTTCTATCTGCGCCCATCATGGTTTTGGATGGTGCCGCTTCCCGACGAATTAAAGGTTTTGAAGGAACTTGGTGTACGATCCTGACCAATTCACATCGAACGGGTTAGTTCAATGGGCCGTGGTGCCCTTAACCCGTTCGGCGATCAGGAATTGGAAGCAGATTTCTCCGGAACATCACAATGGATTCCTGCCGCGGAATTTCCTTTGGGAATGATGATCCGTCGGCCTGGCCGTTGTCGCCTATACTTCACGCACGCGTTTGCCCGGGCGCCGGGCGGCGATGATTGCGGGGATATGCTTTCTTGTACTTCTCGTGAGGAGAAACTTATGCGTCTGTCGAAAATGTTCGCGTTGGCTACCGTGGCGTGTCTGAGTCTGGGCGGTTCGTTCGCCATCGCCGAAAACAGTCCTCAATACGATTCGTGGGCCAAGCACGGCGTGGGCTCGAGTGTGAAAATGAAAGGCATCACCGATTCCGCCGGCCAGAAGACGGAGATGGAGATCACGCAAACGCTGACCGAAAAGACCGATGAAAAAGTCGTGGTTGAGGTGAAAAACACCATGGTCGTCATGGGCAACAAGGTGGATACGCCGGCGGAAAAAATAGAAATCCCCGCGAAAGCTCTCGAAGGTCGGGGCACGCCAACTGAAGAGGCGAAAAAGGACGGTTTTGAAGTGAAAGAAAGCGAAGAAACGGTAACGGTCGCCGGCAAGGAATACGCGGCCAAGGTCATCCACACGACGGGCAATCACGATGGCATGGAAATCGACTCGAAGTTTTGGACGAGCACGGACGTCCCGGGCCTCATTCTCAAAACCGTCAGCTCGACCACCGGCGCCCTGGCCAGCAACACCAGCGTGGAAGTGGTGGAAATCAGCGCCAAGTAATTTCAGGCGGCAGCACGACGACGCGCGGCAATACCGATTTTGTGGGTGCCACTACTTGGCTCTCAGGCCTGAGAGCCATGCCGTGGCACCCTTAAAAAAACCAAAAGCCAACTACGCGACTTCGATCACAACTTTTACTAACTAACAACAAACCCCGGGTGAAAAACCCGGGGTTTTTGTTCTACAGCACTTGGACATCCGCGATCACTTTCTCGATCCCATGATCCGCAGAATCGCCAAAAACATGTTGATGAAATCAACATACAAATTCAGCGACCCGATAATCGCATATCGCGCCGCCAGCGACGGATTGCCTTCGGTTTCCAGCGCGATCGCTTTAAGTTTCTGCGTGTCGTACGCTGTCAAAATAATGAACGCGGCGAGGATGCCATAGGTGATGAACCAGCCGAGTAAGTCGTTCTGCAGGAAGATGTTTACCAGCGACGCGATGAAAAGCCCGATCACGCCCATGATCACAAACGATCCGATGCTGGTTAAATCTTTCTTGGTCACAAAGCCGTAAATGCTCATCGCCGAGAACACCCCGCCGGTGAGGAAGAACGCCGAGACCAGCGTCTTCCACGGATAAACGATAAAGATGCCGCTGATGAGCGCGCCCATGAGCGCCGCATAGAGCAGGAAAAGCGCCGTCCCCGCCACCGCGCTGATTTTAAGCGCCGCGCCGCGGACGCCGAACGCCAGCATGGTCATGCCCAGGATGATGGCGATGTAGCCGAACTTGCTGCCGTAAATCATTTGCAGCAGTTGCGGGTTTTGCGCGAACATGTAGGCGACGCACGCCGTCACCGCCAGCCCGACCGCCATCCAGGCATACACCTGGTTGAAAAAGTTGAAGGTGGTCTTATCGGTCGTGCCGTACTCCAGCTCGATCGGCTTACGCACTTGTTCATTGGGATACATGCTCATCGTAATCTCCTAATAACTGTCGTGATGGTTCTGATTGGCCTAGAGCGCATTGTATCAATCCGTGTTTGTTGATGTAACACCATTGACTTGCATGCAACCGTTGTGAGCAATCGGGCATGTCCTGGTCCCCTAAAATGTCCCAAGTTTGAGGAGTAGGATCGCGGGCCTGAAAGGCCTGTGATGAAGAAGCGATTTTCGGATGAGCAGATCGTCGGTTTCCTGCGCGAAGCCCAACTCAGAACCAAGACCGTCGAGCAACTCGCTCGTGAGCACGGGTTCAGCGAGAACTCGTTTTATGTCTGGCGGCGGAAGTTCGGAGCGATGGCGGAGCCGGATGTGAAGCGGGCGCGGGAACTGGAGAAAGAGAATGGCCGGCTCAAGCGTCTGCTGGCCGAGCGGGACGTCGAGATCGACGTGATGAAGGAGATCATCGAAAAAAAACTCCCGACGTGAACGAGCGTCGTCGGCTCGTGCCGTGTTTCGAGAAACGAGATGTGCCGGTATCGCGGGCGTGTGAATGCCTGGGCATCAGCCGGCGCCGGTTGACGTATACACCCCGGAAGAACGACGAGGAGCTGGTGCAACGACTGATGGAACTGGCCAGGGCACATCCCCGGTTCGGCGTGCGGCAACTGCGGCGGACGCTCCGCCGATCGGGGACGAACGTGAATCTCAAACGCGTGCGTCGGTTGTGTCGCAGGCACGGGCTGATGCTGAAGCCCAGGCGTCGTCGTAAGCGATTGGGCATCGGGGCGGGAATGCCGTGCCGGGCCGAACATCCGAATCATGTTTGGGCGTATGACTTTGTGGAAGATCGCACGGAAACGGGCCGGAAACTGAGGATTCTGACGGTTGTGGATGAGTTCACCCGGCGGTGCATCGAGGTGGAGGTCGAACACCGGATGAACGCCAAGTTCGTGGCGCGCACGCTGCTGAGACTGTTCGCCATGCACGGGACGCCGACACACATTCGGAGCGACAACGGCCCGGAGTTCATCGCGAAGTTCCTGATGAACGTGATGAAGATCCACGGCGTGTCGGCGCGGCACATCGACCCGGGCAGCCCGTGGCAGAACGGGATCGACGAGCGATTCAACGGCACGCTGCGGGATGAGTGTCTGAACATGGAAACCTTCCACGGCCGGGATCACGCGCGGGCGTTGATCAAGTTGTTCAAGCGGTTCTACAACGCCGATCGCCCGCACAGCAGCCTGGGCGATGCGACGCCGGGTGAGTTCTACCAGCAGTGGAAAGAGAAGAACGACGGCTGCGCCGGCGGCGGAGTGATGTTGGGGCTCCGCCCCAAACCCCGGGATTTATCGCATTGTGCGCCGCCAGCTGTGCAGGGAGACAAAGACGGGTCGACCGAACGAATCGATCGACCCGACAGCCGTATGGCGATCCACGTCGGCGCTCAGGTTGCTTCCCAGCAGAGCCGTATCCTCCGCATGGACGACGAAAGTGTAGCAGAGACAGAGAGGGCCGGGACGTTCCCGGCCCGGAACCATCAACATGGCCCGAAATCCTAATGCTAAGGATTGGGACAGGAATGGGGTCTGGACAGGCACCGACGAACGCCATTGCGCGATGAATCGCGCCGCGGCTTTGCCTGCACCTTCGCCGCGATAGTTACTGAAGATTCTTTTTGAAGAACGCCAGCGTCTGCGTCCACGCCGCCGTTGCCGCTTTCTGGTTCGCGCCGTCGCGGGCGGTTTGCTGGCGGAGGAATCCGTGGCCGGCGCCTTCGAAGACGGTCTTGCTGTACGACTTGCCCGCGGCGCTCATCGCTTTTTCGCTTGTTTCGATCATCGCGTTCACGCGCGCGTCGTCGCTGCCGTACAGACCCAGCACGGGGCAGGTGATTTTGGCGTAATCGGCCGCTTCGGTCGGCCCGCTTCCATAGTAGGCGACGGCGGCGTTCACGCCCGGCTGGCGAACGGCGTAGTTCCAAACCTGGCTGCCGCCCCAGCAAAAGCCGACGACGCCCGTTTTGCCGCCCGCCGCGGGAAGCGCCAGCGCGTAATCGCGCACCGCGTTGAGGCGCGCGGTCACTTCATCGGGCTGCAGCAAGCGGATCGCTTCGCGCGCCTTATCGCCTTCGAATGATTCCGTCCCCCCGCCGCCGGGTCCCTTGCCGCTGAGCAGGTCGGGCGCGACGGCGATGAATCCCTCGGCGGCCAGTTGGTCGGCCACGCCGCGCACCCAATCGGTCATGCCGAATATTTCGTGAATCACCAGCACGACCGGGGCTTTATCGGCCCGCTCGGGATAGACCACCCACGACTTGATTTTGGTATCGCCGCCGGGCAGTGCCACATCCGCCCACTCGCCGTGCCGAGTCGAAGCGGCCAGCGCGGCCGCTGCGTTGTCGCCGTCGGAGGGGATGGCGGGTTTCGCTTCCTGTGCGACGGCGAGCGAGGCGAGCAACGCGAGGATCGCCAAAGCAATAGAAAAGCTTGCTGTACGGTTCATAAGCAGATTGTCAGCGGGGCCGATGCGAAACTCAACCGTGCGGCTGGCGACGGTGCCTAGCAAACAGGGCAACCGCACATGACCCGACATAAGAGCCGCAAGCGCCAGCGACCGGTGGTGTTGTTGCAGGAATCGGGTCGCTCACGCTCGCCGCTCCTCATATGCGGTGGGCCTGGCTTAGACCCCCTTTCGGAGTACCAGGAGGGGGAGCGTCTCAACCCACAGGCGGAGTCGATTAGTCGCTGCGCAAGGCTTCGATCGGGTCCATCCGTGCGGCCTTCATGGCGGGGTATAGGCCGAAGCCGATGCCGATGGCGCCGCTGACCACGAAGCTGCCGATCACGCTCCATGTGGCGATGCTGGTTGGATAGTTCCCCCCGCCGACCGCGCTGACGAGCAGCGGCAGCGCCTTGGCGATCGACGCGCCCAGCGCAATGCCGATCAGCCCGCCGCTCAGGCTGATGACGGTGGTTTCGATAAGAAACTGCAGCGTGATATGTTTTCGCTTCGCGCCCAGCGCCCGGCGCACGCCGATCTCTCTCGTGCGCTCGGTGACGGTGGCGAGCATGATATTCATGATGCCGATCCCCCCGACCACCAGGCTGAAGCTGGCGATGCCGACCATGATGAAGTTGAACATGCGGTTGAGCCGCTCGGCGTTGCGAAGAATTTCGATCGGTGCTTTGACATCCACATCGGTCAAGCCCTGGCGGCGGTTGATGCCCAGGATGTTTTGCGCGACGGCGGCGATCGGCTCGACGTCTTCGATGCGCTGCGCGCGAAGCCAGATTTCGCTCAGTTCGATCTGCTTTCGTTCAAACGTTCCGGCAAGCCTTCTGGTGATGGAATCGCCGTATGCCAGTTGCGCCAGCTTGATGGGGAAATAGACTTGCTGATCGGGATCGCGCGCCATGATGGCTGCGCCTTCGGAGCCGACGCGCAAGCCCGTTGGTTCGAGCACGCCGACGACCGTGAGGATGACGATGGGCGTCCCGATGGAGCCGACCTGCACGATTTGGCCCAGCGGGTCCTGAAACGGGAACAGTTGCTCGGCAACTTTGGAGCCGAGTACGCAAACCGCGTCGCCACGATCCGACTGCAGCACGGTAAACAATTCGCCGCGGGCCAGGCGGAGGTTGATGATCTGAAAAATCTCCGGGGTGGTGCCGATGGCGCTGGCGGCGGGCGCGCGAAACTCGCCGACCACCACGCGTTGTTCGGTGTCTTTCAGCGGGACGATCTGCGCGAGGCCGGGAATGGACCTGATTCGTTCCAGGTCGACTCGCTTCAAACCGTATTCGAGAACGCGCGAAGTCCGTCCTGTCGCATCGGAGCTTTCCGGCGGTCGGACCGATCGGATGAGAATGTTGTTGGCACCGAGTTGGCGAATTTGCTCGAGGGCGGCTTCTTTGGTTCCCTCACCAATCGCCACCATGATAATGACCGCCGACACGCCAAAAATGATTCCCAGCGCTGTCAGCAGGCTGCGAAGCTTATGTAATCTCAAATTTTTGAGACCGAGTCGGAAAGTTTCCAGCAGGAAGTTGTGCATTCGTTATTGAGCCTGGACAAGAGTCATAGTATGGTATCACAGGCGTCAACCCCGAGTGGATTCCTCCAGGTTGTTCTTTCGGTGTTCTTCTTTAGGTGTTCTTCTTTAGGTCCAGTTTGTTGTGTTGGGTCAATTTGTTTTTGGGCCACACTGGTCATTCCTGCGGCATGCAAGACAGTTTATTCACGAAGATCATTAAGCGGGAGATCCCCGCCGAAATCGTCTTTGAAGACGACTGGTATATCGTCATTAAAGATATTCAACCGCAGGCACCAGTGCATGTTCTGGTGATTCCGAAAAAGCCCGTCGCAACGTTAAATGATCTTACGGAGGAAGAAGCAGAATTGGTCGGCGGGATGTTTTTGCTGGCCAAAGGTGTGATGGCGAAGCTTGGGCACACTGACTATCGCACGGTTTTCAATTGCGGGCCGGGCGCGCAACAAAGTGTGTTTCATCTTCATCTGCATGTGTTAGCCGGCCGACCCTTCACGTGGCCGCCGGGGTGAGCGAAGTCATACGGTGCCGCATTAGCAGTGGCATACGAGGCGTTGACCACTATTTGCGGTGGTGGCCCTCGCGAAGATTCAGCGGGGGAACCGTTACTCTGGAGAAAAAAAGAAGACACCGCCTGTTACGGTCGGTGTCTTCCGGAGGGGAGAAAATGCGCCACTAGCGCGTTGCTTTCAAGTTTGCCTATCTTACCTTACCAAATCTTTCCATCCAGTCAACCCTATCTTTACTTTAGGTTGCCGGCCTGTACTAATGAGTTCGACCAGTCGGATGAAAAATCTATACGATTTTTCGAAAAATCCTGTACGAGCAACCCCCAATCGTCGTGAAACTCCAACCCCGTGCAGCTAAAGCCATACGTCGGTCGGCAGGAATGGGTTCGAAAATGTTGCTCTATGAGGCGGAAACTATTTTAATTTTAGTGAAAATTATCACTATAATTGGCCTTCGGAACGGCGTTTAAGTGCAATCACGGCATCTCGGATGGCTTTGGTTGCCTTTTCAACGCCTTCCTTGCTGTCATCGTCGCGGTCGAAGGATACGGGGTTTCCGAAGGCGAGGGTCGCTTGGCATTTGCGGAGGACCGATTGAACCGTCTCACGGCCACGTTGGGTGCCGTCAAGGTAAGCCGGGACGACCGCCGAGCCGGTTTTCAGCGCCATCAGCGCGACACCGGTCTGGAACGGCAGCACCTCGCTGGTTGGAGCAATCCGGCCTTCTGGAAAAATTCCCAGGACGCGGCCGTCTTTCAACGTTCGCATAGCAGACCGGGTAGCCGCCATATCGCGGCCGTCGCGATCGACGGGAATTGCTTCCAGTGCTTTGAAAAGGGTTCGGAACAGGCGCAGGTCGTAGTATTCCCGGGCCATCATCCACACGACAAGTCGTGGAAGGGCCGCCTGGATCAACAACGGGTCGACCCCCGCGGTGTGGTTGCACGCGAGGATCACCGGGCCATCGGGCAGCTTGGCCGGAGAGAGAATGGTCAATTCGTGGTAATAACGGCTGAACCACTCGTTAAAGCCGGACACGATGCCCACCGTGCCGCGTTGCGCTGCGACCAGATCGCTCTTGCGTTGTTTCACCGGCGTGGGAAATATCGTCTCGCTCGGTTTCTCGCAACCCTCGACCCGCCGAGAATCTGAACGAAGGACTCTGTGATTCGAAGGACTCTTTGATGCGAAGGACGTCATGATTCTGGGCATCCTGGCCGACACCCACAACCGCATCGACGCCATCCGCGCCGGTATGGACGCGCTCAAGGCCGCCGGAGCCGAGTTCTACATCCATTGCGGCGACGTCGGCGAAGAGGCCATTCTCGATCAGCTTGCCGGCGTGCCCAACGCCGTCGTCTGGGGGAACAATGATCTGGACCACACGCGGCTCGGCGCGCACGCGGCCTCGATCGGCGTGAACATTCATCACCCTTGGGCTCACCTTGAACTCGACGGGAAGAAAATAGTCGTGACCCACGGCGACGACGGGCGCATACTGCGCACCGTCCTTCGAGAAAACACCGTCGACTATCTGTTTTTTGGTCACACACACGTGGCGATGGACGAACGGCACGGCCAGATTCGCGTCATCAACCCCGGAGCGCTGTATCGCGCGACACCCAAGACCGTCGCGGTGCTCGACCTGCAAACCGACGAACTGCAGGTGATACCGGTCAAGGTGTGAAATTCGACGTGTGAAATTCGATGTGTGAAACTCAAGGTGTGAAAACATTCCCAATGCTTTCAACGTACACCCCGCGTGGTAAACTTGACAATTGTGTCCAACGACTCCAACGACGACGGCGTATCCATCCGCAGCTTCCGGCCCGATGATCTGGACGCCTGCCGAAAACTCTACGTCGAAGGTCTGCTCGGCGGGCGACTGGCCGAAAACGATACGGGTTTGGATATCGACGACATTCAATCGGCCTACATGGCCGAGGGAAACCATTTCTGGGTCGCCGTCAGCCCCGCCGGAGAGATCATCGGGATGATCGGCGTGCAGCAGCACGATGAAGGCGTCGGGGAGATCCGTCGGCTGCGCGTCAAATCCGATCAGCGCCGCAAGGGCATCGGCAGCAAGTTGATTGAAGCCGCGCTGAAGTTCTGCAACGATCACAACTATCTCAAGATAACGCTCGACACGTTCATGGACCGCGATCCGGCGATCAAGCTTTTCGAAAAATTCCACTTCCGTCACAGCCGCACCCGCGAGCTGCACGGCAAGGAACTGCTCTATTTCTATCTCGACATTTATGGCGCCGAAAAACCGCCCCATAGTCCCTGAGTCCAGGTTCTTGAGAAAGCGCGTTTTAACAATGGGCATGGCGTAATTCCACGCCGTGCTGTGAGCCTTAGCGAACACACGGATTCGAACGTTTCACTGCGCAACAGGCCTCGATAAACTTCCCCTATGCACAAGCTCCTGAACACCGCGATCGATGATGCCGGCGATCTACTCGCCCGGGTTCGCCTGTTGGCCCCCAACCTCGAACAACTCGCCAACGCCCTAATGACCTGCTGGCAAAAACGCGGAAAAGTCCTCACCTGTGGCAACGGCGGAAGCTGTGCCGACGCGATCCACCTTGCCGAAGAGCTGAGTGTGCGCTTCGCCAAAGACCGCCGAGGCCTGGCGGCCATCGCGCTGGCCGACGGCAGCGCCATGACCTGCGCCGCCAACGATTACGGCTGGGAACGCGTCTTCTCAAGGCAAGTTGAAGCGCTGGGAAACCCAGGCGACGTGCTCATCGGCTTCAGCACCAGCGGCAACAGCGCCAACGTCATCGCCGCCCTCGCCGCCGGAAAAAAAATCGGCATGGTCACCTGCGTCTTCCTCGGCAAAGACGGCGGCAAACTCAAAGGCGTGTGCGATATCGAACTGCACGTGCCGCACAAACTCACGCATCGCGTGCAGGAAGCACACTTGCTTTTGTATCACACGCTGTGCGAATGGGTTGATGAACGGGTTGATTGAAGGAGTGATGCCAGGGCAATCGCGTTTGCCCTGGATCTGAGGCCAGTACAGTGACAATTGGGTCGCTTTTTCGTGGGCGGTGGGGGGTCATTGCGTCGGTGGCTTTCAGTGTTGATATGCTGCTCAAGCTGTCCAAATGGAGGCTTCCGGGAGGGTTGAGTACGGTGCCGCTTTGGTGTGATTCTTTCCTTGTCGGTGCGTCGGTGACCATAGGTGTTGAATCAGCGAGGCACCCGGGCCAGGGATAAGGAATTGCTGCTTTTGTCGAAGCTGGGGGAGCGGACGAGCATCGCAGTCATTAAAGGCCCGTGGTCCGAGGCCGAGACGGTGGCGGCCTGACGGGCGCAGCACCTTGTTTCGGGGGCCGCCGTCTCCGTGCGAACGGCGCTCATCCGCCCGTACTTATCAGCCGATACAGATGCACGGGAACCAACCATGAAGGCACCCCTCAACACCGTCCGCCTCTTTCTCGAGATCCTCGCCGCTATCGCCATCGCCGAGACGGCGGCGGTCTTCCTCCTGCCGGTGGTCGCCCCGGGCGTTACTGGCACGCCCGAGGCGTTCCTTGCTGCCGCCATGCTCGCGATCCTGGCCGGGCCGATGATCCTGTGGCGGGTGCGGGCGGCGGTGAAGAAGTCCGATCGCAGGCTCAACACTGATGTGGCCGCCGGCGCGGGCGTTGGAGGAGCCTTTCGGGGGCCGCGGGGAGACTCGGGCGCGGCCGCATCGGAGGCGCTCCCGGCGGCCGCAAAGGCCGGGTTCGCGCCGTGGATGCACGGCGTTTTAGCTGGCACCGCGGTGTTTCTGCTGGTGGTGGGGTGCCTGCTGTCGGAGGTCCGCGTAGGGCACCAGGTGCTCGGGGCGGCCCTGGATGAAGACTTGAAGTCGGTCGCGCAGATGGCCGCGGCCCGGATCGACGCCGCGGCCCACGCCGCCCTGACCGACCCCGCCCAGCAGAACCAGGAGGCGTACAAGGCCGTGGTGGCGCCGCTGCGCCAGATGCTGTCGGCCACGCCCCGGTTCAAGTACATGTACACCATGCGTTCGACACAAGAGGGGCTGCGCTTTGTCGTGGATGCGGCCGATCCGGGCGATGCCGACGCCGACGGGGTACCCGACCAGTCGATGCTCGGGGAGGTCTATCCCGACCCCGACCCGGCCATGCTCGAAGCGATCGCGACCGGCCGGGCGTGTGTGTCCCCCCAGCCTACGACCGACAAGTGGGGCACGTTCATCTCGGCGTTCGCGCCGGTGCGCGGAGTGGATGGCAAGATCGAGTGCATCGTGGGCGTAGACTCGACCGCCGATGCCTATATGGCCCGGCTGGCGATGATGAACAAGGCCGCGGTCTTCGGCGGCGCGGCCGGGTTGCTCGGCAGCATCGTCTTGGGCCTTGGCGTCCTGCGAATGCAGCGCCGCAGGCAATCGGCGACCGTGGCGCTGGCCACGAGCGAAGCCCGGCTCCGGACGATCATCGACGCCGAGCCCGAGTGCGTTAAGGTGGTCGGGACCGACGGGACCCTGCTGGAGATCAACGCCGCCGGGCTGCGGTTGCTGGAAGCCGAGACCATCGAGCAGGTCAGGGAGCACGGCGTGGAGATGTTCGTCGCCCCGCACGATCGGGCCGCGTTCCATGGCCTCAACGAGCGGGTGCTGGGCGGCGAGGCCGGTTCGCTGACGTTCGAACTCGTCGGGCTACGCGGCACACGTCGGTGGGTCAACTTGAACGCCGTTGCGCTGCGCGACGGCGGCGGCCCGGTGACGGCGGTGGTGAGTGTGGCCCGTGACATCACCGAGCAGGTCGAGGCGGGGAACAAACTGAAGGAGGCCGCCGTGCGCTCCGAGCGCCTGGCGGAGATCGCCCGGCGGACCAGCAACGCCGTGATCATCACCGATGCGCAGCGGCGCATCACCTGGGTCAACGAAGGTTTCTCGCGAATCACCAATTATTCATCGAAGGAAGTCGTTGGAAAAAAGCCGGGTGAATTTCTGCAATTTGATAAGACCGACAAGGACACCATCGCCCGTCTGCGTGCCGCATTGGATGCCGGGCAGGGCTTTCGGGGCGAGATTCTGAATCGATCCAAGGATGGGCAGGAATACTGGCTCGATTTGGACATACAGCCATTATTGGATGGTAAAGGGGTGTTGACGGGATTCATGGCGATCGAGTCGGACATCACCAGACACAAACTCGCCGAAGCAACGCTTGAAAAGACACGTGACCGCCTGCAGGCTGCCGCCACGGGAACCAGCGACGGGCTGTGGGACTGGCAGGTGGGAACCGAGGACGTTTGGTTTTCCAATCGGTTCTGGACACTCTTGGGCTTCACCGATCCGGCGGAGTTTCCTCCTCCGCGTTTTGACAGTTGGTCGGACCGGCTTCACCCCGAGGATTGGCAAGCGACTTTGCGTGCCGTGCAGCGCCATCAGACGCACAAGGAACCCTACGACGTGGAGTATCGCCTTCGCATGGTTAGTGGGGAGTATCGGTGGTTCCGCGCCCGTGGCGCCGCGCAGTTTGACGCTAATGACAAGCCCATTCGCATCGCCGGATCGCTTCAGGATATCAATGATCGCAAGTTCATTGAGGAGCAACTCAGGGCGTTGGCATTGATCGACAAACTGACTGGCCTGCCCAACCGCACACTGCTTCTGGATCGACTGCAACAGGCGATTGAACGCCGTAAGCGTTTCAACGAATCGAATTACGCAGTGCTCTTTCTCGACTTTGATCGATTCAAAATGGTCAATGACAGCATGGGGCATGGAGTCGGCGATCAATTGCTCCGGGAGATCGCCCGCCGACTGGAATCCACAGTACGATCCCTTGATTCTGTCACTCGGCCAACGCAGAAGGGTACGGCAAGCAGGCTTGGCGGCGATGAGTTTATCATATTGCTCGATGGGCTTGCTTCAGTTGAGGATGCCCCGAAGGTGGCCGACCGCATCCTGCGAGTTTTGAGTATGCCCTACAAGCTGGCTGGGCATGAAGTAGTCAGCACTGCCAGCATCGGCATCGTGACCAGTGCCTATGGTCATGCCCATGCAGAGGAAGTGCTTCGGGATGCGGATACCGCAATGTATGAAGCGAAGGTCGGGGGGAAGGGGCGGGCTGTAATGTTCGATGAATCAATGCGGGCGCGTGTGCAGCGGAAGGTTGATCTGGAAGCCGGGCTTCGCCGGGCGCTGGAGGCGGACGAGTTCCGGTTGTTCTATCAGCCCATCGTGTCGCTGGAAACCCGGAGGGTCGAGGGGTTTGAGGCACTGGTCAGATGGCAACACCCAACGCACGGGATGATTTCACCAGGAGAGTTCATACCAGTGGCGGAAGAAACCGGGTTAATCATTCGCTTGGGCGAGTGGGTGTTTGAGGAGGCGTGCAGGCAACTGGCTGAATGGTGGAAGGTTTTGGGGCGCGAATCGGTGCCTTCGATTAGTGTCAATCTTTCCCGTCTGCAGCTTTCATTGACTGACCTACCGACAACCTTGGCCCAAATCGCAGATAGAGAAGGTGTGGATCGGTCGGCCATCCACCTGGAAATTACTGAAAGTGCGATCATGTCCAACCCCGAGCATGCCACGGCCGTGCTCGGCCAAATCAAGGGGCTTGGTTTTAAAGTCTACATGGACGATTTTGGTACGGGATATTCATCGCTTGCCAGTCTGCATCAGTTCCCCATTGATGTGCTGAAGATCGATCGCTCTTTCATAGTCAATCTGTCTCGCGGTCGCGAGTTTGCCGCTCTGGTGAATGCAATCTGCACCCTGGCCCGCAACCTGAACATCAAAGTGGTGGCCGAGGGAGTGGAGACCGATGAGCATGTGATTCTGCTGCAAGCTCTCGATTGCCAGCTCGCCCAGGGGTACCATTTCTCTCGTCCAATGCCCGCAGATGACGTCGTCAAATATTTGGGACTCCAACTCGACGATGCGACGACTGCGGAAGGCGCGGAGAATTCAAAGCGGCTGTGACGAAAGTCAAGTCATTTGGAGAAGAAAGCGGGACAGCGGCTGGGTTAGTTGTCAAGCGTTTTTTGCCAGGCACGGCGGGCTCCAGGGTTGATTGTTTTTGAGCATGACGTTGAGGATGGTCAGCAGTTTGCGGATGCACGCGATGGCGATGACTTTGAAGGGTTTGCCGGCGGCTTTCAGCCGGTCGGCGAAGACCTTGATGGTGGGATTGAACCGCATCGCGCTGAGCGTGGCCATGTAGAGCGTGGCGCGGACGTGTGGTCTTCCGCCGAAGATGCTGCGTTTGCCGCGCAGGGTTCCTGAGTCGCGGTTGATGGGCGCGACTCCGACGAGCGCGGCGATCTGTTCGCGGTTGAGTTTGCCCAGTTCCGGCAGATCGGTGACGAGGATTGACGCGGTGTTGTCGCCGATGCCCGGGACGGTGACCAGCGTGTCGCGGCGGTTGCGCCAGTTGTCGTCGGCGTCGATGAGCTTGGCGATCTCGCGGTCGAGGTCTTCGCGTTGCTGTTCGAGCAGATGGATGACCTTTTTGATGTGATCGAGGGTGAGTTGGTCGGTGACGCCCTCGGTGCGGTTGCGTTCCATCACCAGCATCTGCACGACTTGACGCCGGCGGGTAATGCGGTCGTCGAGAATCGCCTGATTTTCCGGCTGTTTTTCGCTCAATCGCAGTCCGGCGACGCGCGCGAACTCGGCGAGTGAGCGGGCGTCGATGGTGTCGGTCTTGGCCAGCCGGCCCAGCGATTTAGCGAAGTCGCGAGCCTGGCGCGGATTGACGACGCACACCGGCAGATTGGCCGCGCAAAGCTCGGCGGCGACGAGCCGGCTGTAGCGCCCGGTCGATTCGATGACGATGCGCGTCACCGCCAGCGGCCGCAAACGCGACACCAATTCCGCAACACCGGTGGCGGCATTGTCGACGGAAAACAAAGTCGGCGTCTCCGACATGATGCACACGTCCAGGCGTGCCTTGGAGACATCGATTCCGACGAAGACCAATTCGGATGAAACTTGATTCATGGAGGTATCCCTTCCTCGCAAATGCGAGCTGGCGTGCGTCATTGACGCGCCGCCGCTCAAGCGGCTGTTCGGGTTTGATCCACAAGACCGGCGACGATCAAGCTGTCCCACGGCGTCAACAGCGCCCGGGTCCGAACGATCTGCCGTCGGCCGCGTCGGCGGGGCGTTCTCGCTACGCTTCGAACGCCCCGCCGACGCACCGATCATTACACCATCGGATCTCGTGGAAAGGAACATACGAGGTCCGACTTTCATAAGTCCTTTGCCTTTCTCGGTCTACCGATTGGCTTCGGATCGGCGATGCCCAGCCTTTTGCGGTGTTTGGCCGTCCACTTTTCGTCGCCCAGCGGCTTGGCCGTCGCGATGCTTTTTCGCAGCGCCGCTTCTTCGGCGGCGCTTTGGGCGCGATTCACGCGTTTATGCCAATCCGCCGGTCGGGCCACCGGCCACTTTGCAAACGGAATCATCGGTTGTTTATCAAGGCCCAATCTCGTTCGCAGGCTGCTGAACGGCCAATCCTCCGCCCGCGCCACCAGCTTCGTCCGCAGCGGGTTGCGCTCGACGTACCGACAAAGCGTAAGAAAATGCCCGACACTCTGGCACGCGAACGACTTAAACCGCCCCTGATAAACATGCCCGCTGCCCACGCAGCGGCGGTGTTCGAGCCACCGCCGGACGTGCGTGATTTTCAACCGCTGCATGAAGCGAGAGAGCTGCCCGTGACGTTGCGGCGCCAACACCAGATGCCAATGATTCGGCATGACACAATACGCCAGCACGTCTATCGGCGACTGGTCCAAAACATCGCGAAAACAGCGGAGAAATGCGATTTAATTCTTCTCATGGCGAAACAGATTCCTCCGCCCGACCCCGCGGTTAAGGACGTGGCAAATCAACCCACCGGGCGCTTTACGGGCCTGTCTCGGCATGGGTACGATTGTAAGTCGTTAACTGACACAAGGGAAGTCGGACCCGTCCCGCTTTATTTTTGTCCCGCTTTATTTTCGCTTCGTCCGCCGCTGCGCGGCGGGGATGATGTTCGGCGGGGCTAATTCTCGACCGGCGTCCACGGGTTGCGCTTAGGCTCCACCCGTGGCTACAGCCGTACGCCGCTTCGCGGCGGGGTTGCGCACCGCCGGAGCGACGCCGCGATCGACACTTCAACGCAAAAGCGATCGAAAGCACTCAGACGCTCGCTGGGGCGGGAAGAACCCATCAGGCCCGCAACTTCGTCCTTGCAGTGTTCTTCCCGCCCCAGAAGATCATACATCTCCCTTCCCCTCTTCATTGTGGGAAAGGAAAACTCACGGTGCGCACAGATTCTGCGCTTGACTCGTATTCGTCTACATAGTCGTGTGGTTATCCGGCGGCCGCGAGCCTGTCAGTCGTTTGTACAAATGCTAATCGATAGTCCGAGGCGCGCGCACTGCGCGAGGAACACGGCCGGAAGCTTCATGTCGAGTTGTTCGTTGGCCAGCCAACCCCCGATGAAAACATCCGCTTCCTTGCCGCCCGCGCGCCAGCGCTGCAAACCCTCGGCGCTGCACTCTGCCAATACCGACGTCGCGTGATCAAAACCCAACTGCACGCGTTCGGCGAAGGCTTCACCCGGTTCGTCAGCTTCCTTCACGTCGTTCATGCTGACTGAGAACAGTTCAGCCAGCGCCCACTGCCATGCCCACTGGCTCGGCGAAAGACGCAACGGAGAATTTCCCGGAATGCCGAGGAATTGAAAGAACGCGTCGCCCGTCGGATCGGCTCCGCCACCGCGGAGCGATACGTGAATGTCCTGCAGTCCGATCGTCATGGGGGCCGTCTCCGCCGAAGAACGCTACGGCTAAGCTGCCGGGGCCGCCTGCAAAGACGTTGAAGCTCGGAAAACCAGGATGGCGGCCCCGGTCAGCTTCAGCCGTTGGTTAGGCCTCAAGCTCGTCGTCCGCAGCCGGCCTCTGGAACCCGGACGCAACGTCGCTCTCCAGCTGCTCCGCGAAAGACTTCCCCCAGAGATACCTATCCTTATCTCTTAGCGCTGACTGGCCTGGGACAGCCGCGCGGACCGCCTCGATAAACTTCGAATAGCGGCTCCACAGGACCTCGTACCGCGTGCTGTTTTGAGCGTCCTTAAAGTCAGCCAGTGCCTCGCAGACGCGAACGTCATATACCGTGAAATCCTCGGGATAGAGAACGGTTAGTATGGCCGATGCCATTGGGAGCCGGAAGCCCATTCCACAATCATAACTCGCAGACGACCGCGATTGTCAGGCGCTGAACCAACCGCCCGAAGCAGGGCATCGACCGCCGCTGTGAGGGTGGAGTGATTCTTGGTCCTCAGCCGGGCGGCGACCTTCGACTTCGAGCGGTTCGCCTTCCAAATGACAATGCAGAAGAAGTCAAAGGCGCGGAGCGTGCCGTCCTTCTGAAATCGTTTGGTGACCTCCCCGAAGATGTAGGCTTCCAGATAATACAGGCGAAGGTAGTCCCGCACACAAACCTCTCTGGTCTAATTAGTATTCCATCGCGCAAGTGCAATTTAACATGTATATGGCGCCGTCGCTCCCAACGCCGTAACTCTTGTAATGATAACAGTTCCGCTGTATTCCGCAGAAAATAATGATGGCGGCAAAGCGCGCGCGGGGTTATGGGTTCTGCAAATCTACGTCGTGCGTTTGTCCGCGGTATACGCGGTCGGCCCACTTTCAGCGGGAACTCGTCATCTAACCGCAGAAATGTGCCGGTGTTATGGCGAAATGATCCCTTGTGCGCGCCGTTATCGCCTATATATATTGTTGCCCAACTGACGGTACAATGCGTCAAGCCTCAACGGCGGGGGTCAACGGGTAAACTGGCGCAGGAACAATCATTATGACCGATCTACCGACTTCCAATCCCGGCGATCGTGCCTCCGAGATCGCTGCGGCGGCGCGGGCGTTGGCGCCGGAGCAGCGCGCGGCATTCCTGGAAATGCAATGCGCCGGCGACCCTGATTTGCGCCGGCGGGTGCAGATTCTTCTGGCAGTGGAAGGCTCGCCGGGGCTTTCGGAGACGATCGACCCCTCCACGGCGCCAGGTTCGCATTCATCGCACACCCCGCTGGTGGAAGCGCCGAAGATGCCGCGGGAAATCGGGCCGTACAAACTGCTCGAACAACTCGGCGAAGGCGGCTTCGGCACGGTTTGGCTGGCCGAGCAGTCGGCGCCGGTTCGGCGGCGCGTGGCGATTAAGATCATCAAGCCGGGGATGGATTCGCGCGCCATCGTCGCGCGGTTTGAACAGGAACGTCAGGCGCTGGCGATCATGGATCACCCCAATATCGCCAAGGTGCTCGACGCCGGCACCGCGCCCGACGGCCGGCCATTCTTTGTGATGGAATACGTCGCCGGCGAAGCGATCACCACCTATTGCGACAAATCGCGGCTTGATGTGAAAACCCGGCTTGAGCTTTTCACCGGTGTGTGCGACGGCGTGCAGCACGCGCACCACAAAGGCATCATTCACCGCGACATTAAGCCGTCGAATGTGCTGGTGACAATCGCTTCAGGCACCGCCACCATCAAGATCATCGATTTCGGCGTGGCCAAGGCGCTGAGCCACACGCTGACCGATAAAACTATTTTTACCGAGCACGGCCAGATTCTCGGCACGCCGGAATACATGTCGCCCGAGCAGGCCGAAATGGGCGCGATGGATATCGATACGCGGACGGATGTCTACTCGCTGGGCGTGTTGTTGTATGAACTGCTGACCGGCGCACTGCCATTCGAAGCGCGTGAGTTGCGGTCGAAGGGCTACAACGAAATTCAGCGCATTATTCGCGAGGTCGATCCACCCAAACCGAGCACCAAGCTGCGATCGTTGGGCGCTAAAAGCGCCGAGGTGGCGAAACAGCGTCACATGAAGATTGAAGACTTGGAAGGCCAGCTTCGCCGCGAGTTGGAGTGGATTCCGCTTAAGGCCATGCGGAAGGATCGGCAGGATCGTTACGCGTCGCCGCTGGCGATGGCGGACGACATTCGCAACCACCTCGCCGGCCGTCCACTGGTGGCCGGGCCGGTGTCGGCGATGTACCGCGCCAGGAAATTCGTCACCCGCAACCGTTTACCGGTAGCGGCGGCGGCGGCGGTGCTGCTGGCGATTCTTGCAGGGGGATTGCTATCAACCATCGGCTTCGTACAAGCCTCGCGGCAGCGCGATCGGGCCGACGCTCAGGCGCGGCTGGCGACCGAAGAGGCGTCCCGGCTGCGTCAGGTGAATCTGTATATCACATCCATGCTGGGCAGCGCCAACCCGGCCTCGGGCGATAAGAAGAACGTCACCGTTCGCGAACTGCTCGACGACGCGGTGAAAAAACTCGACGGCGGCGCGCTTAAAGACCAGCCGCGCAACGAAGCAGCGTTGCGCGCCGTGATCGCCGCGACGTATCGATCGCTGAGTTTGTGGGATCAGGCCGAACCGCAGTGGAAGAAAGCCATTGAGCTCGACAAATCGGCCTCCGGCGCCGCCGGCGCAGAAGCCGCAATTTCGCTGGCCGGGCTTGGGCAGGTTCAGCTCGATACCGGTCGGCTTAACGAAGCCGCGGCATCGTTGAAAGAGGCGCTGGCTTCGCAACGCGTCGCGTTGAAGCCGGATGATTTTCATCTTGGAGACACTATCAACCTCCTCGGCCTGCTGGCCGAACTGACCGGCGATCTGAAAGCGGCGGAAGCGCAGTATCGCGAGGCGCTGTCCATCTATCAGAAGAATCCACAGGATACGCCGCGCATCGCAGACGCCACCAGCAACCTTGCCGGCGTACTGTTCAAATCCGGTGACCGGGCCAAGGCGCTGGAACTGGCCACCGAAGCGATGGCAATCCGAAAGAAAACCAGCGGCGATCAGAGTGTGGATGTCTGGAACAGCCTGGCCAACATCGCCACGATGCAGGAAGCCACCGACGACCTCCCCGCCGCCGAAAAAACACGACGCGATGCGCTGTCGCTTGCCAAAATGCTTGTTGATGACAAGCACCGAATGGTCGTCACCAGCACCAGCGCGCTGGCGCGTACACTTTGGCTGCGCGGCGGCAATTCGTTGGTCGAAGCCGCGGACGTGCAATCGCGCGCTCTGGAGTTGGCCAAGGCGGTTGACGGCGACAACAGCGCGTCGGTCGCCGTCGCCACCGACATGCTCGCCTGCATTTCTCGCGATCGCGGCGAGTACGATCGCGCGATCGAACTCTTTCGTGCGGCGCTGGCCGTCCGCCGGCAACTCGTCTCGGGCGACCATCCTGACGTTGCCGCCGCCATGTCGCAGTTGGCCGATGCGTTGAACCGCGCCGGCAAGTCGCCGGGCGAAGCGGTCGAGCTGGCGTCGGCGGCGTTGGCGATTCGCAAAAAGGTATTTCCCGAAGGCCACTGGACAATCTGGAACACGACAAGCATCCTCGGCGCCGCCACCGCCGCCGCGGGAAAGCTTGATTTGGCCGAGCCGTTGATGTTGCAGGCGTTCGAAGGGCTCAAGGCAGGATCGTCACTTGGCAAGCGTCCTCGGTTCGATGCCGCCGACCGCCTGGCGAAACTCTATGAGAAGATGGGGAAGATGGATGAGGCAGGCCGCTGGCGGCAGGCGCGCGACGAGCTTGCAACCGCCACAAAGTGAACAAATTAGTGATGATTTTTTCAAAGTGAGCGGAGACAGCGGTATTTCTGCGTTGACTAACCGTGCGCGCGGTCGTCATACTGCACCTTTGACTAAGACACGTCCGGTTGAGGGAGAGGTTCATGAAACGTTTGCGCGCATTTCAAAGTTTTTCGGCGGCGGCCATTGCGTTGCTACTCGCCCATTCCGCTCACGCGGCCATTCAGGTAAACACTCGGGTGACCACCGACAACGGCGTGCGCGCACAAGCCGTTATCACCGAAGCCAGTGGGTTCGGCGCGGGGATCAGCGCAATCGCGATTAAAGAGATTCACTCGGCAATTTTCGTGATTGATGAGGCCTTGAATCGCGGTCCCGATGGCGGGCCGGGGCTGCTCGTCAGCAAACGCATGCTCACGGCGCAGGAAGCGTACGGCGCGGGCCTGCCGCTGGGTTATGACAATCCGCCGACGACCGATCCGGCCGGCCCGTGGTTCGGCCTGGTTTGGCCATTCCGCGATCAGTATGACTATTTCCCCGACCCGTTCGATCCGCTGGCAGATGATGTCGGCACTGCGTTCACCATTCAGCCCAATGTCTACGGATTCATTGACGTAGATGGCATCGTGCGCGGCGGGCCCACCGACTCCGTACCGGCCGGCGGCGGGCTTGATCGCCTGCAGCGCGGCATCACCGGCAACGGGCTTGACGGGCCGGCCACCTATTTCGCGTTCGATATTCTGGCGCTCAGTGGCCCAGCCGACCGGTTTGTTACCGTGCAGGTGCTCTCGACCACCGCTCGCGTGGTCGTACGCGACAACCAAACCGGCCTCTTTGATGAGGTCGTAGTAAACGTGCCGGCTTTCGAGACCGTGATCCAACTCCCCGAACCGGGCGTTGCCGCGGGTTCGATTTTTGGGGTGGCGATTGCGGTGCTGCGGCGAAAGCGCGTCTGACGTCAACGCGTGCGTTGACAATCCACGCACCCCGGCGGACAACTTGATCGCATGAGTCAGATCAAGATCGGCCTGATCGGCGGCAGCGGCCTCGGCGCCGCCGCCGCTGCTTCCATGAATGGTACGGGCGATGGCGCTGGCGATGGCACGCGCCACGAAATTCTAACCCCCTTCGGCTCCCCCAGCGACGCAATTGTTGAAACCGCCTGGTCGGGGATTCCGATTTTATTTCTGAGCCGGCACGGGCCGGGGCATTTGCTCAACCCGTCGCAGGTGAACTACCGCGCGAACATTTTTGCGCTCAAACAACTCGGTTGCACGCACATTCTCGCCAGCGGCGCGGTGGGCAGCCTTCGCGAAGAGATCAAACCGCGCGATTTGGTCATCCTCGACCAGATCATCGACAAGACCCACCAACGCATCGGCACGTTCTTTGATAAAGCCGCGGTGCATGTGGAGTTCGCCGAACCTTTCTGCGCGGTGCTGCGTCAGACGCTTATGGAAGCCGCCAAAGGTTCGGGGTTCAGGGTTCAGGCGTTGGCAACTCCGGAATCTAGCAGCATCAGTTTCGCATCCCCATCACCTGAACCTCAAACCCTAAACCCTGAACCCTCCCACACGGTCCACCCGCGCGGCACCTACGTGTGCATGGAAGGCCCTGCGTTTAGCACGCGGGCCGAAAGCCTTATGCACCGGCTCTGGGGCGGCGACGTCATCGGCATGACCGCCATGCCCGAAGCCAAGCTCGCCCGCGAGGCCGAGATCAGTTACGCCATGATCGCGCTGGTGACCGATTACGACTGCTGGAAACCGCACGCCGCGACGGAAACTGCTGATCCGTTCAAGTTGCTGAACGAGATCATCGGCCACTTAAGCGACGCCTCCGGCAATGCCATCGCGTTGATGAAAAAGACGGTCGAACTCATTTCCACTCGCAAAGAGCAACTTGCCGACTGCCCTGCTCATCACGCGCTACGATTGGGCATCTGGTCGGACAAGGCAAAGATCGACCCGGAAGAGAAGCAACGATTAGCGCCGTTGTGGATAAAGTATTTTGAAGCCGCCGATGAACACAGATGAACGCAGATCAATTCAGCGAGGCAGAACGATGTCGAAAGATTTCTCGCTTGCGACCGACTCATGGAGAGCACTTCACGCTCGCCGATTGCTGCTCTTCCTTTCCTATCTGTGTTCATCCGCGTTCATCTGCGGCCAATGCTTTGCGCAGCCGCGGAATAGCTTATTCGGCAAAGATTCGCTCCAAGGCGTCTACGTGCGCGATTCGGCCATTGCCGTCGAAAAAATCGCGTTGGCCGAACGACTTGAACGCCTGAAAGAGTGGAGCAAAGCCGCGGAAATTTATCAGGAGATCATCGAGCAATACGCCGATCGCGTGGTGCCTTCTCGCGTGGATGACTCGAACCAGATCGTGCAATACACGTCGGTCGTCTCGGCGGTACAGGAGCGACTAGCCAAGTGGCCGGCGGACGGGTTGTCGGCGTATCGCAATCGCTACGAGTCGGCGGCGGCGCAGTTACTGAATGAATTGACGCCCGACGGTTCTACCGACCTCCAGTTGCTGCATCGCGTGGCGAATTTGTATTTCGTCACCGATACCGCCAAAAACGCCGCCCGGCGGTTGATCGATCTGCAGTTGCAAAATGGTGAGTTCGCCGCCGCCGCGTGGCTGGGCGATCGGTTGCTGCAGTGGCATCCGAACGTCGATGCCGAACGGCCTGAGATTCTTTACCGGACCGCCATCGCCTACCGCCTGCTGGGCAATCGCGCCGCCGCCGATGGACGATTGAACGAACTGGCGACAAAATATGCCGACGCCACCGGCGTCATTCGCGGCGAAATGGTGAAGCTGGCCGATTCGTTGAAGATTGAGTTGGCCGGCGAAATCGCGATCCAAACCGCCGCCGCCGATTCGTGGCCGACTGCGTTTGGCAACGCCAGCCGCGATCGCGTACCGACCTCCACCGCCACGAGCGGCGCGCGGCTGTTCTCGGTTCCGATCACGCGCACGTTTCCTCGAGTGCCCGGGGCCAATCGCCAGCAAAGCGACCTGGATAAGACTGATCGCGAAGCGGGCTACGCGACAGGAATTCATCCGGTAATCGACCGTGGGGAAATGTTCTTTCAGGACAACGCACGGGTCTACGGGCTGAGCATTGATTCGGGCCTGCCGCTTCCCGGCTGGGCCGAAACCTACGGCGGCGACCGCGGCGGACGTTACGAACTCACCGGCGCGTGGCCGACGCCACTGGGCGCGCAATTGGCCGTAACCGTGACCGACGATGCTGTGTTCGCCATCGTCGGCCAGAACGATTTGCGCGCCATGCTTTATGCGGGCAACGCCGGCGGGCCGCGCGAGTCGCGCCTGGTGTGCCTCGACCGCCGAAGCGGCGCCGAGCGGTGGTCGTTCGCCGCCGGGGCGTTAAACAAGATTGAGGATAAGGCCGCCGCCCGTGGCATGGTGCTGGTGGGCACTCCGGTGGTGGCGGGTGATCGCGTTTACGTCACCGCCCAAAGTGCCGCCGGCGTGCAGTTTCAGAAGTGCGAAGTCGTCGCCATCGACCAGCTTACGGGCCAGTTGGCGTGGCGAAGCTACGTGGCATCCGCCAGCACCAACGCTCAGCCGTGGGATGTTGAAACGTCAACCCTTGATGAATCCACGCCGCAACTCTCGTTCGCCGACGGCCGGCTCTACGCCTGCACCAACCTCGGCGCGACCGCTGCGCTCGATGCGTATGACGGCACAGTCGTCTGGCTGAACCTCTACCCGCGCGATCTGCCCGACCAGGGGCGGCTCATGCAGTTCCAGCGCGGTCTCAACTCCCGCGGCGGCGCGGGGCGACGGCCTCGGCCGTGGTCGCATAATCCCGTCATCGTCACCGGCAATCACGTATTCACGCTGCCGCGCAACAGCGACTTCGTTTTTATCAATGACGCATCAACCGGCGCCGAGTTATCGCGCATTCCCGTCAAACCCTTCGACTCGGCGGACACGCTGGTGGGAGTAATCGATGAGAAACTCGTCATCGGCGGCCTGAAGAAAATCACCTGTCTGGATTGGAAGAAATTCAAACCCGATGCCGCGATCGACGCGTATCGATTGTGGTCCAAAGAGTTTTCTAAAGCCGGCTTCGAGGATGCGAGCATTCGCGGGCGATCGTTTCTCACCAGCGATTCGGTGTTTGTGCCCACCGCATGGCGACTATCGCGGGTGTCGCTCAAAAGCGGCGCGGCCATCAGCGGTTATCCGCCCGACGGCCGGGAGTGGGGCGATGAAGAATCGTCCGGCAACCTTCTCGTGCTGCAGGATCACCTGATCATCGCCGGGCCCGAGCAGGTGGCGGTGTATACCGACCTGAATCTGGCAATGCGGAAGCTTGATCGCGAAGTGGCCACCGAGCCGTCGTCGCCGCAGCCGAGGCTCCGTTATGCCGAAGTGATGTTCGTCGCCGGCCGGCATGATCTGGCGACGGCCAAGCTGGATGAAGCGATGACCCTCCTCGGCGGCGCCGAGGCGTTGCAGCCAGGGGCGAGCCGCGATCGGCTGTTCAATTCATCGCTCAACTTCGCCCGCAAGCTCATGACGGCGGCCGCTCCGCCGGCGGACATCATTAACGGTTTCTTCGATCGCGCCGCGCAGGCCGCCGACGCGCCGCAGCAACAGGTGGCGTATCGAATTGCCCGCGCAAGGTGGCTTAAGAACCAGAAAGACGACGCCGGCGAGCTGGCGTTCTACCAGCAGATTCTCGCCGACCCGGCGATGCGGCAGGAATCGGTCAGCAGCGGCATGGACGGCGGCGCGGCGATCCCGGCGGCGTACTTTGCCGAGCGGACCATCGCCGAACTCATTGCCCGCAACCCCTCGGCATACGCGCCGATCGAGGCGCGGGCCCGGGCCGAATACGAAACCATTGCCAACGGCGCGGATCCGGAAAAGCTTCTGGCGGTCGCGCAAACGTTTCCGAACGCCCAGATCGCCGCCGCCGCGCTGTTTTCGGCGGCGGGGATTTATGAGTCGCGCACCGAGCATCGGCAGGCCGTCACCATTCTTCGGGCGCTGCTGCCGCGTAATCTCTCCAGGAATGATCGGCTGTTGTGTGTGGAATCGCTGGCGCGCAATTATCTGCTGTTGCCGAATCGGCTTGAGGTGGCGTCGTCGCGCTTAGCGCAAGCCGCGCAGTTGGCGCCGGCGGGGAAACTTGCCCGATTGCTCACATTGCCCGACGGCCGAACGCTTGAGGGCATTACATTTGCCGACGCCGCTTCGGCCGTAAAGCAGTTGCGGCGCGATCGCTCGCGGCAGAGCCTTCCGGTGATCAAGCTTCCGCCCGGCGACGGCCCACCCGAAAAAACGCCGCCGGCATTCATCGCCGCCGGCGCGCCGATTGATGGCGTCGTCAAGCTGCTTCGCCCGCCGGCCGACGTGCTGCGGCTCGATCGGCTTGTGGCATTTAAGCCCGACGCCGGCGTGTGCGTCTTTGATGCGACCAACGTGAGCGCGCGGCCCCTTTTTTCAAGCGCCACGGCCGTCAACGAACCGCCGGTGGGCTGCACCTGGGTCGGGCAGAGCCTGCTCTACTGGACGCCGGCGCGGGTGGTGTTTGTGAAGGGCGACGACAGCGGCGAATCGATGTGGGAGACCTCGCTGATCCAAGTGCCCCCGGTCGACGTCACCGCCGCCGGGGCCGACGAATTGGCCGAATCGAACCAGGACCTCGCCGATCAGGTCGAAAACCAGCAGGCCGGCGCGTTTAATCCGCGTCAGCGGCAGGTCATCCTCAACGGCGGCGGGCGGATGGTCATTCGTCAGGGCGGGCGGGTGATCATGCGCAATGGGAATGGCTTGCGCGGGGTTCGGGGGATTCAAGTGCGAGCCAATGAGGTGATCGAGGTGGGCCGAGAGCCAGGCGGCGATGAGCGGATCATTCACGCCCGGGCGCTGTCGGATCGCGTGATCGTCGCAACGAACCAAGGCCGCACTCTTGCGATCGACTTAGCCGATGGCAATTGCCTCTGGCAGGTGCGTCCGTCCGACCGGAGCATCGATCGCCTCTTGGCCAATGATGATTTCGTCGCCACCATGTTTTTCGACGACAATTCAACGCAGATCGTGGCCATCGACGCCTCGACCGGCCAGTTCGTCCTCCGCAGAGTGTTTCCCAAAGAACTTGGGCCGGTGAATTTCTGCCTCGCGCCCGATGGCAAGCTCATCTGGCTTCTGCCCGAGGCGCTATTCGCCAAAGATTTGTTCGACCCCTCCGACCGCCCCACCTACTCGCGCACCATCCGCCCACCCGACGGCGGACAGGTGTTCGGCATTGAAACTCGCCTGCTCGATCAGATGGCGGTGGTGGATGATCGGATTCTGGTGCTTTCCGACAATGGCCAGTTCGTGCGCGCCTTCTCACTCGATGACGGGTTGCCGGTCACCCATCAATCCACCGAGGGCAACATGACCATCGAGCGCCGCTATCGCACCGGCAGCAGCGATTGGAATGTGAAGCTCTTCATCAGCGGCTCGCGGTTGTATGCGATGGGCGTTAACACCGGCACGCTCCTTTCGCACGATCTGGAGAAACCCGATTCATCGATCACCCTGCAGGTTCGCAACCCTGATTCCACCACGCGCTGGGCCGGCCGCGAAGTGATCGCCACCACTACGCACGTGCTGAAGCTGGAAGAACCCACCAACGTCATGGCCAACCGCCGGCGCAACAACACCAACGCGCCCGGCGAAGGGTTGCGCATTGTGGCGTTCCGGCGATCGATCAACGAGGCCGGTCGCGAGAATGGTCGGCTCGATCACCTGTTTGGCGCGCCCGGGCAGGTTGTTTCGGAGGAGTGGCAACCGGTCGAAGGCGGAATCGCCTACCTCACCGTCGATAGAAAACTCCACATTCTCCGCGGCGGGGGATGAGGCGCATTGGTAGTTACTGGCTGGCGGCCTATAATGGGCTTGTTCCGAAATTGAGGAGTCAGCCTTTGCCCAAAGCCGCCGAAAACACGCCTGAGATGACCACCGCGCCGATCAAAGTGCGCGTGCAGGAGGTGATCGACCTGGTTCGTCCGGCGGTCCAGGCCGACGGCGGGGATATCGAACTGGTCGACGTGCAATCCGGCGTCGTCTCCATCCGCTTCCACGGCGCTTGCCACGGGTGCCCCAGCAGCACGATGACGCTGCAATATGGACTCGAGCGCAATCTGAAAGAAAAAATTCCTGAGATCACCCAGGTCGTGCCAGTAGCGTGAAGCATTGCGACGGGCGCGCTAAAGCTCTTTACGCCGGTTGTGAGCGTAAGCGAACGGCCGGATCGAACGTAAGAAGGGCGAAATTGTTTTGACCCCCGCGCCATTGCACCGTAACTTCTAGCGGGTTGAGTCAACCCACCCCGCCAGCTTCGCAATCGATCGCCACTTCGTCGGGCACACACCAATCCAAGCAAACCGGCGGACGCGAACGCTACGGGGCCGAAGAGCTGGCGGCGGTCATGTCGCATTGGGAGATCGGGATCATCGAAGCGATCACCGAGTTCCCTAAAGGCTCGCGCAAGGCGCCCAAGGTGCTCGTCGTCAGCGAGAACGGCAAATTCCTGCTCAAACGCCGTGCCCGCGGGCGCGATGATCCTTACAAGGTGGCGTTCTGTCATGCGCTTCAACTGCATCTGGCCAGTCAGCAGTTCCCGCTGCCGCACCTCATCGGCACCAAGCGAGATAACAACAGCATGCTGCAGTGGCGCGGCGGCGTGTATGAGTTGTTTGAATACATCCCCGGTCAGCCGTATCCGCAGACGCTCGAATCAACCTACGAATCGGGCAAGGTGCTGGGGCTATTTCACAAACTGCTCGAGCATTTTCGCTCCGAGTGGCAGCCGCCCACCGGCAGCTATCACCTCGCGCCTTCGGTGGAAAGCGGTTTGCGGTCGATCCCGCAGATTGTTCCGCCGCAGGTGATGAGCACCGCGGGCGTGGAAGGTTTGCTCGCGTCGCTGCTGGATCATTACCGTCGCGGCGCCGAGGTTGTGGAAAGCCTGGGCCTTGAAACCTGGCCGCGGCAGATCGTGCATGCCGACTGGCACCCCGGCAACATGCTGTTTCGAGAAGGCCATGTGGCGGCGGTGATTGATTACGATTCGGCCCGCGCGTTGCAGCGTGTGATTGATATCGCCAACGGCTGCCTGCAATTCAGCATCATCGGCGGCGAGGAAGAAGTGAGCCGCTGGCCGGAATATCTGGACGAATCTCGCTTCAAGCGGTTCCTGCGCGGCTATGATGAAGTGATGCTGCTGAGCCAGGCGGAACTTCGCGCCGTGCCCTGGCTGATGGTCGAAGCGCTGATCGCCGAGGCGGTGTTTCCCATCGCGGCGACGGGATCGTTTGGCCGCATGGAAGGGCTGGCGTTTTTGCAAATGGTCAATCGCAAGGTGAAGTGGCTTGCTAAAGAATCAGCGCGGCTGGTTGAATTGGCCGAGGGTTGATCACCATGTTCGGCTGGCCGTTGATCTTCATCATCACCCTGCTAGCGCCCGGCGGCGCGTTTGAGCCTTCCCCCCCGGGTAATCAATCGAAAACCAAGCCGACCAGTCAGCCGGCGGACACGCTCAAATCCTGGCTGACCGACCTCGCCGCCGAGAATGCCGATGCGCGTCGCGCCGCGCGGGTAAACCTCCTGAATATCTCGCGAGCCGATCTGATGACAATTAGAACGCTGATCGCCGCCGGAGCGGCCCGTCAGCCGGCGCAGAAACAGGCGCTGACCGACATCGTATGCCACGTCTTTCTGGCAACCGAGCCATACGAAACCGCGCCCGGCGAATCATTCTTCGGCCTCTTCAAATATCGCCCGGTCGCCGTCGGCGAACGCATGGGATTGATCTTCGAAAGCCGATTGATCGGCTTTCCCGCGTACGCGTCGCTGGAAGACGGCGACATTATTCTGGCGGTGGAGGAAATGCCCGAGATCGACTTCACGTCGAACAACCCGCTGGTGGTCGTACGGAAGAACTTCGCCCCCGGCGAAACCATCCACCTGCGCGTGCTGCGTGACGACCGGGTGCTTGCCGTGTCGCTCAAGCTGGCCGCTGCGCCCAGTTGGACAGGCCAGGGGATGGACGAGCGATTGATCCGCGAGCAACAGGCCACCGAATTCTGGCGGACAGCCTTCGAACCGCTGTGGGCGCCAAAGGCGGAATAACGGCGCGATGTCAGTCAATCACGCCCGGGGGAATGATCACCGTGTCAATCGTGTGAATGATGCCGTTGCTGGCCGGCGTATCGGCCTTGACGACTTTAGCGCCGTTCACAGTTAGGTTGCCCGCTGCGTCTCTAACAATCGTAAGTTCGCTGTCGGCTTCGCTCTTAACTTTGGTTGGATCGGCCTTGATGGTGTTGCCGGGCACCGCGCCTTTAGTTACGTGCGCCAGCAGAACCGCCTTGAGCTTGTTTTTGTTTTCCGGCTTGAGCAGAAGATCGAGCGTTTCGGGCGGCAGTTTGGCGAAAGCTTCATCGGTCGGAGCGAAGAGAGTCCACTGGTCGTGCGATAGCGTTTCTTCAAGTTCCGCCTGGCCAAGCGCTGCGGCGAAGGTGTTGAGGTCGCCGGCCTTCTTCACGACATCAAACAGCCCCCCGCCGTGGTCGTGGCCGGCGTGGTCGTCGTGTTTGTGGTCGTCGTCATGTTTCACTTCCTCAGTCGGCGCGCAGCAGGCGGGTTTGCTATCACCGGCGTAGGCACTCTCGGCGACACCAAAAGCGGCCAAGATGGCGATGCATGTGCGGGTAGAACGATTGATCAACATGGTCTCAAAACTCCTTGGAAAGGATAATACGCAAGATGATATGCAACTAATTTGCATTCTGCCAGTCGCACCTGCGGGCAAAAATAGAGTTGATTGCGGCGCGGTTTGGCGATGCGGGCCTATAATCGCAAAATGCTCTGAATTGTGTTGGGAGAGGCTGGTCAGGAAAGGCAAATTCTTATGTGCGCTCGCGGCGGAACGGTTCACGATCACGACGATGACAACGACACTCCGCCGGCGAATGTGGATATTCCGCGCATCGAGCGGGCCGTGCGGGAGATTCTCATCGCCGTCGGCGAAAACCCCGACCGTGAAGGCCTGCTCAAAACGCCCAACCGCGTGGCTCGCGCGTATGGCGAACTGATGGCCGGCTTGCGCGAAGACCCGAAACTGCACCTGCGAACGGTATTTCATGAGCGCTACGACGAAGTGGTTCTGCTGCGCGACATCGAATTCAATTCGCTTTGCGAACATCACTTGCTGCCCTTTACCGGCCGCGCGCACGTGGCGTATCTTCCCGACGGCAAGGTGGTCGGACTGAGCAAACTAGCTCGACTGGTCGATGGTTTCGCCCGCCGGCCACAGGTGCAGGAACGGCTCACCACGCAGATTGCCGATGCGTTGATCGAAGAACTCAACCCCATCGGCGCCGCGTGCGTCATCGAAGCGACGCACACCTGCATGACGATCCGCGGCGCCAGGAAGCCCGGCAGCGTGATGGTTACCAGCGCGCTGCGGGGCATTTTCAAAGAGAACCCATCGAGTCGCGAGGAAATTCTTACGCTGATGTACGGGCGATCGACCGCGAAACTGTAGCGCCGCCTGCCGATTCGTTACACTCGCCGCCGCTTGGAATCGTCAATACCCACTCGTCGGCCCACCCGCGCGTTCGACCGCGTGCTTGTGGTGTTGCTTTTCGTTGTCGGCCTGCAACTGTTCATGCTATGGAGCGGCGGCGCGCTGCCGCTTCGCCGGCCGATGCAGGCAGTGCTTGTCGCCGCCGGCGCCATGGGATTGATTCTGCTCGCGCTGCCGGTCGATCGGCTCGAACTTCAGTCGGTGAAACGGCTTGGTCGCCGGAGAAGCGTCGGCCTGGCCCTCGGGCTTCTGGTGTTCTTCATCGCGACGGCATACCTCTACTTCACCGGCGTGCAGCAGGATCGCGCGTTCAAGCCTTCATACCACGACGAATTCAGCTATATCCTGCAGGCGCGAATTCTCGCCGCCGGACGGCTCTGGACGGCCAGTCCTGCGGTGGCGGATTTTGTCGAGTCATTTCAGGTAATCACCCGGCCGGTTTATGCGTCGGTTTATTTTCCCGGCGCGGCGATGGTGTATGCCCTCGGCATCGTCGTAAAACTGCCGACATGGATGATGCCGTTGGTGTTGGCAGGATTTTGCGTCGTGCTGATGCGCGACATCGCAAGGCAACTCTTCGGCCCCGCTGCAGGATGGACGGCGGCGCTGCTGCTCGTCGGCCTGACGATCTTTCGGCTGCAATCGTTGATGGTGATGGCGCAGATTCCCCTGCTGCTGTGCGGGTTGGCGATGACGGCGGTCTGGCTCCGCTGGCGACGATCGCCCACACTCACCACCGCCGCGATAATCGGCATGCTGATGGGCTTCGCCGCCGTCACGCGACCGGTGGATGCGCTGTGTTTCGCCGTGCCCATCGCCGCGGCGATGTTTGGTCGTTTAGTTCGCGATTGGCGATGCGTTTCTGGCACAGGCGCGCAAGCTCATGCCTCGCGCCTGACACCCCTAATCGTCGTTCTGGCGGCGACGCCGTTCCTTGCGTTGCAGATCATTTTTAATGTTGGCGTCACAGGCTCGATGTCTCGTACGCCTTTCACGCAATATGCGATGGAGTCGTATCCGCAGACGCAATACGGGTTTCACCACTACGATCATGCCGTCCGCCCGCAGTCGCCGCTGCCGCAGAAGCAGGCGTATTACGATCAGGTCGCGCGTCCATTGCTTCAGCAGCACACGACGGCGGGTGCGATGAAGGCGTGGCTCGGCGGCCGGTTTCGAACGACGCTATTAAACGGTGTGCCACACCCGCTGCTGTTCGTGCTCCTTCCTGTCGGCCTGATGGCGCTTCGGCGGGCAGAGGTGGCGGTCGTCGTCGCGCCCCTGCTGCTGTTCCCGCTGCTCTATTGGCCCTATGCGTTCTTCCTCACGCACTACACCCTGGTTACCGCGCCGGCGGTGATCGTGCTTGCACTGGCCGGCGTTGAAACCGTCACCACCGCCGCCGGCACCTATGGGGCTCGCGTGAAAGTTGGATTGATCATTACAATTGCCGCCGTCACAATGGTAGAATTACCCGAGTTTAATCGCGCGAACGCCGATGAGTTTTTCAGGACGCCGCAATTGCGCGGCATCGAAGCAATGCTCGCCACCATTCCATCCCAGCAGCGTGCCCTCGTGCTGTTTCGCTGGGCGGACACCTGTAATCCGCAGGAAGAGCCGGTTTACAACATCGACCACGCCGCCATCGATGATCACCGCATCATCCGCGCCCACGACCTCGGTGAGCGGAATACCCTTCTATTCGCGTACTTTGCCGCGGGCCAGGCGGATCGATGGGTCTACCGCTACGACCGCGGCGACGACTCGCTGACGCGATTAGGAACTGTCGGCGCAATCGCATCACATTCGCATTAGATTGCGCGTATAATCCTCTGGCAATCAACCCGCAATCAAAGGAGCATGGCTTCATGGCCGACGCGCAACGTATCGAACAATTCCGAAAAATGGCCGGCGACGATCCGACGAACGAACTGGCGCATTTTTCGCTCGGAAAGGCCCAGCTCGACGCCGGTGAGATTCAGGAGGCAGTCGGTTCGTTCAAACGGGCGATCGAGCTAAATCCGAATATCAGCAAGGTGTATCAATTGATGGGCCAGGCGCTATTAAAGTTAAACGAGCGGCAAGTGGCCATCGAAACGTTTAACGAAGGCGTAAAAGTCGCCGACCGCCGAGGCGACTTGATGAACAAGAATGAGATGATCACCACGCTGCGCGAACTGGGCGCGCCGGTGCCGGAAACCAAGGCAACCGGCCCCGCCGTCGCCGCCGGCGAAGGTGAAGTGTTCTGCAAGCGCTGCGGCCGGCCGGGGCCGAAGCTCGAGAAGCCGCCGTTCCGCAACCCGTTCGGCCAGGAAATTTTTGAGAACACCTGCACGGCGTGCTGGCGCGAGGCGATCGGCATGGGGACGAAGGTCATCAACGAACTGCGGTTGCCGATGACCGATCCGCAGTCGCAGAAAGTGTGGGATCAGCATATTCGGGAGTTTCTGGCGTTGTAGGGCGTGCGATCGTCTCGCAAATCGAGCCGTCGTAACGATGGACGATTGACGATAAAGCAGTGGCACACTTCGCTAATCGTTTATCGTTAATCGTGACGGCTTTAATTTCAGTTGTCCCCCGACGAGTTTAAGGTTGACAACGCGGCCTCACGCGCGCGAAACTAATGGTTATGAAACAGTGCTACCACACCATCTTCATGGAAAGGCCCGATGGATGGTTCGTGGGGTGGGTCGAGGAGATCCGTGGCACCATGACTGCCGGGCACTCGCTGGACGAGTGCCGCCGCAACCTCCGCGACGCCCTCCAACTCATCCTGCAAACGCACCGCGACGAGGCGCGCGGGCCGGTCGCCCGCGGATTAAGCTGCATCGAGGAATCGATCGAGATTGATCTCGACGATCTTGTCAGCGCCGGCGGCGCGCTATCCTAAGAATTCACCCCGGCCGCGTCGAAGGCGCCGTGGCCGCGGTTGCTTCTTGCTCCACCGGCGCGCCTTCTTCGCCAATCAGTTTTTGTACGCCGGTGTACTTCGGAACGGGCAGATCCTGCTGCACGCGGTCGGCCTGTTGACGCATGGCTTTCTGTTGCGCCTGCACCTGCGCCTTTTCTCCAGCCAGCGACTGCAGTTCCCGCTGCTGGTCGTAGTAGTAAGACGGCAGCGGCCGGCGGATGAAGTTCCCGTTGGTGTCAATAAAGTACGAGTCGGCCTCAATGCGCTTCAGCTCGCGTTCGCTGCTCTGGATTTGCCGGTCGATCACATTAATGCGCGCCGACATCGCATCAAAATCGGATTTCATTTGATCGATCTTGTCTTTAATTGCTTTCTCCGCGGCGACGAGTTGATCGAATTGTTTTTTTTCGACGAACGTCGCGCCCCAGCGAAAGAGGCCTTCTTTCTGCAGGCGATTGGATAACACCGTATCCTGTTCGCCGAAACGCTTCTCAACCTTGCGGGCGATTGCAAGGCGGCGGCTGTCTTCTTTCAGGGCATTGAGGGCTTCGGCGACGTTATCAACGATCACCCGGTCCGCCGGCATGGCAATCATCGCCTGATCGAAGAAATTGAGCGCGGGACCGACCTGGTTCTGTTTCAGGCTCACCACGGCGAGGTTGTTCAGCGTGGGCGCGTGGTCGGCAATCTGCGCATTCACCGCCTCGAACGCCTTGCGCGCCGCGGGGTATTTTTCCTGCTGGTACAGAATGACCCCGTTCAGATAGAGCGCCCCGAAGTGTCGTGAATCGAGTTCGAGCACCGGGCCGATCAGCAGTTCGGCATCGCGCTGCCGGCCGGAACGGAGCAATTCCCGCGCTTGTGCGATCTGCGGATCGATTTTCCGCAAAAGCTCGAACCGCTCTTGGGGCGTCATCCAGTTCAAGCCTGTTTTGACCAACCCGCGCGCTTTGCGGTCGCGCCACATCGCCACTTCCGCAACGGCATCTTCTGCAGATTGTGTGTTGGGGTTGACGGCGATGAAGCGTTCGAAACGCTGGATGATCTCATCAATATTCGCCAGCGGTTCAACCGACCGCTTGAGACTGGCGAACTTGTCGGCGGCGGCGGCATCGGCGCTGCCGGTTACTTCAACCTTGGCGACTTTGCTGGCGGCCACCGGTGTCGATTTGCCGTCGGTGCCGACGATCACCCAACTGCCGTCGGGCTGCTTCTTTACGCGCCCTTCGAGCGTTGTGCCGTCGGTGAGCACGAGGCGGTCGGCGAACGCGGCCGAGGCGAACAAGATCAACAAACTGGCCGCAATGGAGCGCATGCCTGCCTCTTTCTGTCAAAACGACGACACACAAGAGTGTAGACAAGGCAGTGGAAATTGTGGATCGAGACTCTCTCTAAAACGACGGAATTATTTCCCGGCCATTATTTGGCGGCAACTGCCTCGCGCTGGGCGGTTGCGGGCTTGGCCTTAGCGGCTTTGACGCGGGCCAGACCTTCCAGGCAGCGGTTGACCAGCGCCGTCCAGCCCGTTTGGTGCATCGCGCCAATGCCGCGGCCCGTGTCGCCGTGGAAATATTCGTAGAACAGAACCAGATCCTTAAAGTGCGGATCGTTCCGATACGCCTCCCCGCCGGCGTTGGTGGCGTGACAGGGTCGGTCGCCGTTGGAATCGGGGAGGAAGATGCGCGACAGCCGCCGTTCGATCTCGCGGGCGACCTCGGCCAGCGTCATGAGATTGCCGCTGCCGGTGGGGCATTCGACCTTGAGCGAGTCGCCGTAGAAGAAGAAGTAGCGTTCGAGCGCTTCGATGATGAGATAATTCACCGGGAACCAGATCGGCCCGCGCCAGTTGCTGTTGCCGCCGAAAAGCCAGGTGTCGGATTCGCCGGGGGTATATTTGATGGTGAATTCTTTGCCGTCGAGATTGAAGTTGTAAGGCTGATCGTGAGCCTTCGACAATCCGCGAATTCCATAATCAGACAGAAATTCATTCTCATCCAGCAAATACTTAAGCACGCGGACGAGGCGTTCGCGTGTGAGAATCGCCAGCAGATGCCCGTTCCCGCCGACGCCGGTGGCGGTTTCATCGGTCTGCACGTGTGATGAAAGCTCGGGTTCGTACTTTAAGAACCAATCCATGCGTTTCTTAAAGCCCGGCACCTTGGCGAGGACTTCCGGCTCGATCACTTCGCAGGCGAACAGCGGAATCAACCCGACCATCGAGCGGATTTTGAGCTTGAGGGCCGGCTGGTCGCCGGGCGTGTTGAGCTGGTCGTAATAAAAGCCGTCTTCTTCATCCCACAGCCCGCTGCCGCCCAGGGTGTTCATGGCGACGTTGATGGCGACGAAGTGCTCGAAAAATTTGCTGGCGATGTCTTCGTACTCAGGATTGTTCATCGAAAGATCGAGCGCCATCGCAAGCATGTTGGTGCAGAAGAACGCCATCCAGGCGGTGCCGTCGGCCTGCTCGAGGTTTCGCCCCGAAGGCAGCGGCTGGCCGCGGTCGAACAGCCCGATGTTATCCAACCCAAGGAAGCCGCCGCCGAAGATGTGCTTGCCTTCGGCGTCTTTGCGGTTGACCCACCAGGTGAAGTTCATGAGCAGTTTCTGAAACGCCGCGCCGAGAAACCGCTGATCGCGGTGGCCGCGCGGCGCGGTGAGTTTGTAAACGCGCCAGCACGCCCAGGCATGCACCGGCGGATTCACATCGCCGAACTGGAATTCGTAAGCGGGAATCTGGCCGTTGGGGTGCATGTACCATTCGCGCAGGAACAGGCCGAGTTGATCCTTGCTGAAATGCGGATCGATCTTGCAGAACGGCAGCATGTGAAACGCCAGGTCCCATGCGGCGAACCACGGATATTCCCACTTATCCGGCATGCTCAGCACGTCGCGCGAAAACATGTGGCCCCAATCGCGATTGCGGCCCTTCTTCCGCGCCGCCGGCGGCGTCGGCTGCCAGGGGTCGCCGTCGAGCCAGTCTTTGATGACGTAATGATAGAACTGCTTCGACCAGAGCAGGCCCGCATACGATTGCCGCGCGACCTGCTTCTGCTCGTCATCCAGCACGGCAGGAATTTTTGCGGCGTAGAATTCATCGGTATCCCGAATTCGTTGCGCGAAAACCTGTTCGAACTCCTTCCCAAACGCCTGCTTCGGCGCTTCGGATTGTGCCGATACGCGCATTCGTACCGTTACCGATTTACCCGCGGGGATATCCAGGATGTAATGCGGGGCGACTTTCGTGCCGGTGCGTTTTGGGTTGACCGCGTCGGCCTTGCCGTGGATGACGAAATCGTGGAACGCGTCTTTGGAATATTTGGGCGCCTCCTGCGCGCCAAACAGTTTTTTGGTGTTCGTTTCGTTGTTGGTGAACAACAATTGTGGTTCCGGCGCGCCGGCGGCAGGCTCGACATCAAACCGCCACGCGCCCAGCGATACATGTTCCATGACGACACTGGTGGGGGTCGATTGCTCCATCCACGGGCGAAGCTCGCACCCTTCGTGCGTGCAGCCCCAGCTCCAACTGTTGCGATACCACAGCGTCGGCAGAAAGTGGATCGTCGCCTGCTCCGGCCCGCGGTTGTGGATGGTGACTTTAATCAGGATGTCGTTGGGCGAATTCTTGGCATATTCAGCGAACACGTCGAAATAGCGATTGTCGTTGAACACGCCGGTGTCGAGAATTTCGTATTCCCCGGTCTTGCCCTTGCTGCGGTTGACGTCGGTCAGTTGCCCATACGGGAACGCCGCCTGCGGGTACTTGTACAGGCCCTTCATGTAAGTGTGCGTGGGCGATGAGTCCAGGTAGTACCAGAGTTCTTTGGGGTCTTCGCCATGGTTTCCTTCGGGACCGGTGAGGCCGAAGATGCGCTCTTTCAGAATCGCGTCGCGGCCATTCCACATGGAAAGCGCGAAACACAGCCGGCACTCGCGATCGGTGATGCCAAGAATGCCGTCTTCCCCCCAGCGATACGCCCGGCTGCGCGCGTGATCGTGCGGAAACGACTGCCAGCAACTGCCGTCCGGCGAGTAATCTTCGCGAACCGTGCCCCACTGCCGCTCGGACAAATACGGCCCCCACCGCTTCCAGTTTTTGCCACGGTTGGCTTCCTCTTTAAGACGGAGTTCTTCGGCCGTGAGTTGAACCTGATCCATGCCATCCCTTTCCCGACGTTGCATTGAGCCGCGAAGCGGCGGAAGAAAGTAGCCCAAGGCGTGAGCCCTGGGTAGGTTTCGAACCAGCGCCAGCCGCGAAGCGGCGCAAGAATCTCGTTCAATTCATGTGCAAATCTATCGCCCCTTCGGGGCTACGCTTCGATCGCACAATACCCCGGGGCTTGCGCCCCGGGCTACTATCTTCCGCCGCTTCGCGGCTATTTGCGATTCAACGTCCAATCATACTCTTTAAACTCCACCTTGAAACCCGCGACGTTTTGATCGACATACTTCTGCACAAACTCGGCCACTTTCCCCGGCCCGCCGAAGTCGGGGTTGTACCAGTCGAAGAGCTTGCTGAGTTTGAGCGTCTTGGCCGCCGGATCGATCTCGTTTCGCTTGGGATCGTTAATCCACCGCTTCATGTTCGCCGTAAGCACCTGATCCAGATCATCCCCACGATAAGCCCGATCAATGATCGGCGGGCACGACACCGCCGCACAAACCAGCGCTGCGTGAATGCGCGGGTCGTTGAACTGTTTTCGGATGATGTCGTTTTCCAGTTCGTTCAGGCTGATCGTTTTGCCTTCGGTTCGAACGAGCTTCTCCTTAAACACCGCAAAATCGTTGTCCGACGGCTTGAACGTCTCCGGACCGCGATCAAGAACGGCCTTTATCATCGTGGCGTTGTAAAGGTTGATGTAATACGCCAACTGTTCCTCCCGCGAGGCCGACGAAGGCTTGGCTTCGGCGAGCATTGCGAGATAGCTGTTTAGGGCGTCGAGGTGGTTGGCTTTGACCTTGGTGTAATCGACGCGTTCGTTAACGACGACGCCTTTCAAAATGGCGTCGAATTTCGAGTGGTCGGCGTCGGCATGAACCACGGATGAACACAAATGGACACAGATAAGAGCAACAATTGTTCTGATCATCTGTGTCCATCTGTGTGCATCTGTGGTTCCAAGGATTCGATTTCTCATACTGTCACCTTCCGCCCATTAATCCCAATCTCCCGAATCTGCACCGCCGACGCAGCGAGTTTGTCTTTTCGGATGACTTCACCCGTCTGACGGTTCACCTGTCCGAACGATAGCACCCCCGTCGGGCAACTCTGCACGCACGCCGAACAGCGGACGCATTCCGGGTCGGCCATGGGCAGGCCCTTATTGGCAAAGTTCATGACGTCGATGCCCTGATGGCACACGCTGGTGCAGACGTTGCACGAGATGCATTTTTTCTTGTCGGCCAGAATGCGGAAACGCGAAAATCGTGTGTAAATGTGCATCAGCGCCGCCAGCGGGCAGGCGAATCGGCACCAGAAGCGCCCGCTGAAGTGCCAGTACAGCGCCACACCGAGAATTCCGGCCCAGAGGAGGTCGACGAACCAGACGTAGTTGATCACCGGAACATCGTGAAGCAGGTAACTGAATGTCCTGCCAAAGACCGACCCCGGCATGATCCAGGCGGCGACGCGAAGTATCAGCAGCACCACCGCAAACAGCAGAAACGCCTGGCCGACCATGTTGAATCGATTCCAGAACGGCCCGTGCGGCATCTTGGTGCGGTGGGCATCCCCCATCGTTTCGGCCAACGCGCCACAGGAGCAAATCCACCCGCAGTACGCGCCTTTGCCGTAGAAATAAATGATCGCTGGGATGATCACGCACGTCTGGACCAAACTGATCGCCAGCCAGAGCCACATCGGCTGTTCCGTGAAGACGTTCCAGATAAACAACGGCCACGCAAGGATAAACCCGAAGGCCCGCCAATACTCCCGCCCATTGGCATCCCATTGCGAAGCAGGGAACAAACTATCAGCGAGCGACTTCATGAAACCACCGTCAAACCAACCATTGTGCCCCGCCCAGGGCAACAAAATGTAGGGCAAGAGGAAAAGCGGAATGAGCTGAAAACCAATCAGCGACAATGTCTGGACTTTTACATATGGCGTCTTTCTGCGATTGATTCGACGAATGCCGAAGATGACGATAGCGCAGCAGTAAAGGACGGAATAGTAGAAGCCCGGTGAATTACTGGTGAGCTTGAGCATTCCGAGAAAATTCGCTGGGTTGTTAAAAGATTCTCCGATTCCGCTCAGCCATTCGGGAACTTTGTGCGGGAAGAGCCCTGCATCTTTCCACCAATTGCCGACATCCAGGAAATGGTCAATCCGCTCGATGCCCGTAATGTGTACCCCGCCTTTTTTCCAGTGGTAAGCAAACGCGAAAATGCAGATCGACACAATGAGCGTAATCCACCACCGCGTCGTCCGCTCGCCGTGAATTGTTACGCCGCTCTTGCGGAAGAAATCCAGCGGCGCCTCGCGGCCGATCATTGAAAACACTACGTCATTTGGGATCGTTTTGTCGCCTTCGGGTGTGGTGATGACCACCTCGGCCTCGCCGATCGATTTGACCCGCGACATCGGCAACGCCGTCAGTTCTCCGCGGGTTTTGTACTTGTCCATAAAGCCGCCGACCGCGGTGGTTTGGCGTTCGCTCACCGGGCTGCTCACCTGCACCGGCGTCATCGGGTCGGCAAGCATCATCTTAAACTTATCGATGTTTTCCGACTTGGGCCGCGTGAGTTCGGCGTCGCGGAAACTGAACGTCACCTTGCCGCCGTATTGGGTGATGGCGATGGCGGTTTCAACCGCGCTATCGCCGGCACCGACGACCAGAATATTCTTCCCCGCCCATTCTTTGGGATCGTGCAGCCGGTTGAAGACTTTGCCCATGTCTTCGCCTGGCACGCCGAGTTTGCGGAAGTTGCCTGATCGACCTATTGCGATGATCACTCGTTTGGCGCGCAAGGGACCTTCCGGCGCTCGATCCGCCGATTCGCTTCGGTCAGCGACGGCGTGGGGGCTTTTGGCAAGTTCAACCACCAACTCGTCGCCGTCGCGCCGGATGCGTTCGACGCGGGCCCGCTTTGCTTCGATCCCCTTGCCCAGCGTCTGCTCGCGCAGTTCATCCACCAGCGGTTCTTTCACTTTTGCATGAAACTGCAAATCGCCCGCCGGCGTCATGTCGGTGGGGTAGGTGAAGATCGGCTTACCTTTGGGGAAGTTAACAATCGTGCTGAACGGCTCGGATGCTTCGAGAAGAACAAAGTGAAGATTGCTCTTCTTCGCCTCCAGCGCAGCAGCCATCCCCGAAACTCCCCCACCCACGATGACCAGATCATACGTATCCGCCGCTTGCGGCTTAGCGGCCTTGAGTGCCGAGTCAGCAACAATCGTCTGCACCGCGCGCGCCCCAGTATCGGCGCTGAACTTCAGCAACGGAATACCGGTTAAGTCTCCGACGACGTAAAGCCCCGGAACGTTCGTGCTGCCATCGCCATTGACCACCGGCAACTTTTCAACCGTGCCGGCGGGCCACATCGTGTGCAGCCAGTGGGTGTAACGGGCAAGAAAATTCTTACGTTTCATTGGGGGTGATTGTGCGCGCGCTGGCGTGGTCGGCGGCATGGCGGCGGCGGCGGTCATGACAACTCCTGATTCCCGGTTAGCAACGAAGGTCGGACGGATTGGGTTTCCGTTCGCCGATTGGATGCGATTCGATGGCCTATCGTTACAGCACCCTTCAGCGTAATTCCGCTGGAGGCACTATAACGAAATCGCCTGGTGGAATGAATTGCGGCCGTCGCCCGGCTTTGGAGGGGGGCCTGCATCGGATCGTTTACATCCGCGCGCAACTGGTCTTGTGAACATCGTGTAACGGCACCGGTCAGATCAGAAAATCGTTTTCATCAAACACGTCATCAAACCCACTGCCGCCCACCCAATCGTCTTCTCGGCGGTCGACGTACAGCGTGTCGTCGCCGCCTTCGCCTTCTAACGTGTCGAACTCGTTATCGACGCCATCAAGAATGTCGTCGCCGTCGCCGCCGAACATGCGGTCTTCGCCGTCGTCGCCCAAAATGGTGTCGTCGTCTTGCTCGCCTTCGAGCAGATCGTCGCCGTCGCCGCCTCTGAGGCTGTCGCTGTCATCGCCGCCGAAAATATCATCGTCGCCATCGTTGCCGAAGACGACATCATTATCGCCTCGGCCGTAAAGCGTATCGCGGCCGCCGTCGCCGTAGACGCTGTCTTTGCCTTCGCCGCCGTCGCCGAGGTCATTCCCACCGTTGCCGGCGAGGCTGTCGCTGCCATCATCGCCGTAAAGTTCGTCGTCGCCCTCGCCGCCGTTGATCGCATCGTTGCTGATGCCACCGGCCAGCGAATCGTCGCCGTCATCGCCGAAGAGCTGGTCTTCCCCGGCTTCGCCGTAAAGGCGATCGTTGCCGACTTCGCCGGTGAGGCGGTCCTCGTCATCGCCGCCGTATTGAAGGTCGTCGCCGCCCTGGCCGCGCAACAAATCGTCGCCGGCGTCGCCGCTGAGGGTGTCGTTGCCGGCCGAGCCGTAGAGATTATCGTTACCCGGCCCGCCGCGCAGGATGTCGTTGGAGGCATCGCCCTGTAGCCGATCGGCGCCATCTTCGCCGCGCAGCGTATCGCGCTGTCCGCCGCCGCGAATGTTATCGTCGCCGTCGCCGCCGAAAATCGCATCGCGCCCGGCGCCGCCGAGGATTAAGTCGTCGCCGCCGAAACCATAGAGGCTGGTGCGGATGGCGGATGAAAGCGAAGTGGATGCTTCGATCGAGTCATCCCCTTCAAGCCCACTGACAACAATGCCGCCCACGTCGGCGGTGTTAAACCGTCGAACGGTGTCGTTAATCTGCACGCGGATGCGCGAGGCAGCGTCGTCGCTGTCGATGCGAATATCGTCGTTGCCATTGGTGGCTTTTACCTGTAACTGCCCGTCCACCAGCACGATCGACAACAACCGCCGTTGCTCCATTTGTTCTACGACGGGCGCAACGGCACGATAAAGCTTGTTTTGTAGCATGGCTTACTCTTTGGTACGCCCGAATAGACACGCAGAGCCTGTCGAGGTTAGCGTCCGCGAATGTTGCAACTTACCCAGCTTGTTGTGTCGATACTTCTATAAAGGGTCGTTCAATATTAGGTTGTATTCATGCGAATTGCCGACGTGTTTCACTCGATTCAGGGGGAAGGCAAACTCACCGGCGTGCCCAGCGTGTTCGTGCGCGCCAGCGGATGCAACCTGCGCTGCAAATGGTGCGATACGCCCTATGCAAGCTGGAACCCGCAAGGCGACGAGCAATCGGTCGATTCGATCATCGACACCGTGCGCAATTACAACTGCCACCACGTCGTTCTCACCGGCGGCGAACCGATGATCATGGCGGAGATCACCGAACTGAGCGAGCGGCTTCACGCCGGCGACATGCACGTCACCGTGGAAACTGCCGCCACGGTGTACCGACCAGTGTCGGTTCACCTGGCGAGCTTGTCGCCCAAGCTCAGCAACTCCACGCCTCAGTTATTGGAGAAGGGGCGCTTCGCGCAATTGCACGAGAAGTCGCGGCTGAACTTTGAAACGATCCAGAAATTCATCGACACCGCACCGATGATTCAGTTGAAATTCGTCGTCGCCAGCGAAACCGACTTGGGCGAGATCAAACAGATCCTGTCCCGCGTCCGTGGATGGGAAGAGCCGGATGTGCTGCTCATGCCCGAAGGCACCGATGTGAACACCCTCAACGAACGCGGCGAGTGGCTGGCCGAAATCTGCAAACGCACCGGCTACCGGTTTTGCCCGCGGCTGCATATTCAGCTTTACGGGAATAAGCGAGGGACGTAAGTGTTGGCCGTGCGTTGTGGGTTGTGAGATGTAAGACTTTGCGAGGGGCCGCTCGATCTTGCGCGAAAACACGCTTTGCAAATGCCGCCCGTTCGCACCGGGCATTTCGAGTCTACGCAAACTTAACTGTCCGTCCGCATCCACTGAGTTTGCCGGCGGGACAGACATTCCTGTCTGCCATTGCGTTTCACGCGAGACGAAGTTCGAACGGCACCGCGCCTGCACCCAAGGCCCGCAATTCGATTTGCGCGGGCAAGATCGCGACTCAGCGCGAAACAGACCAAAGCATTCATTCGGTCGCCAAACATCAGTTCGGACTCACCACCTCTTCGCAAATCACCTTGAAGCCCTCAAGCGTATTCGGGCCGAAGGTGGTGCTGATGGCCACATCCACCGCATCCCGCCCCCTTGCGATGAGCACCCGCCCGACGCGCGGCATGTTGTTGCGCGGATCAAATACGTACCACTGCCCCCCAAGAAACGCCTCGAACCAGCCGGCAAAATCCATCGGCCCGTACGGCGGGGGCATGCCGATGTCGCCGAGGTATCCCGTGCAATATCGTGCAGGAATGTTCAGACACCGGCAAAGGGCGATCGCCAGATGCGCAAAATCGCGGCAGACGCCGACGCCCTCTGTAAACGCTTCGAACGCCGTCCGAGTCGCCCGGGCCTGCATGTAATCAAAGCGGATGTGGTTGTGAACAAAATCGCAGATCGCCTGCACGCGGGCCCAGCCAAGCGGGGTAGGCCCGAACTGCTTCCAGGCGAAATCCGTAAGTAGGTCGGAATCGCAATAACGGCTCGGCATGAGGTAGACCAGCGCGTCTTCGGGCAACTCCAAAACGGTATGCTGCCGCGCCGCCGGCGCAACCGGGTCGGCGATTCCGGTCGACCGGACGATGGCTGACGTGCTGATGGTCGTCCGCCCTGCCGGCGCTTCCAGCCGGCGGCACCAGTTGCCGAACGTGTCGCGATACGCTGTGATTGGCGCGAAGGGACTGTTGACCAGAACATCGGGCGTCACAATTTCATACGCATGACTGTAGTGGATGTTGACCATCAACAGCATCGGCATCGGCTGCGGACAGTTGTAGATCAACTCATAGCCAACTTTGATATGCACGGCAGTATTTGTTTTCGCAGGAAACACGCCGCTTCTCCTGCTTCCCCGTAGCAGTTGCGGCGCGATCAAGACGGGGGATTTCGCCCCGGTTCCCCCTCGCGCACCACAACCACCTCAATTTGAAGACTCCCCGGCTCGCCATGAGCGAGCCTAAGCGAGTCGAATGGAGCCGGCGGGAATTGAACCCGCGTCCCAAGACAACGTTTGTACCGGCCTCTACATGCTTATTCGATGTTTTGTTGTCGTCCGCCGTATCGAACATCGACACCCTTTACCGCGGATCAGCCTGATATTTCTCGCCGATGCTCCTCAGTCAAAAAGCATCAGCCAGCCTGCTGTTTTCAGCTAGCGCGTCGCAAGCATCCGCACTATGCCGAGACCACCTAATTATTAGGCAGCCATTGCAAACGCCGGAGCGCCGAAACCGACGCGACCGGTCACATCACTGTTATTGGCAGTTAATGTTTGCTCACATTGTTAACCGGGCCTAGCGAGCTTCCCGGGCATGCCACCTGTACCACCACCGTCCGGTCGAAACCGATCGGCCCCGTGATAACAGACTTGAATTTCAAAGAACGGATTGAGTATAGGTCATTTCCGCAAAGTCGGCCACAGTAATCTTCGTCTATTTTGAACCACAGATGAACACGGATGGACACAGATGCCAGCGAACAGATCGCTCGGCTTGAGGCGACCGCGCGAATCTTCGTTGAATTGATCGGTGTTGATCTGCGTTCATCTGTGGTTTCTTCCCTACGACCGCCCGACGATGGCGAATCAGCGCGCTTAAATCCCCAGCGCGCCACTTTCGAAATACGCCTCTACGCCACGCTTCAGGTCGTACTCTGGTTTGTAGCCGAGCACGCGCGCCGACTCGGTCAGATCGGTTTGCGTCCAATCCTGCGTGAAACTGTAAGGATTTTTGAAGTACTCCGGCTCAAGATTTGTCTTGAGCACCCGATTTAGTTCAGAAATGACTTCGTTAAAACTCCAGCTCGCGCCGGCGCCTGCGTTGAAATTGCCGCTTTCTTTGGCGTGCATCGCCTTGATGTTCGCCTGCATCAGATCGGCGATGTAAACGAAATCACGCTTCTGTTGACCGTGCTCGAACACCTTCGGTCGAACGCCGGCACGCATCTGTTTGGCCAGTTGGTGGATCATGCTGGCGAACTTCCCTTTATGCGCCTCGCCGGGACCGTAGACGTTGCTGTAACGCAGGCCGACGATCGGGTGTTTGAGCTTCGGCCCGTAAATCTTCGCCAGCTTCTCCATTTGCAATTTGGAAAACGCGTACACGTTTAACGGCTGCGGCGGCTGGGCTTCCTTCATAGGAACCGCGCCCTGCCCATAAATGCTGCAACTGCTTGCCCACACGACGCGTGCGCCGGTTTCCACGCTCCAATCGAGAATGTTGCGAAATGACTCGACGTTGTTCGTGAGCATCTTTCTCTGATCGATCACGGTGGTATCCGTGATGCTGGCTTGGTGGAAAATTACATCGAACTTGCCGAACTGTTTCAACGTAGAAGTATCGGTGGACGTATCGAGGGTCAGAAGGTCGCCCTGGTGATCAATCAGGTTTGCCCAACTGGCCGAAGAAAAGTCGTCAACGGCGAGTGTTTCATGGCCGTCGGCGGCGAGGCGCTTGACTAAGTTAGACCCGATAAATCCGGCTGCACCGGTAACAACGATTCTCACGAGCACGCTCCTTGTGAGCGACGGATTTTACGGATAGCGCGCCGAAATAAAAACGACTTGATTTGCCACAATGCAAATGTGGTGGCATAGAGTTGTTATTAACTCATCCTTCCCCGATGTGGAGGAGTCTCCCCCCAACCCAAAGACTCTTCCACCAGCCCCGAAGCTGGCCTTGCCCGGGCCAGCTTCTTTTTTTATTCTCAAAATTTCAAATGGCGTCCGCGTCACTTTTCGCGTTACTCCTCCGCGCCTTCGAACAGTTGACGATATCGGCGCAACCCCTCCCGCCAGTCAGGCATCGACAGCCCAGTGAGCTTTTCGTAGGGCGACAGATCATAAACGCTGTACGCCGGCCGAATCGCGCTGTCTGGCTTGATGTGCTTCCATTGCTCGCTGCTGATCTGCTCGAATGAAGTCGGCGTGACTTTGAACTCGGCAAAGATCGCCTTTGCAAATTCAAACCAGTTAGTTGCCCCGCTGTTGGCGATGTGCCAGATGCCGCTGGCGTTGTGATCGATCAGTCGCAGCATCGCCGCAGCAAGGTCGACCGTGAACGTCGGGGCGCCAACTTGATCGCCCACCACACGCAGCGGCTTTTCTGCCTTGGCCGCGTTGAGCATCGCCTGCGGAAAGTTCGGGCCATTGGGGCCGAAAAGCCATGCCGTGCGGATAATCGTCCACCCCGGCGGGTTGATAATCTGAATCGCCTGCTCGCCGAGCAACTTCGACCGACCATAGGCGCTCTGCGGACTGACCGCGTCATTCACCCGCAGCGGCCGACGGAGCGTGCCATCGAAGACGTAGTCGGTGCTGAAGTGGATGAGCTTGGCGTCAAATCGTTTCGCCGCAGTCGCCAAGTTACCCACGCCGGTGCCGTTGACCGCGTTGGCCAGATCGGACTTGGACTCACACGCATCGACGTTCGTAAACGCCGCACAGTTGATCACGAGCGACGGCCGCAATCGCTCGAACGCCGCGGCAACACTATCGGCGTTAGTGATGTCACAGTCCGGCAAATCAACGCCGGCAAAGTTGAGCTTGCGAGATCGCAACTGGGCCTTGATGGCATGCGCGAGCATGCCACGATCGCCCATGATCAGAATGGAATGATTTGAATTCATCGTAACATGGGTTTCCAACCCGTTCTTTCCTGCATTTGGACGAAGGGCGCAGACTGGTTAGAAACCCGTGTTACGTCCGTACTGCGCCTCGTGGTACTTCAAATATTCCCCGCTCTTTATCGCCCGCCACCAGTGCTCGTTGTCGCGGTACCACTGAATCGTGGTCTTAATCGCCTGGTCGAACCGGTATTTCGGTTCCCACCCCAATTCGCGCTTGATTTTGCCCGCGTCGATGGCATACCGGCGGTCGTGGCCGGGGCGGTCCTGTACGTACTTCACATACTTGTCCCACGGCTTGTTCATTTCGCGCAGCACGATCTCGGTGATCTGCCGGTTGGTCATCTCGTTGTTCCCGCCGACGTTATACGCTTCGCCGAACTTGCCTTTGTTGAGCACCGTCCAGATCGCGTCGCAGTGGTCTTCCACATACAGCCAGTCGCGGACGTTTTTGCCGTCGCCGTACAGCGGCACCTGCTTGTCTTCCATCAAGTTCGTGACGAAAAGCGGGATGAGTTTTTCAGGAAAATGGTACGGCCCGTAGTTGTTGCTGCACCGCGTAGTGAGCAACGGCATGTGGAACGTGTGAAAGTAACTTCGAACCAGGCAATCGCCGCCGGCCTTGCTGGCGCTGTAGGGCGAATTGGGCTGGATCGGCGTTTCTTCCGTAAACTTCACATCGGGCTGATCTTCGGGCAGCGTGCCGTAGACTTCATCCGTGCTCACATAGAGAAACTTTTCAATGTTCTTTGCCTTGGCGATATCGAGCAACACCTGAGTGCCAACGACGTTGGTCTGCACGAATGGCCCGGAACCGAGAATGCTCCGATCCACGTGGCTTTCGGCGGCGAAGTGGGCAATCTCTGTGACGCCGTGATCTTCCACCGCCTTCTGCACCGCCGCGGGGTCGCAGATGTCGCCTTTGACAAACACGACCTGATCACCGAGCAGATCGGAGATATTCGCAAGATTGCCGGCGTATGTCAGCTTATCAAACGCAATGAGCTTCACCGGCTCGCGACGCTTCACCAGCATCCGAACGAAGTTACTTCCAATAAATCCGGCGGCACCGGTGACGAGTAGTGTTCGCATTTCTAAGCCGTTATTAGTTGTAAGTTGTTAGTTGCCAACTGATTGACTGGCGGCATCTTTGAGCACGCGGCGCAGGTACGCGCCGTAGTCGCTCTTGCCGGCGAGGTCGGCCAGTTTCGCAAGTTGCGCTCCGTCGATGAAACCCTCGGCAAACGCAATCTCCTCAATGCACGCCACCTTAAGCCCTTGCCGTTCCTCAAGCGTCTGCACGAACAGGGAACTGCTCAGCAGCGAATCGTAAGTTCCCGTATCCAGCCACGCCACGCCGCGGCCCATGGGTTGCACTTCGAGCGTGCCGCGTTCGAGATAGGTGCGGTTGACGTCGGTGATTTCCAATTCGCCGCGGGCCGATGGCTTGAGGTTCTTTGCGATGTTCACAACTTCGGCATCGTAGAAATACAACCCTGTCACGGCCCAGTTGCTCTTGGGCTGTTTTGGCTTCTCTTCGATGCTGATGGCCCGGCGGTCTTTGCCGAACTCAATCACGCCATATCGCTCGGGGTCCTTAACCTGATACGCGAAGACACGCGCGCCGCTGGTGAGTTTGGCCGACGATTGCAGCATGTTCGTCATCTCGTCGCCGTAGAAAATATTGTCGCCGAGAATGAGGCACACCGGGCTGGTGCCGATGAAATCGGCGCCGATCGTGAAGGCCTGCGCGATTCCTTTGGGTTCGGCCTGCTCGCGGTATTGAAGCTTCAATCCGATCTGGCTGCCATCGCCGAGCAGCATTCGAATTAGCGGCAAATCGCGTGGCGTGCTGATAATGAGAATCTCGCGAATACCCGCGAGCATAAGCACCGACAGCGGGTAATAGATCGTCGGCTTGTCGTACACGGGAAGCAACTGCTTGCTCACGCACATCGTAAGCGGGTAAAGCCGGGTGCCGGACCCGCCGGCGAGGATGATGCCCTTCATGTCCGTTTTCTCCAATTCACACGCGCCCGCACGGTTCGATAACTGTCCGCACCGGCACCGCCGTTATAGATACATCGGACAGTTTGCGATTGCGAATTGTGCATTGGGGTGCGGTCACGGAAACAAATCCGGCTGTTGGCGCAGCAACGGGTGCTTCGTGTCGCGGACCGAAAGAATGGCCGCCGTCGGGTTGATGCGCCAATCGATCGCCAACGCGGGGTCATTCCACGCGATTCCCCGCTCGTGCGGCGGCGAATAAAGCGCGTTCACCTTGTATATCACCTCGGTGTCCGGCTCGAGCGTTACAAACCCGTGCGCGAACCCAGCCGGCACGAAAATCTGTTTCCAGTTTTCGGCAGAAACCACGTCGGTCACGTGCTGTCCGAACGTCGGCGAACCGCGCCGGATATCAACGGCCACATCGAGAATCGCGCCCTTGGTCACCCGGATGAGTTTCCCCTGCGCCATCGGGGGCAGTTGATAGTGCAGCCCGCGCAGCGTTCCCTTGGGGCCCGACATCGAATGGTTGTCCTGCAAAAAAGTGAGATCAATCCCCGCCTTGGCAAAGGCGTCGTGATTATACACCTCCGAGAAAAATCCGCGGTGGTCGCCGTGGCGTTTGGGAATCAGCACCTTTACGTCCGCAATGGCCAGTGAGATGACTTCCATGTCTAAACCCTATCGGCAGTTTGTTTACAGCGCCACGCCGCGCTGTGAGCCTAGGCGAACACGCGCGTTCTTAACACGATCATCACCGCAGAACCACCAGTTCCCGCGCGCTTTTTGGCAGTGAAAAGCTGATATCTTCTTCAACCAGAGTCCGTGTTTCCACCGTCGCGCCAAACTGCTCGATGAGCTTACCCAGCAGATTCTCCACCAGGTGATCCGGCGCCGATGCTCCGGCGGTCACCAGAACCACATTTACTCCGGCGAACCAGCCCGGCTGTAGCTCAGTCGCATCATCAATGAGATACGCCGACGTGCCCGCGTCTTTAGCGCGGTCCACCAGGCGATTGCTGTTGCTGCTATTCCTGCTACCAACGACCAGCACCAGATCGGCCTCGGGTGCGATCATGCTCACCGCTTCCTGCCGATTGGTGGTGGCATAACAGATATCGTCCTTCGGCGGCGGCTTAATGTTTGGGAACCTTGCCTTAAGCGCATCAATTACGCGTTGGGCGTCGGTCACGCTGAGCGTCGTCTGCGTGACATAGGCCAGCCTGCTCGTATCGGCAAGCTGGAGGTAAGGCACTTCGCCGGCTTCTTCGACGACGGTGATATGTCCCGGCGCTTCCCCGACGGTGCCGATCGCCTCTTGGTGATCGCGATGGCCGATAAAGATGATGTGGTAGCCGCCGCGCGCGTAACGAATGACCTCGTTGTGGACCTTGGTCACCAGCGGGCAGGTGGCGTCGACGGCGCGAAGTTGACGCCGCGCCGCGGCCTCGCGAACTGCCGGGCTTACGCCGTGCGCGCTAAACACGACGATCTGCCCCGCCGGCACTTCATCAATGGCTTCAACAAACACCACGCCACGGTCGCGGAAATCGTCGACGACATGTTTGTTATGCACGATTTCGTGAAAGACATAGATCGGCGGCCCTTTGGCGCGCAGCACTTCATCGACCACTTGAATGGCCATGCGCACACCCGCGCAAAAACCGCGGGGGTTGGCAAGAATTACCTTCATCGCCGGTTATTGTACGCGAAGCACGGGGTCAGGTGAACGCCGGCAACAATTCGGCCGACCACATGCCGGCAGTCTGGCCCATTTCGCGGTCATAGCCGCTGACCACATACAGCTTCCCGTTGATGATTCCCGCCGCCGCCGCACGGCGGTTGGCCGGCAAATCGGTGAGTTCGCCCCACAATCCGCGGCGGGTATCGAATACATACATATCGCGTCGGCCGACGTCATGCGGGCTTTCGCCGCCGGCCAGGACGATGTAGCGATTGTTAAAGACGTCGGTCGAAAATGTGAAGTGCGAAAAAGGTCGGGGCATCGACGCAATGGCCGACCACGTGTCGGTCGTCACATCGTAGCGATGCACGTCGGCCTGATTGGTCGACTCCAGTTCCAGCAGATGCTGCCCGCCGACGACATAAATCTGGTCCTTCACGACGACCGTGCCAAAGTGGTTACGCGGGTTGGGCAGCGGGGAACGCTCGCGCCACTTCGTCGGATTATCAAGATCGAGCGCCCAATGGCTTCCCTGATCGGCGGTGCGCAGCTTGTTCGCGCCGCCGAAGTAGTAAAGCTTTCGCCCGATAATCGCCGCGCCTCCGGCGCCGCGGGCCAACGGCAGCGATTTCCCCGCCGACCAGGTGTTGGTTGGAATATGATATTTCCACGTCACCGACGACCCATCGGGCCCACCGGGGCCAATGGGAAAATCGCCGATGTAGCCACCGACGAACCACGCAGTCTGCGTCTTCAAATCAACCGCCACCCCGGCGTGGGTGAACTTGGTGGGCATGTCGGCCATGCGTTGCCACTTTGCGGTGGCGGGGTCGTAACGATCAAACCGGGTGGTGGCGGCAAACTCCGGCGTGTTGACGTATCCGCCCAGCACATACAGGCGATCCTCAAATACAAAACTCTGCGCCTCTTCGCGAACCAGCGGAAGATTGGTTTGCGCCCTCCACGAAATGCCGTTGGGGAAAATGCTGGCGCCCGGCGTAAGCATGATGGCGCTGATGATCGCCTTGCCGGCGACGGCTTCAAAACCGAGGCTGAAGCGCAGGTCTTTCACTTCCACATTAAACTTGCGATCGACGGCAGTCATCGAAGTTGGCACCCGCCAGTTGCTGGCGATGAGCTGGTCTTCGGCAAAAATGTTGAATCGGCGGATGGTCTTCTGGTCGTCGGCAAATCGCAATTCGAGCGTGTAGCGGCCATTCGGAACTTTGGTGGAAAAGTTGAACGATCTTCCTTCGCGCGCCGAAACATATAGCGCATCGTCGGCGGTTTTGGCGATGGTGCCGCTGAGGGTAATCGCCACGCCGCCTTCAAAGCCCGCGTCGGCTTTGAATCGTTCACCGCTGGAGTTCACGGCGCCAGGCCCGCCGGCGTCAACGGCTACCACGGCCCGCGTCGGCGCCTCGGTGCAATCATCGGCGCCGGCGCAGAGCAACCGCCGTCCTTCGAGCTGATTAAACTGCGGCAACGAATATCCCCGGCGGGCGGCCAGTACACTGGGAATGCGTTTCAAAGGCGACATCAACACCTCTCCACCGGGTAGCCACGGGCCTGAAATCAGCGGTCGTTACGTTCCTTGCCAGCACGTTATTAACTACCACCCATGGCCGACGCAATCGGTAATTCCCTTAGCGACAACTTTTTCGAAGATCGCATGACTTTGGGCACTCACGAGGCCGCGCAACTGATGCCGTTCTCCCAATCTTCCACGTTTCGCGGCGAATCGTCTTTCAGCAAACGAGACATCGATCGGTCGGCCAGCACAATCATCAGCCTGCAAAAACACCGATTCGATCCAGCGGGCTGATCACCGCGATCGACGCTTTGTTCATCACATGCGTGTAGATCATCGTGGTCTTGAGGTTGCTGTGTCCCAGTAGCGTCTGAACCTGACGCACGTCATAGCCCGCTTCCAGAAGATGCGTCGCGAAGCTGTGACGAAACGTGTGCGCGCTAACACGTTTGCTCACGCCGGCGCGCCCGGCGGCGGCTTTGATCGTCCGATCCAGCACTCCGGGATTGGCGTGCCAGCGATAACCGCGCCCGCTCTCGTCGCGCCGCAGGGTGACGCTGGGGAAGATGAACTGCCATCGCCAGTCATTCTGGGCGTAAGGCGCTTTGTGCAGCAGCGAATCCGGCAACGGCGTAAATCCCCCGCCGACCGCCTCGTCGCTCGCGTGCCGCTTGCGCACGCGCCGGCATTGCTCGGCCAGCCGGCCCACCAAACTCTGCGGCAGCATGACAATCCGATCCTTGTCGCCCTTGCCCCCGCGGACGATGATCTGCGCCCGGTCGAAATCCAAATCGCGCACCCGCAGCGTGCAGCATTCGGCTACGCGCAAACCCGTTCCGTACAACACCTCAACCATCAGGCGATGCATCGACCGTTCGTTGATGGCGGCGATCACTCGCTGCGCCTCGTGCGTGCTCAACACCGTGGGCACCCGCGCCGGGCGCTTGGCACGCTCGGCCTGAAATCGCCCCAAGTGCCCGGCGGGCAGCTCATCGGCCAGAACCTGCGTGTACAAAAACACGACCGCGCACAGCGCCTGATTCTGGCTTGAAGCGCTCAACCGCCGATCGCGCGCCAAATGATTCAGAAAGGCCTCCACTTGCGGCCCACCCAACTCCGCCGGGGTGCGCCACCGCTCGCCGAGCTTGGAAAACCGCAGGAAATCGGCGACCCAAGTCTGGTAGCATTCGATCGTGGACCGCGCCAGGCGCCGCCGCATCCCCACGTCTCGAATCCGATCCAGCACTTTCATAAACACCTAACTTAGCGCGCGAATTCAGACTGTCAATAAAATACCGGTAATTTGACGCTACAGCCCTGATGTTTAGGCTACAGCGTCAACGCCCGAGCTGAATAGAATGACGTTCCTTCTACGGCGGCGCGGGAGATTAGATGTTATGCAGCTCCAGCAACTCGCATGACGACGGTTTCTCCCATCCTCGCGAACGTCATCACCGCCGACATGGGATTCCTGCCCGGCTTGGCGTTGATCGGCCCGGCTTTCGGTCTCCCGCTGTCCGTCCTCGCGGCGGTGCTCGAACGCCCGTTCTACACGCGCGCCGGTGTCGAGCGCTGGGCGATCTGGTACTCGCTCCAAGCGAATCTCGTCAGCCTGCTCGTTGGATACCTGCTGCTTCCGGTCGCAATGATCGCGCTTTACACAGTTGGTCCGCTCTGGATGCCGGTCTCCATTTTCCTTTCGATCGTGATTGAGCGGAAGTATCTGAAATGGCGTGCCGTCGGCTTCGACGGTCGGTGGAAGTGGGTGAGCTGGGCCAATGTCTTCAGTGCCTTCGCGTTGGTCGGGGTGCTGATGCTATCGGTTCCTTTCGACACGTTTAAGAACAAGCTCGCGTTGTTCCCGTATCGCGACGCTCTGACTTACGTCGGCATCGCTGTGAGTGTGGTCGCGTTTGCTGTTTCGTTCATCGTCCCTGCTGTCGGAAAGCGCCGTGCGAGGAATGCAGTTGCCCGCATGCCAACAGCAGACGTAACAACAGTCGAGGTCGAACCCGCGGTGCGGCCGGGAGCTGCATAACCACGCACTGGAACGGACCGGCCGGGCGGAACGGTCCTCGTGATCCCTGACTCGGTCGAGCGCCCGGCCGGCCGTTCAATGCTGATCCGTTATGCGACTCGAAGCGAAGACCACTGACCGAAGCACGCGATTCATCCGAAACGTCGCCCTCGCTCTGGCGATCGTCGGCGTCCTGCACTTCGTCCTGTCGCTTGTGATGTGGGGCTTCTTCTACGTCGGCAGCTACCGCAACGGGTGGCGCAACGTGCTGACCGTCACTTACGGGATCCGGCACCTTTCCCCGGCCCTCGTTCTGCTTGGTCTGTTCGCGTGGGCGTCATGGGCAACCTTCAGTCGCCGCCGTTTTTCGCTACCGTTGCTCGTCTGCTCGCTCCTCTTGTCCATCGGAGTGTTCGCGGTGGAAGCGCGCGGTGACCCGCAGTTTCAGCGCGTGTGGATTGACGATCCAACGTCGTGCTCCAACAGGCAGAGCTACTACTGCACGTGGTGGTGGTGGCAGCCAACGCGGCACTGATGGCCGTGCGGCGAGTCGCATAACCCGCCAATGCAGTGGACCGAGCCGGCGGGTAAGCTTCTTGTGGTTCGAGAGCCGGCGCGGTGCCGGCTCGGCCACTGATCGGCATTACGTTATGCAGCGGCAATCTCCTCAACCTCTCGAATACGCGTCGGGGCAGACGGCACCTAAACGGCGGGTCACGCTCACTGAAGTGGGAATTTGCATCGGAATAGTTGCAATCACAATTTCCATGACCGCAGGCAGCGGGGAGGGCCGTGAAGGATACATCATTTACCTCTATCCACTGGTATGGCCACTTCTGAAATTCGCATTCGGAAGCCATGAGATTCCTGGTCTCGTGCTGTTCATCGCGTGTGCTCTGTACTGGCCCGTGATCGGGATCGTCGCCCATGTGATCTTGGTGCAATACTCAAGATGGCGCCACCGCAGAGCCGCTGCATAACCCGCCGCTGGAGCGGACCGCGGCGGCGGTTACTTTATATACGGTCGAGCGTCGCGGTTGCCGCCGCGGCCGCTCAACGGCAATACGTTATGCAGCGGCAGGAGCGTTGTTTGCGACCTTCTGGTAGGGGGATACCAACTCGATTGGTTTGCATCGTTGGTGCCGCTCAGTATCACGTCCCGCTATATTGCCGCTGTTTGAGCGC
>ENA-ORBV01000738-ORBV01000738.1-microbial-mat-metagenome-genome-assembly--contig:-NODE-738-length-74357-cov-11.717932_pt1 | contig 74357 bp, 61 predicted proteins | sample MGYA00237777_ERZ505514 | MGnify/ENA primary metagenome ERZ505514 (study PRJEB26160, sample SAMN06269048) | microbial mat metagenome | isolation source: Oligotrophic lake microbial mat | place...
CGCGCTTTTGAAGTCCCTCGCCCTGAGGGAGAGGGATTTAGGGTGAGGGCAAAAACAAGGTTTCGTGATTCACTGAATTTCACTTGTTACGATTTGAGGCGACGACCGGATTCGAACCGGTGATCAGGGTTTTGCAGACCCATGCCTTACCACTTGGCTACGTCGCCATTAAAACGTATGATAACCCTTTAACACTACGATGACAAGATGCGACTCTCAACACGCAAGCTGCAAATTTTCAACCTGGCTACCATACCGGAGATTCGATTTTGACCGACCATGACCTGATCCCGGACGAAAACGAACGCACTGATCACGATTCGAACGTCACACCAACGAGCGACGATGCCGATACCTCGATTCTTCCCATAGCGCCGCCGACCGCGCCGATTCCTGAGCCGGTCGTGGCGACGAGCGACGAAGACACCTTGATCGAACCCCTGAGAGTTGAAGCCGACGACGAAACCGTCGAAAGCAGCTCCGATGTCCCGCCTGAACCCGCATGGGTTGAATATGCACCGCCCATTTCTGCCGACGCCGATGTCGATGCAGCATTGGCGGCGGTCGCATCGATGAGCAGCATGACAAATTTCGATGAGAAGACGGTCACCGCCGCGCTCGACGAGATGGATGAAGCATTCGACGCCGCTGACGATGACGAACTGATGGATCGCCTTGACGAAATCGATTCCGCCCCGTCGCCTGCCGCGCCTATCCCAGCCTATCAGCCCGCGCTGGCGCTCCCGCCTATCAACAAGCTCCGACGTGGCAGTCTTGGCTCGCTCGTCCCCGCATTGATCCTGATCGGCGTCGGCGCATGGCTAACCATCACCACCACCTCCGGCGCGGTCATCGATTCCACCGTCTTGGCAGCGATTGCCATCGGCGGCGCGGTCTTATCACTCCTGGCATACTGGATCAGTTCGGGTCGCTGGACGCGCGGCGCGCTCTTTACATCCGCCGCGCTCGCGCTGATCGGCGGGTTGTTGTTCGTTACCGCCGCACCGCCTGCACTTAATGTCAATCTTGGCTTCAATTTGGTGCAGGCATATCCGCTCATCATCGCGGCGTTCGGCATCGCCATGCTGATCGGCGGCGTTCTGGGCCGTCCCGCCAGCCGCGCTACGTTTGCGCCAGGTATCGTTTTGCTGGCAGCAGGCATCGTCGGCTTTCTGGTCACGTTCGGCGTTATCCCACAAGCCGTACTCGATAGCGTCGCGCCATTATGGTTTGTACCTGTCGTCGCGCTCGTTTTGTTGTGGCTGCTGCCGCTCGTCTTCCGTCTGCGTATTCGTTCTTAATCTATGTCGTTATGATAATATGCTGTCAGTGTGGAAATAAATTGCAATAAAATGACCGACACTCAAAATCTATCGGCATCATACTCTATGCGCCTTGCCATTGACGCCAGCCGGGCAACTGCCGCGCATGTGACAGGCACCGAAAAGTATGCCATCCACATGATCCGCGCGCTGCTCAGTACGAATACGCGCCATGCCATCACACTGTATTTCCGCGATCCGCCCGCACCCGATTTGTTCCCAGTCGCGCATATCGCCCGCCCAGATTTGGTCATACAGCATGTGATACCGTTTCGGCGCGCGTGGACACATCTTCGTTTTGCCGCCGCGCTCAGCGTTGACCGCCCCGATCTCGTCTGGGTTCCGGCACATGCATTGCCGTTCGTCTTTCGCGGGCGGGCGGCGGTCACCGTGCATGATCTGGGATACAAGTATTTCCCACAAGCGCATCCGCCGCGTCAGCGGCGCTATCTCGATTTGACCACGCAGACGAGCGCCGCGCGCGCGCATATGATCCTCGCCGACAGTCAGGCGACCGCCGATGACCTGACGCACTTTTACGGTACATCGCCCGATAAAATCCATGTCGTGTATCCTGGAGTCGATGCCCCGCCCATGGGTGATGTGGAGGCAGTGCGGCGCAAGTATAAGCTGCCCGACCGCTACTTCATGTTTATAGGCACGCTGCAACCACGCAAGAATATCGCTCGTATCGTACAGGCGTTCGCCGCGTGGCGCGCCGCTCAAGCTGACCACGAGACGGCGTTGGTTTTAGCAGGCGGACGCGGCTGGTTGTTCGACCCCGCATGGACGGATGGCATCGACGGCGTGATCATGACCGGCTACATCGACGACGCCGACAAAGGCGCGCTGTATGCGGGTGCGCGCGCGCTCGTCTTTCCATCATTGTATGAAGGTTTTGGTTTCCCGGTCTTAGAAGCGATGGCGTGCGGCTGCCCGGTTATTTGCGCGAATACGTCGAGCTTGCCCGAACTGGCGGGCGCCGCCGCCCTGCTCGTTGATCCGCTCAGCGTCGAACAGATCGCGGACGCCATGCAGCGCATCGACACCAATGACGAGTTACGCACAGCGCTTATCGCCAAAGGACGCGCGCAAGCCGCCCGCTTCACATGGGATGCCGCCGCCACACTCACCCTTAACATCTTCGAGAACGCTTAACAAGCGCAACCCACGCAATGCCCGCACGAAGATGATAAAATCATGTCTCTGTGTTCTCTATGTTCTCTGTGGTTCAATCGTGTCTCGTTTTCTCGTCGTCCAACTCGGTGATATTGGCGATCTCGTGTTGTCCACGCCCGCGCTCGATGCGCTGCGTGAGGCACATCCCAGCGCGCATATCGGTATTTTGACCACGCCGCACGCAGCGCCGCTCGTGGAAAATACCGGGCTGGTCGATGACGTGATCGTGTTCAACCGCCGCGCCTTGAGCGGACTTAAAAGTCTTATCAACCCGCGCGATCTACGGCGCTCGGTCGCGTTCGCACGCCAATTGCGGCGCGGGCGCTATGACACGATTCTGTACTTTCATCGTTTTACGACGCGCGGTGGCGCGCTCAAATTTGCGTTGATCGCGGCGGCGGCGGGCAGCCCGACTCGGATTGGGCTGGAGCATGGCAACGGCTTTTTTCTGACCGACAAACTCCCCGATCACGGTTTCGGGCAGCCGCATCAGGCTGATGCATGGTTACAAGTCGTCGCGCATGTCGGCGCATCGGGCGCACCCCGCCGCGCCAAAATCGCGGTTAAAATGCTGCCTCCATCCGCTGCCCCCATCCCGGTTAACAGCGAGGGAGAACGCGCACCTGTGCGAATTGCCATCCATGCTGGAAGCGGCGGCGACAGCTATGCGCGGCGCTGGTCACCAGAACGCTTCGCCCAACTCGCGGATCGTTTGTACGAGGCGTTGAATGCCGATATCGTGCTGGTGGGTGGTGCATCCGATGATACGCCCGGTGTGATCGCGGCGCTGCGCGCTCCATATACCGATCTGACGGGCAAAACCACGCTCCCCGAACTCGCGGGCGTACTTGAATCGTGCGATCTTTTTATCGGCGCGGATAGCGGCGTCATGCACGTCGCGGCGGCGGCGGGAGTGCCCGTACTGGCGATCTTCGGACCGAGCAATCCCAGCGCGTGGAGTCCGTACACGCCCGATGGTCGTTCGGTCGTGGTGCGCAGCGCGCCCGCCTGTTCGCCGTGCAGCTATGTCGGACATGAACTCGGTGAGCGTCGCGGCTGCCCCGCGCGCACGTGTATGCACATGGTCACGGTCGATCATGTCCTACAATCCGCCCGCGCTCTGCTTGACACGACTAAGCCGCCGCCGCTGATCCCTGTAGAGGAGAAGCCGGGGGGTGAGGTTCAAACCGTTTCAATCCTCGATCTCCCCGTTTCGGTCATCACTTATGATCGCTGGATCGAACAGATCGAAGCGTGGATCGACGCTCCCAGCGCGCGTTTACACCATGTCTGTACGATCAACCCCGAAATGATCATGATCGCCCGCCGTGACCCGATCTTCAAATTCATTCTGCACCGTGCTGCGCTCACCGTCCCGGATGGAGTCGGCTTGTTATGGGCAGCGCGACAGTGTGGTCACACACTGCCAGAGCGTGTCACTGGCTCGGACGGCGTGCCGCGCATCGCACAGGCAGCAGCGCGACATGGCTGGCGAATTTTCTTACTCGGCGCTGCACCCGGCATCGCGGAGCGCGCCGCCGCGATCCTGATTGACCGTTATCCCGGCTTGAAAATCGCAGGGGCGTACGCGGGCAGTCCTTCCCCCGAACAAGAGGACGAGATCGTCGCACGCATCAACGCCACCCACGCGGATATTTTGTTCGTCGCCTATGGTGCGCCCGAACAGGACAAATGGATCGCGCGCAATACGCCGCGCCTCAATATCAAAATGGCGATGGGCGTTGGCGGATCGCTCGATTTTGTCGCGGGCGTTATCCCGCGTGCGCCCGACGCGATGCGACAAGTTGGATTAGAATGGTTGTATCGTCTTTATTTGCAGCCATGGCGGTTCAAGCGTATGCTGCGCCTGCCCCGCTTTGTCATTGCCGTGTTGAACCAGTCACGGCGTATCCGCGATGGACGACCCGGTCGGTCGCCCCTACCATAACCATCAAGAGACGTACACGTCAACGACCCCATAGCTAAAGCTAGGGGCTTGCAGTTATGGCGGACGCGAAGCCCAAGACACACACCGCGTATGGCGGATTGACTGCCGCCCGGCTCGCAATTACACGAGCCGCGTTCTGGAACTCCCGTTCCATTGTCGGTCTGGCGTTGAGCCAGAGTAAACCGTTTCTCTGCCTGAGCAGAGTGCCTTTTCGACTGTCCTGATTGTGTAACAGAAAGGAAAAAGGCGCTATCCCTCCCCATGCCTAAAGGCAGGGGTATCTCGCGCCGATTTGATGAGTTATTTCCCTCTGTATCCCCTCCAACTCAAACCCGCACTGCACGCCAAAGTCTGGGGTGGGCGACGGTTGCAAACCGTGCTCGGCATTGCGCTGCCGTCGTCCGAGCCATTCGGTGAAGCGTGGATCATGCACGACACCGCGACCGTCGCCAACGGACCCCTGCGCGGGCAAACTGTCGCAGAACTGCTCCGCGCTTACGGGCGTGATCTATTGGGTTCGAGCGGTGATCCAGCGTATGGAATGCCGTTGTTGGCGAAATTTCTCGACGCGCGCGAATGGCTTTCGATTCAGGTTCACCCCAACGACCAGCAGGCTGCCGCGCTCGATGGCGAAACACGCGGCAAGACCGAAGCGTGGTACGTTATCGCGTCGGAACCCGGTTCGACGCTGGTTTTCGGCGTACAACCCGGTCACACTGCCGCTGAACTAGCTGATGCCATCGCACAAAATACGGTCGAAGCGATGCTCAACACCGTCGAAGTGGTGGCGGGCGATGTCATATTTGTCACCCCCGGTACGATCCACGCGCTGGGTCCTGGCATTTTGATTTATGAAATTCAACAGTCGAGCGATTTGACTTATCGCCTGTACGATTATGGACGCCCGCGCGAACTGCATGTCGAAAAAGGCTTGACCGTCTCGCGCCTCGATTCGGTGCCACAAGTGACGCACACCGCCAACGACATGAGCAATCTCGTCCCGATTGCCAACAGCGATTATTTTGAAACCGTGATGCACCAACTGCGCGTCGGCGATTATGCCTATCTCGATACGCGTAAAACGCGCTTTCATATCGTGTCGTGCATCGAAGGCGACGCGGTGCTGGAATGGGGCGGCGGCTCCGAGTCACGCGGTGACCGTCTGGCAGTCACGACGGGTGACGCGCTCGATCTCAAACGCGGACAGACCATCCTGATCCCTGCAAGCGTTGGTGCCTACCGACTGCGAGGTCAGGCGCGCATCCTCCGTTCGTATCAGCCGTAAACGAGACCATCAACCGTGATGAGGATGTTGCAAAAATTGTCGCATCGGTTTCGCCCGCTCCGCTTATCCCTGCCTGAATTCGGGCAGGGACGGCTGGCGACGCACGCAGGGCAAGGGCTGATTAAACGACTGCTCGCCATCGCCCATTTTTGGCGCTGGATGCTGCTGCTCACCCTGTTCAGCGTGGGCGGCGTATCCGCTCAATCGCCAGAAGGCGCGTGTGGTATCGTCGATGCGATTGACGACCCGCTCGATATTGCCGATACCCTCGAACGCGAGTTCAATGATTTTGCGCGCTTCAGAGATCGATGGGGCGGCAATCATGTCGGCATCGATCTTGCCTTCAATCGTCAAGGCGATACCGTGCGCGCGGCGGCGCGTGGGCGTGTGACCGTCAGCAACCCCGCCGAATGGGATACCGAACTGGGCGTGGTCGTCTTACAGCACCTCATGCCTGATGGCACGGTCTTTTACTCACTGTACGGACATATGGTCGAAACCGAGTCGCTGCGTTTTCCACCAATCGGTGCGTGTGTCGGGCGCGGTGATCGTATCGGTCTGGTGGGCGATCCGTCGCTCAGTCGTCCCCATTTACATTATGAATGGCGCTCGATTTTGCCGAACGAAGGCGGTCCCGGCTATGTCGAAACCAACCCGCTCGAACTCGGCTGGGAACATCCGCTCGATTTCACTGCGTACTGGCGCGTCAAGCTGACGGGTGCGGTAGGCGGCGCGCTCCGCTTTGATCTCGCGCCCACGCTGCCACCCTTGATTTTAGCAAACGGCGGCGTCGCGCTCGTCAGCGCTGATCAACTGCATGTGATCGAGCCAAATGGTGCGCTCGGCTATCGTGTCACCGCCACCGACTCGATCAGCGCGGTCGCGGCGCTTTCGGGCGACCGCATCGTCATGCTTGCCGATGATGGCACGCTCGATGTGCTGCAACAGGGGCGTTATCTGGCACGCTGGACGACCAGCGCCGCGCCGCGTGACCTGATCACGGTCGGCGAAAGGCTGATCGTGGTGGCGAATGACGGCGTATTATCCGCCTTCGATGCGAGCGGGCTGGCGTTGTGGACGCTGCCCGCGCTCGGTGATCGGTCTGTCGCCGTCAGCGCGGTCGCCAATGGCAGCTTGATCGGGCTGGCGGCGCGGCGCGATGGTGTCGTCACATGGCGCGTCGTCGATGCTGACGGTGCGATTTTATCGCAGACACTTTTAGCCGCGACCACGCCGATCATCGCCGCCACACCCGCTAATACATGGCTTATCCTGGATCAAAACGCGCTCAAACAAGCGACATCGGCGGCGGTCACGCCATTAGCGACGGTCGCGCCGATGCCCGGTCGCGGTGCCCGCATGACCGTCGGCACAGACGGCGCGATCATCGTCTTTCTTGCCGATGCCGATGCGTCGCTGATTTTGCTCAATACCGATGGTACGCAGCGCTGGCGTGTCCGTTATCCAGCCAGTCTCTCCAGTGCGCCGCTGCTGGCAGCGAGCGAATGTGCGGTGTACGCGCTCGATGGCGACGGCATGTTGAATATCTTCAACGCCACCGACGGGGTGTTAGCGACTCAGGTTGCGCTGTATGCGGGCGGTGATGTTGGCACGCCCGACGCGCGCCTGCTGCGTGCCTTCGCTGGCGATCAAATCGTGGTGGGCGCGGGTTTTTTGTCGGCGCTGCTCATGGACGCGCGCGTATTAGCGCCCGCGCTCGTCGATTCTTGCCCGTGATCGTCACCATGACTACAATCCTGGTGTAGCGCGGCGCAAAATTGGGTACATTCACGCGCACCTAGACCCAACCCACCGGGAAAAAGATGATGTTCATGCGTAAATGCGCGTTGTGCCTGTTATCAATTTTCTTCTTCGTCGCGTGCTCGTCGGGCAATGTGCCAGCGCCAACCGCGCGCGCGCCCCTTGATGCCCCTGCCGACTCCGCCGCCGAGATCACTGCTGATGCCGTTGTCATGGCGGAAGCAACGACCGAACCGCCGACCGACGCGGCAATGGCGAGCGATGCCGCGACCGAGTCCACGACTGAACCGGAACCGGATTTATCGATCACCGCTGAAGCGGTGGACGCGGAAATGACCGCCGAAAGTACGCCCGACTCGACCCCGACCGATGCGCCGCCCACGCCGACGCTTGCGCCGTTGATGGGCGAAGGGGTACTGTCGGTGGTGAGCAGCGCCAACAGTACGCAGCTTGCGTTGATCAGCATGGATAGCACCGTAATCCCGTTGATCGACCTGCCCGGCAACGGACGTGCTGCTTTATGCGCCGAATCGCCAGACCGACGCTACGCGGCGATCTTCGCGGGCGGTCAGGAAAATGGCGCGCTCTATATCATGGATGGCACGACGCCACCCGCTCAGACCGACGACAGCATCGCCTATTTAGCGTGTGTGTTGGGGACATTCCGGTTCACGCCTGATTCGTCGCGTTATGCCTATATCGATTATCCGGCGGGCGCATCGCGTGAAGAATATGCGTCGGGAACGCTCCGCTTGCAGTCGTCATTGGTCGGCGCCCCTGCATCCACGTGGAGCGCAGACAATGTCGTCGCCTTCGATGTGCAAAATGAAGGCATCACGTATATCTCTTTTTTCGACAATGACGAACGTCAAGCCGACGAAGCCGCGATCACGTATTTCGATAACACCGCCGAACGTGAGATCGCCGCACTCCGCCCCACCGCCGATAACTGCCGCTTCACCAGTGCGTCGCTGGCAAATTTCCCCGATGAGTCGGCGCGCACGGCGTTGATTCTGGGGCAAAAATGCATCGGCGAATCACAGGTGCGCTGGCAGTTTTACATCATCGATTCGGCGGGCGGCGCGTCGCTGATCGCCAATGACAGCCAGCCGGGTGATTTCGTCGCGTTCGCGCGCAATAACAACGTCTTTTTCGCGCCCGATGCGTCCACGCTCTATTTCACCGTACCGGATGGCATCACCGCGAACACCGTGGCGATTGCCGCCGTCGATGTCGCGAACGATATGGGCATCACCCGTGCCGTCGAACGTCAGGCGTCGTTTCAGACCTTTAACGCGCGCGATAATGCCACGCCAGATTTCTCGGACGACGGGCGCTGGCTCGGTTTTATGCTCACCTCGCCGGATAACGACAACTTCTTGTTCGCGCTCGATCTTGCCGACCCAACCAACCCGCCGATCATGATCAACGCAGGCGCGCGCGGCGATATTGTGCAGGCGCTCGCTTTCACCCCCGACAGTTTACGTCTGATTTATGTCGCGGGCGGCAGCACCATAGGCTCGGATAACAGCGTGTTCACGCTCGATCTGAGCAGCGGCACCGAATCGCGCGTGCGGCGCGGCAGTTTCGGCACTGCGCTCGTGGTCGCACCGTCTGGCGACCGCGTTGCGCTCAACGAATGGATGTCGACCGATGTGGACGGGCGCACGCTCAATTATCGGGCGGTACGACTGGTCAATTTGACCACCAATACCGAAACGACCCTGTTCGAAGCCGTGCCCGATGGCGCAAACACGCTCAACGCTGACCCGTTGGCATGGCGCAGCGGATTCTAAACGGGTGAAGATGGGACAAAATTTTGTCCCATCTTCACTCCGCGCTACACTGACAGTGCAAATAATCAAATGTTGGTTCGATTAGTTTTTTTGGAGCGTACATAATTATGGCAGCTCAGGTCAGTTCTACTATTCGTGAGCGTCTCGCGCTGCCCATCACCGCTGATGGCTACGACAAAATCCGCAAATTGTGGGTCGCGCACAGCCGTGCCGAAGACGCGCGCGACCTGCAAGGCTTGGTCGATACGCTTGCGCCGACCTGTGTCTATCACATCATACCGACCGCACAGCGCTGGGAAGGACATGATGGGGCGCGCATGTTTTATATGACATTTTTGACCGCGTTCCCGGATGTACATTTTGATTTGCAGGATATCGTGATTGGTCCGCAGGGCGTCATCGAAATCGCGATCATGACGGGCACGCACACTGGTGATTGGAACGGAATCGCGCCGACGGGTAGAAGCGTGACGACGAACATCATCATTCATTTTCCGTGGAACGCGCAGTATGAGTTGTTCGATGGCGAAAACGTCTATTTTGACCGCGCGGATTTAGAAGGGCAGTTGACGAATTAACCATTTATAAAGGGCAGGTCTAAAACCTGCCTACAATTTACGGCTTGATCGCCACAATCTGGCTGATGATGCCGTTATCGACGCGTCGTAAAAGCTGCCAATCGGAAAAATAGCCAGAAAGCTCGCCCGGTTCGACAAGCGTATCGCGCGGGGTGTCGGCGTCCACGTCGGCATACCGCGCATTATAGGTTTCGTAGATGACGCGTCCGCCGGATTTGACGCACGCACGCAGTTCGGTGATCAAATCACGCCGAAAAAAATCAACGACCGTCAGCACATCGTAGACCGCACGCCGATCCGCGAACAGCGTCGGGGCATCGTCGAGGTCGTATTGCAAAAAATTGACCCGTCGCAGCCCGCGTTCCGACGCCTGCGCCTGCGCTTCGATCAACGCGACGCGGCTGATATCGATCAAATCGACCGTATAGCCTTGCGCTGCCAGCCATAAACCATTTTGTGCCCAGCCACACGCCAGATCAAGCGCCGTCACCGCTTGATCGCCGTGACCGATTTGGGTGATCGGCGGCGTGTACATGAATAGAAGCGGATTTGGCGCAGGATATTCAAACGCGTCGTCTAACTGCGCCCGATACCGCGTATCCCAGAACTGCCGTTCACGCGCCGTCATGGTCGCTTTTTCCGCCGTATACCGGCTGATAATCAGCAATCGTCGGGATGGTGTCGATGATCGCCTGGTCGCCTGGTAACAAACGCATCGCGGGGTTGCGTTCGCGCCGTCGATACAGCGCATAAGCATCGCGCAGCATTGTGTAATCCGGGGTATGCCAATCGGCGGGGATCGCTAAACATGCCATCAATGCGTTGATGCGCTGTCCGGCGGCGCTATCCCACGCGGACGCACCACCACGCAGCAGATCGCCCGTCCCTGGTGGCGCGCCGCCGAGCTTGCCGAATAAGTTTTGCGTCAGCCGCGCCGCCAGACGTTGTGCTTGTTCTTTGTTGACGCCGCCCGCCAGCTTTTGAATATCATCCGGCAGCGCTGCAAATAAGTCGTCTGATGCTGCGTCTGAACGCGCAGGGGTAGTGTGCGACTCGCTCATGTTTCGGGTTAGCACCGCGTACAAATCGTCAGCGCTGACGCCCGAACGTGCAAACGGTAAAAGCGTCGTCACCGCATCGGTTTTTTCGCCTTCATCATACGCTTCAATCAGCGCGATCGTGTCGCCGTTCGTGTCTTCATCCAGCGCCAGCGCCAGGCACACTGGAAACGGATCATAAGCGAGCACGGTTTGCGCCAGCCCAATCGTTGCCATCATCGACTCTGGTTCGGGCGCGGCAGTCACGCTGATCCAGCCATCACCGCCGTCGCATACCATCATCTTGACCGCTTTCGGGTATGATTTGCCCGGAACCAACGTGAATGGATCATATAACGTATAGCCCATCGCCGTAATACCCGCCCGCAAGCGTTCTGCGATCATATCTGGCGCATCCAAATCGAGATCAGCGTAGGGTAAGTAAAGGCTGCACCAACGCCCCATTTTTTTCGCTCCTTCCATTGACAGAGGTATTGCTGGCGACATAACACACGATACTGCTCACATCGATGAAGCCGAGTTCGCGGCATAAACTGCGATCGTCTTCGCTTTCGCCGGGTGCGAACACCAGATCACACCCGCGTGCCAGCGCCGCGCGCAGCGCCGCCGCCAATAAAGCGCGCATGCGTTCTGGCGTGCGTGCTTCTTTCATCATCGCCAGCGCGACGATATGCGCGCTTTTGTTGGTCTCTTGTACGCTCAAGCGCCCAACGCCCATTGGGAAGTTGTGGCGCACCATCAGGAAATCGATCTGCTTGCCCATCAGCAGCGCCGCCATATCGCGCCCGACGACCAGCGGTTCGACGCCGAGCGTCAGCACATCGTAAAATGCATTACGCCACACGTACCACCACATTTCGATGCCACGCTGATCTGCCACCATCTGAATTTGCATCCCGGTCGTCGAATGACCCGACGACGGCGGCAGCATGGTATCCGCGCCGCTCGACCGATAAATCATGAGCGGCGTTTCGCGTTCCAGCGTCAACCCCAAATCGAGCAGCGTACGCGCAAACAACGGCGGAAACAAACCTTCGATATACTGCACCCGCGGTGTGCGTCCCAGTTCACGCAGCCGATCCAGCCCCTGCTTGACATACTGCCCGCTCACCCATGCCGTATTACGGCGCGGCGTGACATAATTGAAGTCAGGCAGCGGATTAATGGGGTGATGTACCACATCGACGACATTGATCGTCTCTCGATACGCGCCCAAATCCTGATGTGCTAACAACAAATGATCATGGACCTGACGCAGCATTTGACGTGACTCGCGGATTGCCGATTCATCCATATTCAAACCTCAAGCCGATCCCATCACAGACCATCAGGGATTGGCAGCACGAAAACACAAGACTACACTAGAAACTATCAGTTAAAGCTTGAGAGTTAAAAGTAAAACGAAGCAAAAGTAGACTTTTAACTTTTACTTTTTAACTGCCCTTTTCATTGTAACGCGGACTTACAGGATTAACGCATGAAAATTTATACGCGAACAGGTGATGACGGCACAACCAGCCTTTTTAGCGGTGGGCGTGTCCCCAAGTATCATTTGCGTGTCGAAAGTTATGGCACGATCGACGAACTCAACAGCTTGCTCGGTACGGCACGCGCGCACGACCTATCCGAAAGCTCGGATGGCTATCTCGTCAAAATTCAACATCAGTTGTTCAATCTCGGCGCAGATTTGGCAACGCCGCTCGATGCGGCATCGTCGTATGTTGTGCGCATGGATGCGGATACCGTGACGTGGCTGGAAACCAGTATCGATGCGTTGACCGAGCAGCTTCCGCCGCTCAGCGCGTTCATTTTGCCAGGTGGGTCGCCCGCCGCCGCGCTGATCCATGTCGCGCGTACCGTGTGTCGCCGCGCCGAACGCTTGATCACCGAACTGAGCGATCACGAGCCGATTGGCGGTCAGGTGCTGCCGTATGTCAACCGCCTGAGCGATTTTCTGTTCACGCTGGCGCGCTGGGAAAATAAACAAGCGCAGATTTCCGATGAAAAATGGCAGGTGAAGTTTTAGAACGGGTCAGCTAAAGGAGAACAATCATGCCCGCAATCGTCAGCATCACCTACACGCCGCACGATGCCCCGCGCAAATCCGAGGATGCGTATGTACGTATTCCCGTTAAGAGCGCACAGTTGATCGCTGACTACGGCATCGAAGGTGATCGCAAAGGTGGCAGTCCCAAACGTCAGTTGAACATCATGAGCCGCGAAACGCTCGATGCGCTTTCGCAAAATGGACTCAAAATTGCGCCGGGGCAGATGGGCGAACAACTGATTGTGTCTGGCATGGATGTCGCGGCGTTAAATCCTGGCGACCGCGTGCAAATGGGCGACAGCGCTGTCATCGAAGTCATGGAGATGCGTAACGGGTGCGCACGCTTCGAGCAAATTCAGGGGCATGATCCCAAAACCCTGAAAGGGCAACTGGGGATTATCGCGCGGGTCGTGACCAGCGGCACGATCAAAATCGGGGATGGTGTGCGGGTCTTGACCCCGATGACATCGTAAAACCTCACCCGGTTTCGCTTTGCTTAATTGCCCCTCTCCACACGGAACTGAGGAGAGGACAGGTTTCAAGTAAAGCGTCTGTCTGGGATAAAGACCAAGCCCAGACAGATGGGTCTGGCGTTGAACGGCTTGGGCAGAATAGCGTACGTAACCCCTGTTTAAACAAACTCCACAGCCGGCGGAAAGTACCGTCGGGACGACGCACGAGCGGTTGAGCGCAGCCCGCCGCGACCGCTTGGCTGCCGAGCGCGACCGTCCGCGTGTAGGCAATCGCCAACAGCACGAGCAAATTGGCAGCGTGGCGCGGGGAATAAATCCGACTGTCGCCCCAGTGCCAACCGCCGCTTTTCAGGTCACGAAAACGCTGTTCTTGCCAATTGCGCCGAGCATACTCGTGCCCGGTCAGCGCGTCGTCATGTTCGATCATTAGGTGTCCGTTTCAGGCGTTATCGGATGATGCGATATTTAATATACGTGACATGCGGCGACACGATCACGCGTGTCTGTTCTCATTTGCTCAATACATCGCCGTTCATGTCAAACAACCGCAGTCCACGACCAACGATGACAGGCGCAATGTGCAGTTGCAGATCATCGATCAAGCCCGCTTTCAAATACTGCTGTTTGTGCGTCGATACAAGGTGATGTATGCCGTAAATTTCCCGCCGCAAGTTAAAGCATCAGGCGGGCTAGGCGAAACAAAGGGTTTGATACGCTGCAACAGTATATGTATATGAATGACATTTGAGACGGATCGCGTGATGGACAGGGCAGCCCCATCCCACCATCATCGATTCTTTCTCAACCTGTGAACATTCACCTTTGCCGTGCTTTTATTTCTTTTGTTCGTCCAGATGAGCGAGGATTTTGGCGTAGGCTTCGTTCAACTGCTGCATCTTTTTGGTTGCATCGTCGTTGGTGTTGGTATCTGGGTGTTCTTTGCGCGCCATCGAACGATATGCTCGTTTAATCAACTCGCGGTCGGTGCTGGCGTTGATCCCCAGAATATCCCAGTACACCTGAAGCGGGTTGACGCCCGCCAGTGGGACTTCAAAATTGGCGACATACCAGAATTCGCCCTGGGTCCTGGATTTGACGCGCTTCGTGTTAAGTCCGTTGGCATTGATCGAATCGCCATGCCGAATATCACGCGCGACGCCGCCGCCTTCAAAATAAATCGGGAACACATAGACATCGGGACCGAACGCATCGAAGGCATAAATCTTGTCCTGATGCGCGGAGAGCAGCACCGCCATCCAATCATCAGGGATGTAATACATGCCATCGCTCGGCAGCAATAAATCACACCATAAAATGAACAAACTGTAGATTTTGCGCGCGCTGTTGGCGTTGAGGATGTTGATGATTTCATAAGCGGCAATATCGTTTTCGATCAGGTAAATCATGATCTCATCGCCCGTCGCCATTTTGACATGCAGAATATCGCCGCCGTCATCGATGACCTGCATATGGGGGCGCTTGCCCTGAATCATGTAAACGAGAAATGCACTGATTTTTATGGTGTCAAATCGCATAAGGGGAAATGGAAAATCACTCAATAACGATCAGGTCATTATACCGTCTTGTGGGGTCATGGCGAAGGCTGTTTATGGCTGGCAACCTCACCCAATACGCTGGTGCGCGCTGCCCCTCTCCATGTGGAGAAGGGCAATCGTCGAAAGTTTTTCCCCTCTTCGTGGAGAGGGGTTGAGGGGTGAGGTTATTTATTCCGGTTCCGCATGACGCGCGCCGCGATGATTACGCCGACCAAGCCGAGCAGCGCGATACCCAGCACACCGAGTCCGCCGCTGCCGCCGCCGGTGATATCATCGAACAAGCCAGTATCGGGCAGTGCGGTCGGCACGAGCGGGACAAATCCATCGGTCGGGAGCCCGACCGGGGCTTCGCCTGTTGGCGTCACGGGTGCAGCCAGCGCGGTCGCCGTCAAGAACGAATTTGCCAGCGCGGTCGCGGTCTGGTTGACGACATCGAGTCCGCTGGTCGTCGCGGTAATTTCCGGCGTTGGCGTCACCGTCGCGGGCAGCGTATTCGTCGGTTCTTGCTGCGGACCCAACAGTGCCGAGTCGACAAACGCCTGACGGGTGGCGAACGCGGCTTGTGTCGCGTCGCTTTGCGGCGTCGATAAGCCCGCCAGCGCGCTGAGCGCCGCCGCTGTCGCTTGCTGAACAATCGGGTCAGTAAACGGCAGGTCTACCGCGCCCGCCGCCAATGCTTCGGCTGTCAGCGTCGCTTCGCCCGCCGTGATGTTCAACGGTTCTTGCAAGCCGGGTGCGTTAGAGGTCGATTGTGCCAGGCTGACTGCCAGCGTCGCATCAACTGCCGCCGCGGTCGCCAAGCCGAAATCGACCTGACCGCCTGCAAATGCCGCGTTGGTGGCTTGCGCCAGTAGTGGCGCGAGTGTCTCTGCCTGTTCCGCGAGCAGCGCGTCACCGACGAGCGGGTCAGCGGCGTTCGATGCAAGCTGCGTGGCGAACAATGCCGCCGTCGCGTACGCATCCTGCTGGAATTGGCTGATCTGCGTCGCCTGCGCGATTTCGGTCGCGTAGAACGAGGCAATATCAATCGAACCCTGCGGCGTATCCGTCGGGAGCAGCGTATTCGTCGGCGTCGGTGATGCGGCAAGCGCGGTCTGCGTCATCGAAATCGCATCGAGCGCCAGGAACGCAGCCGTGCCGGTCAGGTCGGGCGTTGGTGTATCCGACGGGAGCGGCGTATTGGTCGCGGTAAAGGTCGGTGTCGGCGTAAACGTCTCGGTCGGCGTCGGCGATGCCGCGAGCGCCGTTTGAGTCAATTGCAGGTTGCTCAGTTCTTGCGTCTGCGTCGCTGCCAGTTGCGCCATGACGGTGCTGTTGGCGATGACGACGGCGGTCGCCGTTTGTTCCGCTTCATTCGGACCCGTCGGACGGGTGGCGATGAAGATAATCACACCGATACCGATGATGAACAACAAAATCATCGCGATTGCCAACACGACGAAGGTGCGATTGCCGCCGCCTTCTTCGGGTTCATCGAGTACGGGCATATCATCCGCCGCGAAATCGCCCGTACGGGGGGAGGCGTCATCATCAAAATCGAATTCGCTGCCTGAATCATCATCAAAAAAATCATCGAACTCGAAATCGTCAGGTCTGTTAGACATGCGTCCCCCTACTCGGTGCGGGTTGGATAAGAACCGTACATAATGACGGCTATTTTTAACCGTAAACTTCTAGATTTGCCAATGGCACGTTCAGTGTCTCGCCCGTCGCCAGTTGAACGACCGCACCCGCGACACGCAGCCCATTGTCCAACATAACAGGCGTGTTTGGCAAGTCATTCACACGCCCTGTGACTGTTGTCCCATCACCACGCACCACATTGACCGTCATTCCAGCGCGTAAAAGGATGTTGGTGTTCATCGAAACCGGGCGTTCGCTGCCCGTCAACGGGACGGTGATGATCGCTTCTGGTCGGTTGAGCATCTCGGTCGAAGGTGTCACAGCATCCAGCATGACCTGTTTGCCGTCCATCTCGCTGAGAAACTGAAAGAACGACGGATTGATGCGTCCCGCGCCAAACCCATCGGTGAGCATAATCGCAGCCCGCGTATTTTTGGCATCGTCGATCAAATTTGCGTCCATGCTCGGCGCGATGACCCCCGCGAAGCCTTGACTATCGATGATATCAAGCGTCGTCGCTTTGAGCGAACGCCGCGAAAACACGATCGCGCCGCGAAACTGATCGTTGACCGAATCGCCATAAATCGATTCCAAGCCGTCGGTTGGTTCGACGCGCAGCACACCGAGTCCGCGTTTGCCATTGCCCCACACGCCTTGAAGCACGGCGGCGTATGTTTCAATGACGACACCATGTCGATCAGAAACGGCGATGATCGTACCGTTCAAGCCGCTTTCGATGGCAACACTTTCCTGCGTCTCTTGAATGACGATCAGCCCGCCGCCAATATTGATCACCGTACCATTTTCGGGCGAGATCACACTTTTGCCCTTGCGCGGTCTGCCCCGTCGCCCTAGTTTACCCGCTAATAACTGTCCGCGCTGCACGGTTTCGCCCACATCGACGACGAGTTTGCGCGCCAGCCGTTCTGGGCGGCGCAAGCGCAGTTCGCGCGCCGCATCGACGACGACATACGGTGCAGGGCGATTGCCGCGCGCAACCACATCCTTGACGCTGACACGCGCGTTCTTGGGACGTTCGGTTTTGCCATCGACGCCATCTGGCAGCGTTCGGTCGCGCTGGATCAGCGAGACGCCGATCATATGGCGATGTTCAGGAAAATAGATTTCGGAGGTCATCGAAATCGTCCTCTTTTTTCTGCTTGTCTAATTCAGCTTGGGTGGGTGGGGGCGCTTCATCATTATTTTTACCACGACGGCGGCGGACGCGCTTGCTTTCTTCCACCGTCGTTACTTCGGTCAGCGCCTCATTCGTCGCCGCGACTTCCCCGCGTGAACGACGCGCACGGCGTGCAGGACGCCGAGCATCGTCCGCATCGCGCTTGGCTTCGCTCAGCCATTCTTCGGGAATTTCATGCGCTTCGTCACCTGTCGCATTGGCATACCAGCGCGCCAACGTTTCCGCTCTGGCGCGGATCTCGCTCGGCACGGGCAGCGGACGCCCACGCGCATCGATGATGACGCCCGCCGTGCCGCCGATGATCTCGGCTTTCAAATTGCGTTTGCCGCCGATTGTCATGCCGCGCGCACGCACGCTGATCGTGGCGCGCACGCCCGACGGTAGATCACGATATACCCATAAATCGCCGCCGTTGACGACGTGCCGCGTGGTATCGGTGCTGCCATCGCTTTTGTGGATCGTCACGCTGACACGCGCCGCCACCCGTCCGAGACGCGGAAGCCCCGAAAGGCTGATCACCGTGCCTAAATCCTGTACACCGACCGCCTCCAAAACCTGAACGACAGCTTCGGGGTTGGTGCGTGCCAGCGCGCCCAACGCGGGGATCAATGCGCCGCTATCGGTTTGCAGCAGCGTGACGCCCGTCGGTTGCAGCGCATCGAGCATCAACATCGCGCTCATACCGGGCGACCCCGTGCGCGTGATCGCCGCGCCCGCGCCGATCATTTGCGCGAACGGCGGCATGGGCGCGTTGGGATCGTCTAATGCTGTGCCACCCGTCCATAATGGGCGGCTGGCGCTGAGCAGCCCGCGTAACGCCGCGCGCAGCAAACCATGTTCGAGATACATCGAGCGCCGCGTATCCGGCACATGCGCCGGATGCAGCGTCTTATTCAGCGCGTAGGCGGTGATCTCATCGTCGGATGCCAGAAACGGCAGCCATGCACGCACAGCAGCGATGCCCGCCGCGTTAAGCGTTTCGACAGCGCTGCTGCCCAAGCCAATATCGGTGCGGATGCTGGTGATCGTGCTGCCGCTCACCGACGCCGACAGCGTGCTGACCGCACTGCCAATATCCGCGATCAAAACGCCCGCCGCGCGCCTGCCACCTGCCGCGACACGCCCCAGATATTCGGTGATGATGTCGTAGCTGCTGGCGGTGGGCAGCACGCCGAGATCGCTCATGCGCCCGATCCGGTCGAAGCCGAGACCGCGTGTGCTGGATACCGCGTCGTACGCCAGCGTCAATTCCAGCCCCGCCGATTCCAACGCTTCTCGTTCCAGCGACGGGCGCACGTTTTCCGCCAGAAACACGGTGGTAATGTCTGCAAACGCGTCGCGGACTTCACCCGCCAGTGCGACATTGCCCGCAAACAACACAGGCGGATTATTCGCGCGGTCGCTAAAACGCAGCGCCAGACGCGCCAGATTGACGAACTCCATAACCGCCGCGCGCGCACCGTCTTCGGTGCCGCCGACGATAAAAATCAAATCGGGTCGGGCGAGCAGTACGGCGTTCATTTGCTGCTGCGGCGTGCGATTGTCGTCGAGGCTGATGGTTTCGACGATTTGCACATACGTTCCAGCGGTGGCGCGGGCAGCGCTGATAATACTCTGGTCGGGCACCAACCCCATCAGGACGGTGCGTAATGGACGCCCGATGCTGGCAGTGAAACGGACAATATCGACGCCGCTGCGGTCTGCCTGTTCCGGCGTGATCACTTCGGTTTCATCGTCGGTCAATAAACGGCGTCCGGTCGCGCGGCTGATCGCTTGCGCGGCACGGCTCAAACCGATGCCGACATCGTGTTCGGGAAAACCCGCCGTCGTGCGCGCTTCGCCCGATGCGACGAGCTGATAAATACCATCGACCAGGTCGATTAGGACGGCGCGCGTTTGCACGTTGCCAAAATCGACCGCCAAAATGCTGCCCGAACGCGCGAACGCATTCGACGATTCCGCGCGCGTGGGCGGCGGTGTGATGAATACCATCGACTTAGCCTCCCAAAATCTGTGTCAAGACCAGGACAAGTCGATCCGAGAAGATCGTGAGTCCGGTCAGGATCGCGCCCGCGTACAGCGCCGCCAATGTGACCACTAAAAAGCCCTGCCCGACCGCGCTCATCGCACGCACAAGCAAGCCGCGCCGCGTTTGATCGGTTGAACCCGGTACGCGCCGCGCAGAATACTGGAAATAAACCAGCGTACAAATCACACCGACCGCGACGATGACGCTGTTGAGCAGCCCGATATTCGAACCATCGGACGCAGTCTCTGCCAGCCGTACATCTTCGACGGTGCGCGTCGCCAGCGGAATCAGCGTGCCGCTGACAGCGCCGACCAGCGCGACCGCCGTACCAATGCCAACGACGAACGCCAATCCCAGCGCGCCGACGCGCCCATAACGCCGCGACGTGCGCCCTAGCAGCAGCAGCCCGATGGCGAACGGCAGTAAACCGACGATGAGGGTAGGAATGGAGGGGTTAGGCGTGAGCAGTGTGACGCGCAGCCAGGGCAAAATCACACTTTCGACCGTGACCATCGTCACAAAGCCCGCCGTCAACCCTGCGAACGCATAGACGGCGATACGATACAAAATATTATCGCCCAACAAATAGCTGAAGATCATCAAGGTGAGGACGAACCCCACCCATACCCCAATTTGTTCCGCGTTCAATCGTTCTTTCTCCTGCGTCGCAAGCCGCGCACGATGTTGATCGCCGCGCCAACCGTGATCACGGCGGCGGATGCGAGTATGCCCATGTTGAACACCGACCAGCGCCGCCCACGCACATCATCGGCGGTCAGGTTGTCGTCTATCGTCAGTGTGATCGGCGTCGCCGTCGGTGCGGCGGTCGCGTCGTTTGTGGGTGACGCCGTCGGCGTCGCGGTCACGTCGTTTGTGGGTGACGGCGACAGCGTCGCGGTCACGTCGTCAGTTGGCGTCGATGGAACGGATGTTTCTTCGGTTGGCGCAGGCGTGCGCGTCGCGCGCGGCGTATTGGTCGCGCGGGCAGTCGCCGTTTCCGCCGTTGGTTCATCCGTCACGTTTTCGTTTAATGGCGTACTTGTCGGGCGCGGCGTGCGTGCTGGGGGTTCTTCGCCCTGCCGCCGCGCGCGCATGTTCAAACCCGGCTTGAACGACGTGCGCTCATTGATACGTAACAACGGCGCGCTGATCCAGCCTTCGGTATCGTCTTCGAGCCGCACATTGACCCATTCGCTGTTGTCGCTAAAGCCGATCACATTGACTTGTGCGCCTGGTTCAGCCTGCCCAACGACGCCGAACGTTGTGCCAGGACCCGACCGCACATTGACCACTTGCTCAGCGGTGATCGTCGCGGTGATTGATCCGGTATTCGACTCGACTTCGGGCGTGGATTCGGTCATGCTGCCAGTCGCGTTACCTCCGGTCATGCTGCTGGCATCGCTGGGCGGCACGACGACTTCGCTCGGCGGGGCGGGCAGTTCGGGTCGCCCAGTACGCTGTACCGGGCTGACTTGTGCCAGCGCGGTTTGATACGCCGTCGCATCTTGCCCACCGATCAATAAACCGGTGTAAACACCCGCCGTGCCTGTATAGGTTTCTGCGACGGGCGACGCCGAATAGCTGATCACTGCCGTGAATGGCGAGTCCGTCATCGGCGCGACCTGTTCGGCATACGCGCGCACATCGTCGGCGCTGTCGGCGATCAAAACCAGCACCGCGAAATCGTTCAAACTGCGGATGGCTAAGCCTGTAGTCGCGCCTTCAACATCGAGCGCAAACGCCGCCGCCGGGTTTTCGCTAAAACTCCGCAAGCCAATCGCGCTGCCCGCCAGATACCGCGTGATGACCCGTTCGACGTTGGGTACAAGTTGCGTACCAGATGCATTGATGCTGGCGAGAAACGCCGCGTCGTCATCGATCAAGCGCAGCAAATTCTCCGCGCGCAGCACGCCAAACGGATTGGTGCTGATGATGACCGGAATGCCGCCGCGCAGCAGGATATGGCGCATAATCGCGTCGGTCATCGCGTCGAGTTCGCCCGCCGACGCGGGGCTGTATTCAACGGCGATGAGCGCATACTCGTCAAGTTCAATGCCATCGATGGCATTGAACGCCGCCGTCGCGCTGCCTGCATCGACGAATGCAGTTGGCGGCGCAATTTGAAATTCGTCTACGAACACCGCCGCGATCATCGCCAGAATCATCACCAGCGCGACGATCAACCGATCATAGCGGCGGCGCGGGCGGACATTGGCACGCGCGGGCACGGCGGTTGACGCCGCGACAGTTGCGGCTTCATCGGTGCGCGATTGGCGCACGAGCGAATTCTCGTTGTCTTCAAGGTCACGTAAAAAGGGCGTGTCATAGGTGAGATCGATCGCGCTCAGGCGGTTGCTGCGCCCGATTCCGGTTTCGCTGCCGGTTCGCACAAGCGAGCGCAGAATATCGACATTGGTCTGTTGGTCTGGCGTCAGCACGACGCTTTGCGCCAGCGTGAACGCACCCGGCTTGATGCGCGTAGGCGCGAGGGCTGGTGCACCGGGCAGCACGCCTACGAGCGCGTCGGGCACTTGCGGTTCGGCAGCTTTACGACGGCGTCCACGACGTTCCGGTGCGGGCTGTTCGTCTGTGGTGATTTTGTCTTCGGCTTGTTTTTCGCGCGCGCGCAGCCGCTTCAAGCGGTCGGGCAGTTCACCTTCGGGGCGGTCTTTGCGCTGACGCAAAATCGCGGTCGCGCTGACATTCCCGACCGACCCTTGAATATCACTCAGCCATTCCGAACCGATTCCGGGCGCGATGTCGCCGCCTTCCATCGTTGGCAGCACCGTGCGATCGGCGGCGTTTTTGGCGAACAACTCGTCCAAATCGACATCGGTTTGATTGAGCAGCGCTTGCGTCTCCGGGCTTAGCCCTGGCATATCATTCGTCCCCAGCATGGACAAGTATTCGTCCAGGTTCGCAAAAGCCGGCGCGGCGGACGCTTCGGGTTCGGGTTCGGGTTGGTCAAACGGAATATTGCCGGGATCGGGAAACAAATCCTCGAACGACTGTTCGGCGCTGGCAGGCATGAAAGCTGGTTCATCGACGACTTCATCGGGAAGTTCAACCCCCAGCGAGTCGAAGAAGCTGTCGCCTTCGACGACAAAATCACCTGGCGACGCGGGTTCGGCTTGATCCCAGAAGAAATCGGGCTGCGCTTCACGCTTCGGCACATTATCGACGCCGAGCGATGTGAAGAAATTATCCGCATCGGACGCCGATTCTGTGTTCTGTGAAACGGGGTCGTTGGTTTCGGTGGAGTCCAAGTCGAACGACGCGAAGAAGTTATCATCATCGAACGCGGGTTGTTCGTCCTGTGCATCAGCGGCGGGCGCTGTAGATGAAGCTTCTATCGCATTCGTTGCGGGCTGTTCGACCTCGAATGACGCAAAGAAATTGTCATCATCGAACGCAGGTTGATCGTCCTGTATTGGCGTGCTAAAAGCGTCGTCCGTCATCGGCATGTCAAACTCGGTGGTTATGGGTTTGTCCTGCGCGGTCTCATCGTCAATTTCGTCGTCAAAATTGACCAACCCGAACAGCGACTCCAACGAGTCATCGGTGTCTACAGACGCGGCGGGCGGCGTGTATACCGCGCTTACGGAGTCTTCTTCAGCAGGTTGTTCTGTCTCGAATGCCGCGAACAATTCGTCGGCATCGAAATTGAGGTCGTCAAACGTCGTCTCGGCGTTTTGAGTCGGCGCGGCATACAGACCGCCCGTTTCGGCGTCATCCTCGATGGTGTTGGTATCCGATTGTCCACTTTCGAATGCCGCGAACAATTCGTCGGCGTCGAAATTGAGGTCGTCAAACATCGGCTCGGCGTTTTGAGTCGGCGCGGCATACAGACCGCCCGTTTCGGCGTCATCCTCGATGGTGTTGGTATCGGATTGCCCGCTTTCGAATGCCGCGAACAATTCGTCGGCGTCGAAAGTCGCTGGTTCAGCCTGTAAATCAGCCGCGTTCTGCTCTGTATCGGACAATAGATTTACCGTTGGGTCACGCTGGATCAAGCTGAAAAAGTCACTATTCTGGTCGCCGTCATCGAGCGCCGCGTCGATGGGTTCGAGCGGCGCGTAGGCTTCCGCGATCATATTTTGTTCAACGTCGATTTCGGCTTCGCTGCGGAACTGTTGGAACGACGCGAACAGATCGTCGGTGTTGACGGGCGCTTCGGCGGGCGCTTCCGGTTCAAAATTGAAGGATGGAAACTCGGACGAATCGGTCGTCGGCGCGGCGGGAATATCTGGCGTCTGGCTGTACAACGAGTCGGTCAGCAACGCATCGCGCAGCGCGTCATTCTCGTCCGCATCCCCACCAAACAAATCGGGAAACTGTAAATCGTCGAGATTGTCTGCGCTATTGCTGTCGAACATCGAACCGACGACAGGCGGCGCGACAAACTCGGTATCAAGCGGCGTATACCCGCGCGCTGGTTGATCCGGTTCGTTGGCGTCGAAAAAACCGAACGCTAAATCGTCGGTTATCTCCGGTTCAGGCGTCGGCGGTGCAAAACGAGTGAGCAGTCCGGTAAAACCCGGCGAGTCGGGTGAGGCGGGTGGCGGCTGCTCCGCTTGCGCGGAGCGCATGGTTTCAGTATCAAAGGCATTGAGCCAGTTAATGCCGTCTGTGGCGATGGGTTCTGGATCAGGCGCGGCTTCGGCATTATCCCAATCGAACGCACCTGTATCGGGTGGCACAATGACCGCTTGTTCTTGCGATGTGCGTAATTTGGTGCGTACGTCGCGCGCTTCCTGCAGGTCGTCGGAAGAAAAAACCAGCGTGTCTTCGGGCATGTCGTCGTCATCGCCGCCACTGTAATCGGCTGGCGTAATGCCAAGTTCTTCAAAAGAAGGCGACAGCGGCAGCGCGGGCGACCCATAGAATGAGTCATCGTCGTCGCTATTGTTGTCATTCATCGCAAATGAGTCAAACGCGTCCGCTTCGTCGGATGAGCGAGTCGCTTTGTTGACGATGCTGTTGAGTTCGCTCAGCCAGCTCAGGGTATTCTCGCTCGTGGGTGCTGGTTCTTCGACGGGCGCGTTCGGGTCGGCGTTCGGGTCTTCATTCCACGCAACAGGGTCGCGCTGTGCATACATCTGCGTCGGAGAGACATCCGGCTCGTTCAAGAACCAATCGAGATCGGGGTCAGCGCCGCCGTCGTCTTCGTTTTCGGCGCGTGTGGCGGCGACATCACCAAAAAAGTCCTCTAAATCGCGCAAAATCGCGGTATCGACCGGGCGCTGAAGTGCTTCCAGTTCATCGGTATCAGACGCGTACTGCGGTGAGTCATCGAACCAACTGGCGTCGGGTCCCGCCGCGATCAGTGCGTCTACGTTCTCTGGCAGCATCGACGGATCAGTGACGGCGGGACCGATGTACTCGCTTTCGTCGTCCATAAGATCACCGAATAATTCGCGCAGGGTATCAATGGAGTCGGGGTCGATAGGTTTGGCGCGCGGCGCTTCTGGCAGGGTTTCATAGCCTGCGGCGGCGGCGGCGGATGCAATTTCGGCGGTGATGCTGCCGCCGTTCCATTCTGCCAGTGCGTCGTCAAAATCATCGCCGGGCGGCGAAAAATCAGGCTCGATCTGCACCTGCGCGGGCGGGCGCGTCGGCGCTGGCGGATTCACATCCCCAAACGACGCCGAAAATTCTGGCGGGAGTTCGTCTTCGTCGCCGCTCAGCGAATTGAAGAACGACGTGACCGCGTCATCGGGGTCAGCAGGCGCGGCATCGCCACCTGTAAATCCTTCAAATTTGGGGATTTGCGTGGCTTCAAACGAGTCGGTACTGCGCTTCATCCAACCAGGCAAATCGCGTTCTGGGGGCGCGGGCGGCGCTTCAGGCTCGGCAGTGAATGTATCGCCCTTGCGCATCCATTCGGGTTCTTCTTCAGGGTTGAGCGATTCCATACCCAAAAACCAGTCGGGCAGCATCCCCGTGCCTTTGGCGGCGGGTTCTTCCGCCCCCGCAACGACGGGCACATCATCGGTTTCGACAAAATCAGGAATTTCTTCTTCGATACTGCGTTCGCGCTTGGATTCGACCTGGCGCGCATACCATTCATCATACGTCAGGTTGGTTTCGACGTTATCCGCCAAAAACGCGCCCGACTCCAACCAATCGCGGTTGAGCGATGCCCCAGCGGTCATATCGCTGCGTTCGGCTTCTTCACCCTGCTCATCCAAGCCTTGCAGCCATGGCGCAGGACCCGATGCACGCGCTTGTGGCGGCTTTTGTCCGGGTGGTGTGATCGGCTTGGGCGAGGACGGTTTCTGTGCAGGCGGCGGTGATGATGCCGGCTCGTCCTCGCCGTCATCCATCAACCACGGCGGTAGATTATTGGGTTTCTTAGCCATCTTTCACCCTTCAATCCCGAAGATTACGGTCTTGCCCCGCCAATACGCGTACCCCTGTGACCACCGTCGCCAGCGCAATGCCAAGCAGCAAACCGCGCTCGCCCGCGCTTACAGGCACTGATAGCAGCCACGCACGCACACTTGTGATCATGGTGTCGCCACGTTGTCCCGGCAGCGCGCCGAGCAATACGATCAGTAATACGATGGTGAACACAATGCCGCTCACCGTGACGCCGCGCCGCATCAACCGATACGCGCCGTAGACCAGCGCGAAAAAGACCAACCCGCCCAAAGCGGACTCTAAAGCGACCTGCACGGTTTCGAGCAGCGCGCGGTTGCTTGCGTCTTGCCCCGTCAGCCACAAAATCAAGACCAGCGACGCGGCGACTAATAAGACAATACTGTAGCCCAAACCGCGCCCGCGCGTGACAACTCGGCGGATATGCACATTATATAAGTTCAAAAGACCGATCAGCACGGCGACGCCGAGCGTGATAGCGGTGATTTGCAAAAAGAACATGGTCGCATCATAAACGATGCCAGAATCGCGCCCGGTCAACAAGCCGATCAGCGTGAGCAGACCGAAGCCTATCACCAGCGCTATCGCCAGAACGCCGAGTAATCGTCTCACGACTTCATCCCCCTGCCAAACGCGACGCGATTACGAAACTGATCGCCGCGATCATGCCGCCCACCAACAACCAACGCAGTGTATCGGTTGCGACCGCGCCTGCCAACGTCCCGGCGTCATCGCCGAGATACGCGCCCGCGACGAACATTTCTTCGCCAATCAGCGGTGTAGTCGCCATGCCATAAGCGACCGCCTGACCAACAAGATTATCGCTGCCGGCAACCACCGCGCGACCGCCGCGCGTTGCCGCATCCAAAACCAACGCGATCTCCGCGCCGTAGGTGCCGACCAGAATACTGCCGCTCACCCGTTCCACGCCGATCATACCTGTGAGCGCGGCGGCGAACGCCAGCGATCCACTGCTGCCGTTGAGCGCAGGTATCCAGCGCAAACTGGTTGGGGATACACGGTCGGCGCGACCGCGCGCGGCATAACCGCGCAATAACGCGCCACCCGCCAGCGGCAAAAACGAGGCATCGCTGCCCGTGATGAGGGGCGCAGTCGGGCTAATAGCGGCGCGGCGTGCGGTTTGTACCACCATTTCGGCGCTCGCCAATGCTAACGCCGTGCGCAGCCCACCAATGCCCGCGCTCCCGAATGATACATGAAACGGACGCGCGCTTTCGATGCTTTCGCCAATCAACAGCGGGATCGCCTCATATGCAGCGATCATGCGCAGTGGATACGCCGCCCGCCGTCGCCGCGCGAACTGCGTCAGCACTGCCAGCGCTGCGAACGCGACCACAAGAATTACGATGGTCAATGTGCGGGTTGTTATGTCCATACCATCACTCGCTGCTCTCTCATCGTCACCAACAGTGCTCGCAAAGGGTTAAAACCAGTTATTTGAGTCGGTTTCAGCCGATGGCGGCAGACTTAATCGCCCATTTCCGCTTCCAACGCTTGTCTGAGCGCGGCGATGCCTTCCGGCGTTTCCAACGCGCCCGCGAGCGCGCCAATCGACTCGCGCCAGCCAAACACACCCAGCATGGGCTGCGCGACATACATCATTTGCGCACCCAAAACGCCGAGTGGTTCAAGCGCGTCGATCAGTGTGATCGCCGCATCAGACCATCCACGCGCTTTGACTGCGTCTACCCATGCGACCTGCGCGTTTGTCAACATAGGCGGGAGTATAGCACGCGCTGGATTTTGACGAAAATAATGGGTTGAGTCGAGGTCACTGCTCAGCCCTCATCCCCCGACCCTTTCTCACGTTTGCAGGAGAACGGGAGAAACGCGGCAGAAAGTTCCTCTCCCCTTGTGGGCTGAGGGATTTAAGGGTGAGGGCTGAGCAGTGACCACTTATGCTTGATCTCGAACGGCATTATCAATTGCGCGCGCCCATTCAATACCCCGCGCGCGTTATCGAGCCGCCGCTTTTGCCTTTGCGCGCGTCGCTGTTTTTAACACGCGCTTTGTAAACCACAAACGGTATCACTTCTTGTACATGATCACCGGGTGTCTCGCCGCTTTTTAAGCGTTCGCCAGATGCACGAATATCAGCTTCGATTTGGCGATATTTACGCCGCAGTCTTTTCAAATCGTGTTGGATGGTTACAGCGTAATCAAGACGTATGGGCAATTGCGTCATCTTCTTGCATCGATTGCCAGAATTCTTCTTCAGTGAGTACCCGACCGTGAATCATATCTTCCCAACCGCGTCGAAAACCCTCAACCGGATCAAAATCGTCCGCATTGTCCTCTTCATCACTTGTATCATCGTCGAATGCCACGCCGCGCACCTATTCTACAACCGAGTCGTAGCCATATTTTTGCGCCAACAGTTCAAGCTGTTCCACTTCTTGCAGATTGAATACAATCATTAAATGATTGAGCGCTCATCGTGGTTTCTCCTGTCTCTTTATTGCTTATCCGGCGCGGCAAAAATAATGCGCCCGGTGTCTTTGTTAATCAGCTTGGTCACGGTCACATAGATCGTGCGATCCATGAACGATTTGCCATTTTCGATGATGACCATCGTGCCATCTTCGAGATAGCCGACGCCCTGATTGGATTCTTTACCTTCTTGAATGACACGAATTGTGAAGCTTTCACCGGGAATATAAACCGAGCGCACCGCATTCGCCAGCGCGTTGATATTCAGCACGATTACGCCTTGCGCGCGCGCGACCTGGTTCATCGGGTAATCGATGGTCAGGATCGGCGCGTTCATCTTAATCGCCAGCGCGATCAGCTTATCATCCACTTCGTCGATGTCTTCAACATCGTCTTCGATGATTTTGAATGGGATCGTCGGCTCGCGCTGCAAATCGTTGAGTTTTGTCAAGCCGCGCCGCCCGCGTGAACGCCGTTGTGGATCGCTGGAATCCGCGACGCGATGCAGCTCGCTGATCACAAAACGCGGGACGAGCAGCGCACCGCCGATGAAGCCGGTCTTGGCAATATCGACAATGCGCCCGTCGATCAAGACGCTCGTATCAAGCAGCAGTGGGCGTTCCGCGCTGGCGCCGAAAAAACTGCGTGCTTTGCCGATACCAAGCCATTCGTATAAGAACTGCCAGACTTCGCGCGAGCGCGCGCTGAAAATCACGACGAACAACCACGCCGATACCACGACCATCGCTGGCGGCAGTACATTACGCAGTGGCGGATCGAGCAGCGAGAGCGGATAGGCGGTAAGCAGTGCCAGCACCAAGCCGATGCCTAAACCAAGCAAACTTGTAAACAAAATTTCGATGGGCTGCTCGTTGATGGCACGGCGCAAGCGGCGAAGCGGACGCACGGTCAAAATCGGCGTCATAATTAACCCGAAAAGACCGCCCGTGAGCGCGAAAAAGAACCCAAGCACCTGATCAGATAAGTTGAGGGATTCGGCAGCGCTGACGCCAATACGTGCGCCAACGACGGTAAAGACGATCATCCCAATAATACGGGAGATGAAATCGACAGACATAAGTTGTACTCCGTGTTTAGGGAGACTTGCGAATGAGTTTGGCAAGCGTCCAAGATGGTGAAGACAAGGAAAGAAAAATGATCCTATGAGAAACAATCATAAGAATCGTAGCTTATCCCAGAGAGAGCGTCAACCACCCAATAGATGGGTTATCACTAGGAAGTCATAACAGGCTTATGTATGCGCATACTGATCGCAAACATAAAAAACGGGAATGTGTGCATAATCAAGCGCAGCAGACTTGTCTGAATAAGAGTGGCGACATTCTGCGATGTAAGCGCATAAATGAACATATAACCGAGAATTGCCAGTATAAAAGCGATGAGTGCGCCGACATCGACGCGGCGTTTATCCGCCCACGCGCACACCAGCGCGATGGGAAACGCAAAATATCCCCCAACTGAACCACTGTACGACGACTTCGCGCACGATATAGGCGTATCGACTGGTATCGAGCAAGCGAGAAAGCGCATTACCGTCCTCAAACAGATCGGTCGGTGTCGGTGCGATCACGGTCTTGAAAAATATTAATGCCAGTATGCCGGGCAGCAGTCCCAACAACAATCGTACAGGCAAACGACGCTGTTCGACCAGCGCGATAACCAGAAAAATGACGGCGAACATCGCGCCTTCGTTCTTGGTCAACAGAGCGATGCCGAGCAACACGCCCGGAAGCGGATGATCACCGAAGCGACGATAAGTAATCCACGCCCACATCAGCGCTAAGGTCAACGGCAAATCTGCCATTTGATTAATACTTGGTGGACGACGAACTGATTTATGTACTCACCTTACGCAGATTGCCCTCATCCTAAATCCTTCTCCCTCAGGGAGAAGGATTTCCCCTACCGCGATGGTTTTTCACCCCTCGCCCTCAGGGCGAGGGGCAGGGGGTGAGGGCTGAAAACGAGAGGCTTGCGTAAGGTGACTTTTAACTGCTTCTCACGGATATTTCCGGCTGACCAAGCGTGCATACGGGATCGTCTCACGCACATGATCCAGCCCGCACAGCCACGCGACGGTGCGTTCTAGCCCCAAACCGAAACCCGCGTGCGGCACACTGCCGAACTTGCGCAAATCCAAATACCATTTGTACGCTTCGGGGTCGATACCGAAATTCTTGACGCGCTCGTCCATTAGCGCCAAATCGAAAATGCGCTCACTGCCGCCCGTGACCTCGCCATAACCTTCCGGCGCGAGCAGATCGACACTGCGGCACACTTCAGGGCGTCCATCAACGGGCTGCATATAGAACGCCTTAACCGCCGACGGGTAGTGATACACGAACACCGGACGGTCGAACATATCGGCAATCGCGGTTTCGTGCGCCGCGCCAAAATCGTCGCCCCATTCAATCTTGAGAAAGTCTTTGCGTTCCGAGTCGGTTTCGGCGGCATACGCCGCTTGCACGCGTTCGACCGCTTCATCGTAGCTGATGCGTGCGAACGGCAGCTTGATCGCCTCCAGTTTGCTCACATCGCGCCCGATGATCGCCAATTCCTGGCGGTGGTGCGTCAGTACTTGCTCGATGACATGACCGAGCAGTTGTTCTTCGAGTTCCATCAGTTGTTCGAGCGAACAGTACGCGATCTCCGGTTCGAGCATCCAGAATTCCATCAAATGGCGGCGCGTCTTGGATTTTTCGGCGCGGAATGTGGGACCGAAACAGTAGACTTTGCCGAACGCCATCATATTAGCTTCGTTATAAAGCTGCCCGGTTTGCGCCAGATACGCGGGTTCGCCAAAGTAATCGATCTCGAACAAATTGGTCGTATTTTCGCCCGCCGTCGGTGTCAAAATTGGCGTATCGACCAACAAATAGCCGTGATCATCGAGCCAGTTTCGTAATGAGCGCACAATCGTCGCGCGGATGCGTAAAATCGCCCATTGGCGGTTGGATCGCAGCCACAGGTGACGATTGTCCATCAAAAACTCGACACCATGTTCTTTCGGCGTGATCGGGTATTCGTCCGCCATCTGCACGAGTTCGATGGTCTTGACACCGATCTCATACCCTTCGGGGATGCTCTTTTTCGATTTGGCGTTCGCGCGCACTTCACCCGTGATGATGATGCTTGATTCTTGTGTCAGTTTGCCCGCCAGCGCCGCGATTTCTTCTGGCAGTTCTGGCGCATACGCGACCGCTTGCGCGATGCCTGTGCCGTCGCGCACCATGATGAACTGAAGTTTGCCTTTATCGGTGCGGTCATACACCCATCCGCGTACCGTCACCTCTTGTCCTACGTGCTGGGCGATGTGCCTGATGCTGATCACGTCTGCCACTTTGAGAATCCTTTAGTTGGCGAAATGTTTTTGTTTTGGTGGGGTTGATTATAGCCGATAAGGGGTGAAAGATTGAAAGGTGAACGACTTGCTTGCGAATAGATCCAACAGACTAACTCACCTTACGCAGATTGCCCTCATCCTAAATCCTTCTCCCCAAGGGAGAAGGATTTAGCCTGACGTGATGGTTTTTCACCCCTCGCCCTGAGGGCGAGGGGCAGAGGGTGAGGGCTGAAAACGAGCGGCTTGCGTAAGGTGAGAGACTAATCCACAGTTTGGGTGAACTGTTCGTGGGATAGTGACGTACAAAAGCAGGGTGGGCAGCTTTTGCATGGCAAAGCCACCCGTTGATCAGGTTCAAGCATAAACCAGAGCGTCATGAGCGCGTGGGAATGATCGTCCTTAGAAAGGATAGGACGCACCTGACGACCATTCCACCGCCGCACGGTGTTATGGGTTATACGATTCCATACACCAATAATTCGTCACCCGACGCCACAATTAAAAGGGTGCCATCAGGCGTAAATGCCAGCGCCGATATGTTGTCAACGAGGGGTGCCTGATAGATGACATCACCTGTTTCGACATCGAATACGAGCAGTGAAGGCGGCAAAATGGGGGATACGTCGCCCATATTCACCGCCACCGCCATCAGCGACCCAGTATTGCTGAACGCAATCGCCGTCGGAAACATCCCCTCGTCGAGTTCGAACAGCGAGATAACACCCGATAGGGGGTTGATGAGGTTGACAACAAATCCTTCTCCATAAGCAATCTGTGTATCCGCCGCATTTGCGTCTGCGAGCGGACGATAGGCGAGGACTCCAATCGGGTTGGTCGCTTCAAGCGCGATCGTGCCTTGTTCTCCCAACGTTTCAGCGTTCACAACATGCAGCGCATCATTCAAATATGAAACAGTTGAGCCGTCCGCGCTGTAAGCGACCGCTGTGACAATCGCAGGGCTGCTGACGCTGATCAGAAATTCGCCAAGCTGTGCGTTGACTGCATCGACCATCACGAATTTGCCGGTCTGCGATCCATCGACGTTATCGACTTGAAAGCCCACCGCCAGCGTCAGTCCATCGAGCGTATTCGGGTCGAATGCCAGGTCAGTCACGCAGCCGCGTTCGGGCACTTCCAATACATTGACCGAATTAATCGTCGTATCGATGATGCCGAAACGCCCTTCGCAAAATCCAAAGGCGAGATAACGCCCGTCAGGGCTTAACGCGATGGCGGTGGAAGTCCCGTACGCTTCATCGGTCGTGCCGAGCGGCGCAAAATCGACCAGGTTGTAAAATTCGCCGCCCGTGCTGCCAAGCGCCACCAGAACGCCCGCGCCGCTTTCGCCTTCTGGTGCGATATCCATATCGATGACGGCGGGCTGCATAACCGAGCCCAGACGGGCGAGTGTGAGTACATTGCTCGGCGCAATCAAGCTGCGCTCGGCAGACAGCGTGACCGAAATATCACCGATCGGCGCGAGATAATACGATGCTGGCGGCAGTCCTTCCGCCGTCCAGCCGACTTGTCCGGCGATGCGCACCTGGAAAAAGACGATGTTTGCCTGTCCATTGACCGCTTGGCTTTCGCACGACGGACCCGCCAGTACATCGACGACCGCGCCCGGTTCAATGATGCCGATTTGCACGCTGTTCAAACTCGGTAGTTCGCGCAGACGATTCGGCGTGCCGTTCGGATCGATGCCCGCCTGGATGCCCGCGCGCAAACGTGGACGTAAATAATTCGGAAACGCGGGCGGACACGCGCTAATCTGCGCGGCGGCGGCGGTCGCTTGCGCGCTGATCGCGGGTCCTTGTTCGAGCAAATTGACATCACACGGGAACGCTAACGTCGAGTCTTCCGAAGCGCGGAACTCATATGTTGTCCCGTTATAGGTGAAAAAGAACGTATAACCGACAATACTTTCGGGGATCGGCGTGCCAGCGATTAAATTACAGCCCAGCGCGCTGTCCAGATAGCGCGCACCCTGCCAGTTAAAAGTATCCAGATCATTGAGTGTGATTGGAAAGCCGAGATACGTGCTCAGTTGTTGCAGCGCGACGTTGATTGAGGGTGGCGGGGTGACAGACTGCGCGCTGACGCCAATCGCCAGCGCGGCGACGATCATCAACACACACATTAAACGTACCAAGCGGGTCATTGGGGGGTACTCCACGTTCATTCATCAGGGTATCACGCTGATTGTAGCCGGAGACCCTGTGAGTCCACACGACGGCACTGATACCATTGAGCGACGTTTGACAACCGCCTGTACGACGATTTTACAATCTTCATATCCGCGTGCCTGTGCGTTATGTTGTTCGCTTTAGTCCTGGTGTCGCCAATGCTCACTCGCTGATGCTTGAAGCGAAATCGTCCAACATCTCGCGTGGCATCCTGACAATTTGATTGGTAGTAGGACTGACGGACATAAATACGCCGCGTGCCTGCGCCACTAACGCCCCATCGTCGGCGCGCGCGATGATGTAATGCCGTGTCGCGTTGGCGCGGCGCACATCCGATAAAAAGGTGCTGATGGTCAATTCTTCGCCTAACACGGCTTGCAGACGATACTCAATCTGTACGCGCCGCGCCACGATAGCGAAACCTTCGGCTCGCATCCGATTGATCGACCATCCGACCGCTTTTGCCGCTTGTATGCCGACTTCTTCCATGTAATTCAAGTAGGTCGCATTGTTGATATGTCCGGCTTGATCGACATCGCGCCATTCTGCCGTGCGGCGCTGTGTAAACATACCGAGCGGCGGCGGCGGCGCAGGTGGAAATTTTTTGCGCGGCGTGCTCAACTGCAAGGTATCGGTCACATCGGCGACTGCTGCTAAATCGGGCGGCGCGAACGCGGCGATCATGTCCAGTGGGATGCTGGCGGGCTGCCCGGTTGCCAAATTGATATACACCCAATCGGTGCTGGCACGCGCGACCATCTCGCCGCGCTGATTACGCAGTTCGTAAAAGCGCACGGATCGCACCCGTCGGAAATCTCCCACCCATGTCGTAATCTCGCACGTATCGCCGTACTTCATTGGCGCAAGATATTCGAGGTCGGTCTCGCGGACGATCCATAAATGACCGCTTTGGCGCAGACGGGTTTCGCCCCAGCCGATTGCTGCCGATGCCTCCGTTGCGGCTTCTTGCATATAACGCAAATAATTGGCGTTGTTGACGTGCCCATACGAGTCACATTCATAAGTGCGCACGCGAAACGTACGTTTGAAAATCACACCGGACATGCGGTTCGCTTTTCGATTACAACTTGCATAACGCTGATTGTATCTGCGTTGCGCACAAATTTCATCGAATCGGCGCGAGATACCGCTGCTTTTAGGATGAAGTGATCCGTGAATGCGGCTACTTGGCTTGATCCAACAGCAGTGCCAGTTCACGCGTAAAATCGTCCCACAATAAATCGTGGATCGCATGACCGCACGGAAACATGACGAGTTTGCCGTGTGGCGTGCGCGCGATGAATTTTTGCGCGAGGTGCGGCGGGTTGAGCGTATCGGTTTCACCGAGCATGATCAACACGGGCGCGTCGATGCGATCCGCCATGCTCAAGCTGATGTCGCCGCCCGCGTCGATCATCGCCTTGACCGCGTTGATCCACCCCAATACGAGTGCATTGGCGGCTTGATCTGTCAGATGATTGAGTTGTTTGGTCGCGGCGTCCATCCATGTGGCGGGGTAATTGCTTTGTACGCGCGCGCGCAGCGACGGATCGAACGAGCCGACCGCACCCCATGCCGTGATCGTGATAAACCGATCTGGCTGCATCCCCGCCATGACGAGCGCAGTTTCGCCGCCGTCGGAATAGCCGAGAAGGTGCGCGCGTTCGATGTCAAGCGCATCCATCAGCGCGAGAATATCGCGCGCGTCACGGTGGTAAAAATCGACCGGATAATCGCGCGGCTTGGGCTGCGATTCGCCGTAACCGCGCCGCGTCGGGGCGATGACGCGCAAGTCACGTGCCGCCAGCCAGTCCATCAAGCGCGATAAATGTTCGTGCCCAGTCCCAAGCCAGCCGTGCAGCGCGATGACGGGGATGCCCGCGCCAACATCGTCGATATACAGCGTCGCGCCTGTTGGCAGTTCGTAAAAAGGCATATGATTCTCGCTCAAGGTCAAAAAATAAAGAATAACATTTTCTCTATGTAGAGGCGACCCGCCGGGTCGCCTCTCATCTACGATCACAAACTATCAGCCTGTGCGCCGTCACCACGCACGGTCACGACATCGGTTTTGGGGACGCGCTGATTTCCCATCATATCGCCAATCGATATGCCGAGCGTGATCACGCTGATCGTGCCGTACAGGAGATACGCCAACGCTGCGATTCCGTGAAACAAAAACCCTAACGTTGTCGATAAAATCGCCGTCAAGCCGATCAGATCGCCCGCCAGACGGATTGCGCTTTCAAACGGTCCTATCGACGCGACGCTGACAGGGATCGCGATGCTGAAAGACGCTAATGCGACGCCCAAAATCGACAGCATGACGCTGTTATCGCTGATGCCAAGCGCAAACACCAAACACAGCAGTGACGATACCGAACACGTCCATGCGATCAACGACCATACGACCAGATGCAGCAATCGGCGCGCGTCCGTCAGGACTTCTAAACCGACCAGAATTTCCTGTAACCGTTTACCCAGACCGATGCGCGCAAACACAGGCGTGCGCGTTTCGATGTTTTGCAATAAGCGCTGTGCATAGGCTGGATAGCGCGCCAGAATGATGAGGACGCCAAAACCGACCACCGCGACGATGCCCGCAGCAATCGACGCTTGCACGGCGATTTCGGGGACAGATGTGACCTGACTTAAGCCGAGCGCCAACAGTACAATCACCATGACCAAATCGAACAGCCGCTCGACAATCACGCTAGTGGCGGCGGTCGCCAACGGCACGCCAAAACGAGTCGATAAAACCACCGTCCGACCGACTTCGCCCGCGCGCAGTGGCAGTAAATTAAGCAGCATCGCCAAGTTGTATGTTTGCAGCAGATCGATCCAGCGTACGCGCCCACCCAGTAAGCCGCGCCAGCGCGTTGTCCGCGCTGAAGCCGACGCCAAAAATGTGAGTAAAGACGCGCCCACCCACAACGGATTTGCCTGACGAATGCCGTTTACGACTTCTTCAAACGGGACACCGCGCAGCGCCAGCACCAAAAACAACGCGCTGACAGCGACGCTGGCGATAAGCAGGATTAAGCGTCGAGACATCGTATACTTTTCAGTTGGTCGATTAGACGGGGTGATTATAACCCAAACCTCACCCCGTTTCGCTTCGCTCAACCGCTCCTCTCTGTGTGGAGAAGAGCGGCACGCGCTAACGTGCGGGGTGAGGTTTGCAGGTAACTGCTACGCCTTCACCCTAAATCCCTAGCCCACAAGAGGAGAGGGACTTTCTACCGCGTTTCTCCCCTTCTTATCATACTGGTGGGCAATTACTACGTTTACACAGGCAATCAGTTGCAAATCAACTTTTTGTGCACGACACGTTTAACGCGCGTTCTCACGTGCGTATTCCCAGCCCGAATAACCATCGCTCATGTTGACCGCGTTGGTGAAACCGAGTTTATCCAGCACGCTCATCGCAATCTGCGAGCGGATACCGCTCTGACAATGGACGATGATCGGCGTGTCGCGTGGCAACTCATCAGCATGTTCCGCCAGCACGCCATACGGCAGGTTGATCGCGCCGTCGATGTGTGCGGCATCGTATTCGCTGGCAGCGCGCACATCCAAAACGAGCGCACCCTGTTCGATCAACGCCGCCGCGCCCGCCACATCGGTTTGCGCCATGAAACGGATCGCGCTTTCGACTTCGCGCGGCGCGAATACCCCGCGCACGTCATCGATGCCGACCGCGCGCAACTCCTCGATCAACCCTTCAGCATCGTTGGGCGCGGCGATCAAATAGGTCGGCGCGTCGTAATCGACCATCCATCCAGCGTAGGTATTGAACTTGGTGCTTGGTACGATCCGAATCGCACCTGTGATCATACTGCCGTCGCGTGTATCCAGTCGCGCGTCGATCACGTTAGCGTTGGTTTTAAGGATGTCGGCGAGTGTGAAGCCTTCTAGCGCATCGATAGGCGCGAGTTCGCTAATCAACGATGCGCCGTGTTTGTTGATCTGTTTCATACGTCCAAAATAACGCGGCGTTTCTGGCTGCCCTGCCAACAGCCAGCGCTCGAACGACACGCTATCGCTGAAATGAAACGCTGGATTGAACAACTTTTCGTAGCCGAGCGTACTCGATGGGGTCGAACCGAGCGCTTTGCCGCACGCGCTCCCCGCGCCATGACCGGGCCACACTTGCAGATAATCGGGCATGTCTTTGAAGCGGAGCATATTGGCGTATTGTCCGCGTGCGCCAATTGCTTTCGATCCGACCACGCCCGCTGCTGTTTCCAACAAGTCGGGGCGTCCCATATCGCCGACGAACAAGCAGTCGCCTGTGAAAATCCCCATCGGCTTATCTGCGCCTGCCGTGTCGGTGATCCTGAAGCAAATATGTTCGGGTGTATGACCGGGCGTATGCAGCACATCGAAGCGGATATTGCCGAGCATAAACGAATCGCCCGCGTACATCGCACGATCACCGCGCCCTGCATCGAGGAATGTATACGACCAATCTGCGCCACCTTCACCGCTCAGATACAACGGCGCGCCCGTCACCGTCGCCAATTCATGCGCGCCACTGACAAAATCGGCATGAATATGGGTTTCGGTAATGACGGTGATCGTCATGCTTTCGTCCGCCGCCGCTTTTAAGTAGCGCGTCGTGTCGCGCGCCGGGTCGATGATCACCGCCTGATGCGTTTTTTGACAGGCGATCATGTACGACGCTTGTGCCAGCGCTTTATCGAAGAAATATTTCAGCAGCATCCGTTACGCCCCTTGTCTGTCCAATATCATGCACCATTGCCATGATTATAAAGGCAGAGCGGCGTATTCGGGGTTAATTCTGAAGACGTTCAAGGGCGAGTCTTAGACTCGCCCTTGAACGGTTGACTGATTTATTAGCTCACCTTACGCAGATCGCCCTCATCCTAAATCTTTCTCTCTCAGGGAGAAGGATTTCCCCTACCGCGACTGTTTTTCACCCCTCAGCCCTGAGGGCTATGCATTACCCACAAGTCGGATCGGGGTTGAACACGGGGTAAAATAGGCGGTGTTGAGGGAAGAACACGCATCAGAATCGGAGCCATACCCTACACCATTCCTGTATCCAATTGACCCCCTTGCTGCCAAGAGCGGGAGAATGCTGTCCCCATCGCGCTCCGCGCCCCGTGAGAGCCTGTTTCGTCGGGGACTGCGTCGGTTGCGCCAACACCTCGCTGATTTTCCCCAAGAGATGCACCCGGATTTCTTCTTTCGCCCCGATGCACCTCTCTTGTGTTAAAACTGTCCTGTCCTGTACCTTCAGGCATGGGGATATAAGGCGCAGGTCTTGTGTTTTTTCGGCTGAAATAGCGTATAATAGGCGGAGATTGATGTGCGCGGTACGAGACGTAAAAATCCGACCTCGATCATAATCCCGTAATATCTCAATACCGTAGTTAACGTCAAACACAGCGGGGGTATCGCTGTGCTACCGGAGCGACGATAAGACGAAGGTTCGCCTTCGCAGTCGCGTTGAGGGTAGAAGCCCCGCCTTTAGGCGGGGGGAGTATGTTACGCTGATTTGGATGCGCCTATCGAAATCGAGTCCAGTTTCCATGTGCAGGCATATCTGCCACTGCGTCCTTAAATGCATATTCTGCATGTGACTCCGTATTATGCGCCCGCGTTCGCGTTTGGTGGCGTGGTGCGCGCCGTCGAAGGCATGGCGCGCGCGCTGACCGAACGCGGACACACCGTGACGGTACTGACCACCAATGCGCTCACGCGCTATGAAAGTATCGACGAGCTTGAAGCGATGATCGACGGTGTGCGCGTGATCCGCGTCCCGAATGTGTCGCTGAAACTGCGTGCCGATGCTAATTTGTCCACGCCGCTCGATATGCGCCGACTCGCGCCTGACGTGATCAGTCCGGCGGATGTCATCCATTGCCACGAATTTCGCACGTCCGAAAATGTGATTGTCACGCCGCTCGCGCAGCGCTTATCCACGCCGCTCGTGCTGTCGCCGCACGGCACGCTCACGCATGAAACCGGACGCGGCGCACTCAAAGCGCTCTGGGATCGGGCGATCAGCCCCAGTATGGCGCGGCGGTTCGCGGGTGTGATCGGCTTGAGCGATGACGAAACCGAAGACGCGCGCGCTGCATGGCAGCGTTTCGGCGCGACGCACACCGCGTTTGCCACCATCCCCAATGGCGTCGATGCCGACGAGTTCGCATCGGCCGACCCACGGGCTGGCGCGGCGTTTCGTCAGCAGTATGGGCTGGGCGATGCGCCGATGGTGCTGTTCATGGGGCGGCTGCACAGGCGCAAAGGCATCGATGTATTGATCGATGCTTTTGAAGACCTCGACCACCCGCGCGCAAAATTGGTGATCGCGGGCGCGGATGAAGGCATATTGGACGCGATTCAGCCGCATCTTAACGAGCGCGTGCAATACGTCGGTTTTCTCGATTCTGACGCACGCCGATCCGCGCTGGCGGCGGCGGATGTGTTCGCGCTGCCCGCCGTCGGTGAAGGCTTGCCGATGGCGTTACTTGAAGCGCTGGCGTCAGGCGTCGCGGTCTTGATCTCGCCCGATTGTCATTTGCCCGATGTTGAAACGGCGAATGCGGGCTTGATTGTGCCTTCGACGGTGGATGATGTGATCGGCGCATTGCGCGGCTTGCTCGATGACCCCGACTTGCGCCGCGTAATGGGACAAAACGGGCGCGCGTTGATCCGTGAAAAATTTACGTGGGCATCGGTTGCGGCGCGCTTAGAAGCATTTTATGGCGGGTTGATCGAGGGGTAGCCAGCACCCTGCCTCACCCGTTTGATCGCCGACGAAACGTGGTAGGCTTAGCGCGTTTTGTCGTGCTTTTGGAGTGTAACCCATGACCACAGAAATTTTACTCACTGCGGGACTTATTTTCGTGCTGCGTGTGATCAACAACGCAATTGGCACCGTGCGTCTGGTGCTGCTCGCACGTCAACAGCGTTTTCTCACGGCGGTGTTGGGCTTCTTCGAGGCGCTGGTATTCGCCATCACCATCGCCGTCGTTGTCACCGATTTTAGTAATTTGCTCAATTTGTTCTCGTACTGTTTCGGCTTTTCGGTCGGTAGTTGGGTGGGCATGGCGATTGAATCGCGCTTCTTGACCAGCTTCATGATCATCAATATTTTTTCGAACGAAGGCGGTCATGAAATCGCGCTCGCGCTGCGCGCCAGCGGCTATGGGGTGACTGAACTCGGTGGTGAGGGATACGAAGGTAAGGTGACGATGCTGCGCAGCGTGGTGACACAACGCGACGCGCCCGCCCTATTGAAAGTGGTGCGCCAGACCAACAGCGACGCCTTCGTCGCTATCGAGCAAGCGCGCAGCGTGCAGGGTGGGTGGCTGCGTCCGGCGCGCAATCAAATACAATAGCTCAACGAACGCGCAGCCAGAACGAGCCGCCATGCAGCAAGAACGGCGTCAAATCGTCGCCCAATGCGGTCATAAACGGCGTGAATACATCGAGATGAGTCTCTTTTCTGATCATGTACCCATTCGGTAACAAAATCTCGGTTTTATCGCCGCCTGCGAGCAGCCAGCACGCCAGCATATACTGCTCGGAATAATAGCGTCCGAGCCAATGGGTGGGGTAATCATACGGCAAAAAGATGTCGTGGATCTGCACGATCACGCCTGGACGCAAGCGCGGCAGCACATCGAGAAAGAACACGGTCACATCCGAATTTTGAAAGGTTTGATGCGAGCCGTCGAAGAACAAAATATCGTTGGCGTCGAGCGTCTCGACGAACGCCAGATCGGTCGCCTCTAACGGCACGTTGATAACGGTATGCGCCGCTTGTGCGATGTCGCGGCGCGGATGCGGATCGATGGCGGTGATATGCGTGTTCAATTTGCCATCATCGACGGCGGCGCGCGCGATGAACGTCGAATTGCCCGACCCAATCTCGATGATGCGCGCAGGTTTGAAGTGGCGCACCATGCCGTAAAGCGCAATCGCATCGAACAACGGAAACCATGTGCTGCGAAACGTCGGCACGGGCTGATCGACCGGGTTATCACGGTAACGGGCGAAATCGGCGGCGTAAATGGCAAACTGAGTTACCAGCGCGCGATACGCGCCGCTACCCGCATCGAACATGGCTTTCAATTGTGGGTGCGGCGGCTTGCCTTCCCCATAACGGACGGTGGGCGTGGTCGGGAATTCAACATAGATCAGGTCGCCTTTACCCGATGTCTTGATCTGATACGCGCGGCGCATCCATGCTATGAGTTCGTTGACCCGCATTGTGCGCTTACCTCTGGATTATCGACTTCAAAAGGCGAGTATAATCTGCCGATTGATAATGCCGCCAACTCAATGATGAATCGATGACGATTACTGATACGCCTTCTTTAAGCGGCGCAGAAGCCCGCCGCGCTGCCCGTAATGCCGGCGCGATTGTCGTCGCGCGCGTATTGAGCAGCGGCGCGCTGCTGCTGTGGCAGTTGATTTTGGGTCGCTTGCTCGGCGACAGCGAATTCGGTGTCTATGGCACGGTTGGCGCGCTCTTTGCGCTCGGCGCGTCACTGACTGCGTTCGGGACGGGACCCATCGTCGTGCGTGATGTCGCGCGCCGTCCAGATCGCGCTGGGATGTATTTAAGCGCCGCATTGATCACGCATACGATGTTTGGGTTGGGCGCGTACCTCATACTCAACGCGCTTGGCGTCGCGCTCGGCTATGACGGCTCGATCCGTGCGCTGACAGCGGTGGCGGCAATCAGTCTGTTCGTCGATCTGTTCGGCAATGTCGCCTACGATGTGCTGCTGGGACGCGAACGCATGGTCGTCGCGTCGGGCATCGATGTCGCGCATATCGTGGTGCGGATTGTGCTGGCGGGGATCGCCCTGTCGCTCGGTTTTGGTTTGCTCGGCGTCTACGTGATGACAATCGTGTCGGGTGTCGGGCGATCCGTCGCGTTCTGGATCGTGCTGCGCCGCGATAACGTGCGCGCGCACTTTCCGATAGACGGCGTATTAGTACGTGCGCTGATCATCAATAGTGCGCCGCTCGCCGTTGGCGCGTTGATCAATATCACCTATACACAAATCGACAAGTTGATGACGACCAGCACGCTGACGACCGCCGATACGGGACACCTCAACGCGGCATTCGTCATCATCGCGGGCGTCGTCGAATTATTGAGTTCGACGGTGCTGACGGCGATCTTTCCGATTTTGTCACGTGCGTTCGTCATGCCGTTCAAACTGACCGACCCCGCCAACGCAACCTTTCGTTTTTTGATCGAAAAACTGGCATTTTTCAGTGTCTTGGTCGGCTTGCCCCTGAGCATTGCCATCACATTGTTCGCGAGCGCGGTCGCGATCCCGTTGTTTGGCGCTGACTTTGCACCCACAGCGGATCTTTTACGGGTGCTCATCTGGTATGCGCTGGTCGTGCTGGTCGTCAACGTCTTCGCGCAGGGCATGATGGCGCAAAATCGCCAGCGCCGCCTGTTGATCGTACGGTTTGGCGGGTTGGGACTCAAGCTGAGTTTGAATATCTTCCTGCTGCCGCGTGTCGGCGTCATCGGTGCGGGCATCGCGTCGGTGTGCGCCGAACTGGTCGTGCTGGCATTGTTAATCGGGGATTATCGCGCGCTTCAACTCCAGCGTCATTTGCTCGGTCGGCTCGCCCGCACCGCGCTGGCGGGCGTGGTTGCGGCGGCGGTGATGTGGGTCGTCGGCGCGATCAACCCCGTCGTTGGGTTGATCGTGGGTGGGCTGGCGTATATCGTCGCCTTGATCGGCGTGCGCGCGCTGGCAAAAGATGATCTCGATCTGCTCTATCGGCTTGTCGCGGCTGCACCGGGTGGGCGTGTGATTTTGAAATACTGGAAACGCGATGTCGTCTTGAATTGGTAAAAACCTGAACCTCAGGGTAGTAGGGACAAGGCACGCCTTATCCGAAAAACACCACAGAGAACACAGAGAAAAATAGGGTAAACTCTCTGTATTCTCCATGGTTTCTATGGTTCAAAAAATGGTTTTACTTTTATGGCGCTGGGCTTTACTTTCTATTGGTATTTTTGTGGCGATGATCGGTGCGGTCAGCGCGCGCTCGTATAATGGCGACGCGATCCGCGATGTGTTCGTCATGCCAGAAACATGTGCCGCACCGTGCTGGAATGATATTCAGGTCGGCGTGACCACGCGCGCCGCCGCGCTGGAAGCATTACGCGCGCACGCATGGATCGAGCAGGTATATGAACAACCGTCGTTTTTGTCGTGGGCATGGAACGGACAGCAGCCTGCGATCATCGATGGCGCGCGCGATGGGTTGATCAGCCTTGAACGCGGTGTCGTCACGCAAATTCGCATCCAAACCACGATTCCCTATGGCGCGATGTGGCTAACATTTGCGCCCCCCGAAAATGCGCTGATGATTCGTCCGGTCAGCCGTTCGACATCGTTTCAGATTTTCTCTTACGAAGCGGAACGCTTTCAGGTGATCGCTACATTAGGTTGTCCAGCGACACCGAAACGGTTGTGGTATTCGACCGTGACGATTGGCATGGGCGAATTGTGGGGGACTGAATCGTTGAACAGCATTCCGTTCGATGTCTACGAGGTGGCGGGGTGGTGGGCATATTTGCATCCGTGCCGCCCGCCACGCGGCACGCGCCCACGATAACCTTTTTGCCGCAAAGCCTTAACCACAGAGAAAATGCGCTAAAATTGTTCGTGTGCTTCGTGTTCTCTCTGGTTCAAAATGTCTTCTCTCATGCGTATCATCATCATTGCAACGCTGATGTTTTGCCTCGTGATTGGCGTGGTCATCGCGCAGCCCATCCGCGAGACGGCGTTATCGGCGTTTGTCGAGTCATTGTTCACCTGCGCGTCACCGTGTTTGTTCGGCATCGAACCCGGCGCGACCATGCTGCCCACCGCCGATGATCGACTGCGCGCGCATGACTGGATCGCGCAATACCGCATGAGTCGTGGTATGGAACTCGATTCTGGCATCATTACATGGGAATGGAGCGCCGCCGCGCCCGACTTTATTGCGCGTAAACCCGGCATCATGGTCATCGAAGCAGGGCGCGTGACAGCGCTTGAGTGGTCATTGACGACCCCGTTGGCAGCCCTGTGCCCGACGCATCCGCTATTGGGCGTCGATCAAAGACCGGGTTTTCGCGGCGCGGTCAGCTTCGTCGCATTTTACTCGCCATTGTTCGGCATTCAGGTGATGACGCCGCGCATTACCGGCGCATCATCGGTGCGCGCGGCGTGGGGGCAGGCGATTCGTCAAAAGATGCTGACGATCCGTTTGGAATCGGCATTGGTCGAGACACAAACGCAGTCCGAACACATCGCCGCGAGTTATGATCCGATACTGCGCTGCCCACCACCCCGCTGACGTAACGACATCGTGACAAAACATCAATTAATTTACATGTTTTGGCGCGAAGTGTGCTTGGAAAAGCACACCATGTCTGTTACACTTTCAGATAGAAATGAAACTTCAGTACCATACTGCGCGCATTGCGCTTATAATGTGCTTGGCTTTGTATTGACTTTGCCGAAGACTTATATCGAAGCGAAAGGGATATACATGCGCGTTCGGTATCCAACCATTCTTGTCACACTCGTCGGGTTAGTCGCTTTATTTGCGTTGATCGCGCCAATTGCGTTCGCGCAAAATGGCTACAATCCGGGCGATACTTGCCCCGCGATGGTGAATCAGGCGCTTGCCCAGGTCGGTAATAATTGTGCCAACCTCAGCGGCAACACTGCCTGTTATGGCTTTGGGGGTGTTAATGCGTTGTTGAGCGAAAACTCGACGGTCACATTTGCACAGCCCGCCGATCGCGTTGCCCTCAACGAAATCAACGGTTTACGTACGACGCCGCTCAACGCGGATACAGGTTCGTTAGGTGTCGCGCTGCTGAATGTGACCGCAGATGGCGCCTTGGCGAACGGATTAAATGTCGGCGATGTCAAATATGTCTTGTTCGGTGAAGTCGAGCTGAGCAATGTCGTTGGCGTCGAAAATACTTTCTTGCTGCCCGCAAATGCGCCGATGTTTGTGACGACGCAATCGGCGGCGCTGCGTATTTCGCCAGGTGCGAGCGCACCCCAGGTGATCGAAGTAGCGGCGGGTTCAGAAGTCGTTGTTACAGGCGTAACGCCTGATGGCGACTGGATGCGCGCCAACTGGGATATGTACAGCGCGTGGCTGCCGCGTACGGCGTTCGATGCCACTGCCGATATATCGATGCTGCCGCTCGTCAATGCCGACGGTCGCTACCCGATGCAAGCCTTCCAATTTACAACCGTCGATGAAACGGTGCCGGGCTGCGAAAGCCTGCCGCCCTCACTGCTGATTTTGCAAGCGCCGCGTAATGTCGCCGTCGATGTTTTGGCGAACGGCGCGCGCATCCGCTTTACCAACACGATTTTCTTGCGTACAACGCGCGAGTATGTCATGGAGATCATCAATATCTCTGGTGATGTGACGACAAATGTCGGTTTGAGCAATCAAACCACGTTCAGAGCCGGTGGCGCACTGGCGGCACCGTTGAACGCGACCGGGCGCGTCGAAGGGGAATGGACCAACTTCCGCACTCTGGGGCGTAGTGAGACCGAAGGCTTTGCGATTTTGGAAGCGCTGCCCGAAAATATCCTGAACGCGGCGATTGCCATTCCTGCCATCATCAACCCGTCGGGTCCTGTCGAAACGATGGTATTCCCAACCGATACGCCGCCGTTCGTCGTCACCCCGCCGCCGCCGACCAGACCGCCGTTCCCACGTCCCCCGCTCGATCCAGGTCCCGGTGGTCAAGAGCTGCCGTCGCCGCCGTGGCAGGGCTTTACAATTGGTCCGCGCGTATGCCCAGCATGGATCGTGCATCATACCGACCGTACTGGCGACTGGGAATTGTTCCGTCTCGGTACGATTGCCAACAGCGTCAGCGAGAACCTATCGCAAGGCATTAACGCTGGCGATATTCAGCCGACTCGCTCCGATGACGCCGAATGGATCGCCTTTACGACCAACCGCGATGGCGGCAACTGGGAAATCTATGTTGGACGCACCGATGGCAGCGAACGCCGCCGTGTCAGCTACAACACCGCCGTAGACATCAACCCAGTGTGGAACTACGGCAATATCATCCTGTTCGAAAGCAACCGCGATGCGAATTGGGAACTGTATACGTTCGATGTTTCGACGGGTGTTTTCGAACGCCTGACCAATGACCCGAACGGCAGCGATGTTGATGCCGAATGGAACAACGACAATACCATGATCGTGTGGAGCAGCAACGCCGACGGCGATTATGAACTGTACACGATGCCGTACCCGATGCAGGAAGGCGTCGCCCCAACCCGGCTGACCGATAATGACACCGATGACATCGGCGCGCAGTTCAGCAATGACGGCACCAAGCTGGCATGGCTGCAACGCAACGAAGTCGGCGTCTACGACTTGATCGTTCGTGATTTGCTCACCGGTGAAGACAAGAAATACATCGATCTCGGCGCGGATGTCAATTTGAACGCCTGGGCGCCAAGCGACCGCTTTATCGCCTGGGATAGCAATGTCGATGGTGACTACGATGTGTTCGCAGTCGAAATTGAAGAAAACGCCGAAGGCGTTAACGAGATCAAGAACGTGACCAACAATCTGTTCCAGGATCGTGCGCCTTCGTTCCGCTGCAACAGCGATATCATCATCTATCAGTCGGATTCGCCTGGTCAGTTCGATATTTTCGATATCAACCCCGACCCGATTGACCCGAATGGTCCGTTCAACGTGCCCAATAACCTGACGAACTTTGAACCCGCCACCGATATTTATGCCATGAACCAACCGCTTGACGAAGACGGCAGCCGCGAAGGTCGCCTCCCGTAAAAATGCCGCGCAGCACGTAACGCCTTTGTAGGGGCAGGTCGTAAACCTGCCCCTGCGGCACGCTTAGATGTTCGTGCGTATGGAGAACCCCACCGATGGAACTGAATTTTATCATCCGCTTGCTGCGAAAATGGTTGTGGCTGATCGTACTGGCGGGCTTTGTCGCGGGTGGCATGAACTTTCTGCTCCGCTCGAACCAACCACCTGTCTACCGTGCATCAGTCATGCTCTCCATTGGCGACATCACGCAGATGACCAACCCGACTCAAACAGATATTTCTCTCGGCGAACGGTTGGCGGAGACCTACGTTCAGATTTTACGGACGTTTCCGGTGCTGGATGGTACGATTCAGGCGTTGAACCTGCCGCTGACGGCTGAGGCACTGCGCGGACGTATCGGCGCATTCACCATTGACGGCACGACGCTGTTCAACGTTTCTGTCAATTACAACGATAATACGCTCGTCGCAGAAATCGCCAATGAACTGGCACGCCAGTTGATTTTGAACAGCCCGACCCGATTGGATGAAGACCAGCAGGCGACGCTCAATATCGCCAATGAGCAAATCAGCCGTCTGCGCGAACAGCAAAATCAGATTACCACCCAGTACACGACGATCAATGCGCGATTGACCGACCCCAGCATTTCGATCAGCGACGCCGAACGCGAAGAACTCAGTGGTGAACGCGATGCGCTCTCGCAGCAGTTGACCAGCATCCAATCGACCATTGCCGATTTCGCCACGACCGTCAATGAACTCCAACGGCAGCGCAACCGCATCGAGATCGTCGAGCCTGCCCGTACGCCCAGCGCTTCGTTCAGTGGACCCGCGACCAATGCGATCCCCGAAGGTGCCTTGGTCGGCATCGCGCTCGCAATTGGATTGGCATTCTTCATCGAATATATGGATGATACCGTTCGCACGACCGAACAGGCAGCCCAGTTGCTTGGACTGCCGATTTTGGGTGCAATCGCGCGCTTTGGTAAGCCGAAAGAATCGCATAAAGACAAGTTGATTACGCGACAGTCCTTGATATCCCCTGTACCAGAGGGCTATCGCGTCGTGCGTACCAACCTGCTGCTGGCATCCGAAGAACATGAGAAAAATGTGTTCATCATTACCAGCCCAGGACCCGAAGAAGGCAAAAGTCTGACCACGGCAAACCTGGCGGTGTCGATGGCGTGGGCGGGGATGCGTGTGCTGTTGGTGGATGCCGACCTGCGCCGTCCCAAAGTTCACGAGATTTTTGGGCTTGATAACGACATCGGCTTGACGACGCTGCTCTCGATTCCGATTGGCAGCAACGGCACCATGCGCGACGAACTGCGCGAGCGACTCAAACAATGTATTAAAGATACCGATATTCCGAAGCTGCGCGTGATCACGAGTGGTTTTCCGCCGCGCAACCCGTCCGAAATTTTGGGGTCGGGCTTGATGAAATTGTGGGTCGATGCCTTCCGCAGTTCGCCCGACATCGATATTGTGCTGATTGATACCCCGCCGTGTATGGTCGTATCCGATAGTTTGGCGCTGGCGAGTTCGACCAACGCCGATGTCGTGCTGGTCGTGCAGGCACGCGGGACACGCCGCGCCGCCGCCGTCAAAGCCAAAGAACAGTTCACACAAATCGGCACCGAAATCAAAGGCGTGATCGTCAATGCGATTGACCCGCGTGATGAATCGGGCTACTACTATACCGAATACACGTATTACGCGGAAGATCGTCAGCCCGCGAAACGTGGGTTGGCTCGTTTGTTCTCGCGTCGCTCGCCAGCGACTACCCAGTAGAAACGGCTTGAAGGCGCGCGAGCGCTTCACCCATAACCTTATGAACCAAAACTCATCTCGGACAACGCGCGCTGCTCATCCCTTCTATAAACACACGCTGTTTCGTATGATCAGCGCTGCGGTTATCGATGTTGGCATACTGTTCACCACGTACTTAGCCGTGCTATCGGTGCGTTTATTTCCACCGACGCCGATAGACATTGAAAACGTGATCCGGTTTTTCCCGATTGCCGCATCGATTTTGCTGCTCTTGATGTACGGCTTCGGCGTTTATAAACGCATCTGGAAAAATTCTAGCGGTCACGAGATTAGCACACTGGTCTATCCCGTGATTATCGCCACACCGATTTTATTGCTCATCGATGAATCGATCCCGTATCGCCCGGTCGCCCTGAGCGTGGTAATCCTCGGCAATCTCGGCGCGTTGGCAGGCTTCATCGCTGTGCGCTATCGCACGCGGCTGGTGCGCAGCATCGATTGGCGCTTACAGGTGATCTTTAATCGCAAAGTGCCGCTCACCCTCAAGAACAGCAGTCACGTCCTCATCATCGGCGCGGGCGAAAGCGGACAGTCAATCGCGGCGCGCTTGCGTCGTCGGTCTGCCAGCGTCTATGACCAACGCTACCAGATCATCGGCTTCATCGATGATGCGCCAGAGAAAAAAGGGCGCATTCTGGAAGGCGTGCCGATTTTTGGTGGACGTGAGACCATCCCCGATGTCGTCAAACAGCGCGCGATCAATTTGATCGTGTTCGCCATTCATCACATCGATGGCGCGGAACTACGTCAGATCATGGATTACTGCGAACGCACCGACGCGCGCATCAATATGGTGCCGGATATGCTCGACTCGGTCGATATGACCGGTAAGCGCGGTAAATCGATGCTGCGCGAGGTGATGCCAGAAGACTTGATCGGGCGGCGCGCGATTACCATCGACGAAAATGTCGATTTGACCCCCGTCGCCGGCAAAGTCATCCTCATCACAGGCGCGGCGGGGTCGGTCGGTTCCGAAATCGTGCGCCAGTTGATCCCGTTCAAGCCCAAACAGCTCATTTTGCTGGATAACAACGAAAGCGCGCTCTACGATTTGCTCGTCGAAATGCGCGTGAAAGCGCCCGAACTGCCGTGTATTCCCGCGCTTGCCGATATCACCATGCCTGCCCACTTACACGCCGCATTCAGCGAGCATCAGCCCCAGGTGATTTTTCATGCCGCCGCCTACAAACATGTCCCCATGCTGGAAATTTTTCCGCATGAGGCAGTGCGCGTCAACATTGGTGGCACCTATAACGTCGCGCGCTTGGCGATTGAATATCATGTGCCGCGTTTTGTGCTGATTTCGTCGGATAAAGCCGTTGACCCGATTAATATATTGGGCGTCAGCAAACGGATTTGTGAATTGGTGCTGCACGCGCTGGCAGCCACGCAGCATCGCGGGAATGGTGCCAGCGGCAGTACAGTGTTCACGGCGGTACGATTTGGTAATGTGCTGGGCAGTCGCGGCAGCGTGGTGCCGATGTTCAGTCGTCAAATCGAAGCCGGAGGACCGATCACAATCACCGACAACCGGATGACGCGCTTCTTCATGAGCATCCAGGAGGCGGCGAACCTGGTCATTCACGCGGCGTGTATGACGCACGGCGACGATGTGTTCGTGCTGAAAATGGGTGAAGTCGTCAGCATTCGCTACCTGGCAGAGCGCATGATCCGCTTACATGGGCTGCGCCCGAATATCGATATCGAGATTAAAGAAATCGGTATTCGTCCGGGCGAAAAATTGCACGAAGCCTTATTTGAAGAGTCTGAAACGCCGCGCGCGACGATTCATCCCAACATCATCGAAATCGAAGGCTGGAGCGATGGATTTGTGCCGGCGGACTTTCTGGAAACATTGACAACGATTCTGGCGTCACCGGATGCTGATAAGGAGGCGGCGCGCGATCATTTAGCGCTGTTAATGCGGTCGATCACACGCGCCGAACCCGATACTGCCGATGCGTCGCGTCAGACAGTCGGTTAACCGAGGAAGTGCTACTTTGTCGCAACCAGACAACCCAAAAAACCCGAATATGTCCGGTACACCCGTCAACGCGACGACGACGCCAGAAGTCCAACAGCGCCGTATGGTGCGTCGTCGTCGTCGCCGTTCACCCATCAAGCGTGTCGGCAAGCGCGTCGGTCGGTTCATCAACTGGAAGATTATTTTGCTCGTCATCATCAGCGTGATCGCGGTCTACGGCATCACGACCGCCGTCATCGTGACCGATGCGTTGAGCAGTGTCAACGGCAGCCTGATCAGCGTGCGCCGTGTGGTCGATCAGGTCGGGCGCAGTCCGGGCGAGTTCGGCTTAAACGATTTCACTCGTTTGCAAACCAGCGTCAATGACCTGGTGCGCTCGCTCAATATCGCGCGTAACCAAACAGCGGTGCTGCGTACCTTCAGCAGCGTCAACGCGGATTTCGCCGCGACCTTGGCTGCGCTCGGTACCACTGAAGGGCTGGCATTGGCAGCGCGCGATACATTGGCAGGGCTGGAACCGACGCTGTTTTTCATGTTGGGCGGGTCTGAAGACCTGACGACCCAAATTTCGTCGGGCGAACGCATTGTCGAACTGCTCACGATTGGGCGTGGGCGTTTTCTGCAAGCGCAAAACCGACTCCGTACTGTCGGGGAACAACTCAGCACCCTTCCGCAATCGGGATTATCGCCCGATTTGCTCTTCAACCTGAATCAGGTCCGTTCGTATTACGAACAATTGGTCGCCGCCAACGATCTGCTTTTGGAAATGCCAGATTTGTTGACGACGGCGCTGGCAGTGGACGAGACGCGCAGCTACCTGATTTTGTCTGCCAACAGTGATGAACTGCGCCCATCGGGTGGGTATATTTCGACCTATGGCTGGATGCGCCTTCGCAACGGGCGTATCCTCGATTACGACTACAGCCCCACCGATGTGAATAGTCCAAATCCCCCGCCCGCTGCGATGATGAATGAAATTCAGGTGCCGGATTGGTGGCTTCCGTTTGACGTGCCATCACGTACTGCGTGGGATGGCAGTTGGTCGCCCGATTTTGCCGAGACCGCCGAACGTGCCGCCTGGTATTACAACAATGGGCGTAACCCGCAATCGCCCGTAAGCGGCGTGGTCGGCATCGATATTGTCGGCTTTGAATATATTCTGGATGCGCTCGGCAGTGTGCGCGTGCCTGGCTATAACACCGTCGTCACGACCGCGAATTTCCGCCAATTGGTGTACGATATTCGTGCGTTCGGTCAGGGCGAGCAGCCACACAAGCAGTTCGTGGCGGCGATCTTCCAGGAAATTTTCGCAGCGTGGCAAACAGGTTCATACACTCAGGAACGAAGCGCGCAGCTCCTTTCAGCCACGATTCGTGCGCTGACCGAGAAGCATCTGATGTTGTATTTCGTTGATCCAGAGTTGAACGCGGCGATCGCTAATCTCGGATGGACGGGGCATCAGGATATCGGGCAGGGATACGATTATCTGATGGTCGCGGATAGCACGCTCGGCAATAAATCGGCGCGCTCGGTCATCCGGCAGATTACCTACGACGTAGAACTGCGCGCTGACGGTACCGCGCAAGGACGCACCACGCTCACCTACGACTACCCCGCCAGCGTCGCCGAACGTGACCCCGCCGTTGACCCGGAATATCATGGACAATTGGATTATTTTACACTCACGCAGTTGTTCATCCCGCTTGGCGCGCATACAGTCGAAGAAAGTACGCTGGCGGCATCGTTTCAATCGGTGCAGCTAGAAGCACGCACGTTGATCACCGGCTATCTGTATATCCCGTACAACGGCGGTGAACGTTATCAGTTCACCTATCAAACGCCCGACGTGGTCTCAGATTTCGGCGATTTTCAGCGCTATCGTCTGTTAGTGCAGAAACAACCGGGCACGATTAGTGACCCTATCAGCGTGCAGGTCGCACTGCCTCGCGGCGCAACGCTCGTCAATTCGACGCCTGCGCCCGTCGCTAATTTCCGTCTCGAGCAGCAAATCCTGGAATTCCGCGCCGAACTGACGACCGATCAATGGATCGAAGTCGTATATCGCTCGCCAGCGGCGCAAAATTAAGCATATTTAAGTGAGGAGACCGCTTCAATGACCGACGATTTGCGTCCATCGCCGCAAGATAAACCCGTCTCGCTGTTCGTGACGTGCCTTATCGACATGATTTACCCGCAAACCGGAATTTCTGTAGTCGAGATTCTCGATCATCTTGGCATCGAGGTGCGTTTTCCGCTCAACCAAACCTGCTGTGGTCAGCCTGCATTCAATTCGGGCTTTCACAACGATGCCAAACGGGTCGCCAAACAATTCCTGACGGCGTTCGTAGATGCCGATGTCATCGTGTGCCCGTCGGGGTCGTGTGCATCGATGGTGCGGCATTATTACCCGGTGCTGTTCGCCGACGAACCCGACTGGCTCGATCGTGCGCGGTGGGCGGCAAGCCTGACATGGGAATTCAGTGAATATCTCGTCGATGGTCTCGGCATCAGCGATATTGGCGCGCGCCTGCCACCGACGAAAATCGCCTTTCATCAGGCGTGTCATGGCTATCGGCTGATGGGCTTGGAGACACAGGCGCAGCAGCTCGCCGCCCATATCGATGGCGTGCAGATCAACGAGCTGAGCGGTGCGGATCAATGCTGTGGGTTTGGTGGCTTATTCGCCGTGAAAATGCCAGAAATCAGCGGCGCGATGCTCAACGATAAAATCAAAAATATCAACGCTGCCGACGCCGATCACATCATAACGGGCGACTGCTCGTGTATGACACAGATGAACGGCGGTTTAAGCCGTCAGCACAGCGAACGGCGCGTCATGCACATCGCGGATTTATTGGCGACTGGGTTGAAAGCACAAAACGAGGGGTAGCCGGCGCAGAAATCAAACCGACACCGTCATAATACCGGAATTTTACGCACAGACCATCACCCTGTCCGTTGTAACCCATATACACGTGAAGGGCGGCATTTATGCCGCCCTTCACGTTTCATCATCAAATCGGCGCGAGATACCCCATGCCTTTAGGCATGGGGATGCTTACGCTGTGGTGATAGTTAGCTGCCGGGTGTCGGCGTTACCTCTGATTGCGGAACCGGCGTCGGCAGTACCAGGTCACTCTGCGGTACTTCGGGCGCCATGAAATCAGGATTGGCGGCGATGCTCTCGAAATCGAACAAGAACGGCGAATCCGATGGGATGATCGCCAGGCTCACATTCGGCCCCAGCGTCTGAATATATTGATACTGGATCAAGAGTGGGTTGGCGGCAATTTGCTGGCTAACCAACCGCAGCGCTTCTGCTTCTGCTTGTGCGCGCAGGATGATCGACTGTGCTTCACCTTCGGCACGTGCAATCGCGGCGTCACGTTGACCACCTGCTTGTACACGCACTTGTTCGGCTTCCTGCTCACGCTGCTGGACGCGCAAGCGCGCTTGTTCGGTCTCTTGTTGAGCGATCTGCGCTTGTTCAATCGACGCAGCAAATTCGGGCGAGAACGCAATATCGCGCACGACGAAGTCAGTCAACAGCAAGCCTTCGCGTGCCATTGATTCGGAGAGGATCAATTGAATTTCATCTTCCAGGGCGGAGCGTTGTTGACCATAGATTTCCGCCGCGCGGAATCCACTGACGCCATCACGGACTAAACCACGAGTGGTCGGGCGGATAAAATCGTTGATATAACGATTTTGCCAGCGACGATGGACAATGTTTGGATTCTCTCCATCCGGGTTGATGCCGAACAAGACCGTGACATCGAGACCGACTTCCTGACCGTCTTGGGTACGACCGCGCACCTGGTCATCACCACGCACTGCCCCTTCTTCTTGGATACCGCTCATGGTGTACTGCTGCTGGCTGAAATCATAGATCGTCGCCTGTTGAATCACTGGGATGATGATCTGCGTCCCAGAGCCACGCGGCGTCTCCAAATCACCGTTCAGCGTATTAAAGACGACGGCGACCTGACTTGCCTGCACGACGACGACGCCCTGACTGATCACACTGAAAATGATGCCGATCAGAATACCGACAATTGCGAGTAAAACACCGCCGCGTGCTGATTTGCCTTGCGACGCGTTGACAACAACCGTCGCCGCGCCGATCAGAAACAGTACGAAGCCGATTAATGAAATTGCGCCTATAAACGAGCCTATGCCCATTGTGACTCTACTCCCTTGTGTTGTAGTGTAGTGCTGTGAAAGTTTCCTAACTGCTATACGATACCTGTGCTTGATTGGTAGCGCATTGGAATCAATGCGTAAATCAGTATACTCCCCCAATCTTTAGGGGAAAAAATCGATGCCGCCGCTCATAGTGGAGGTGTTCGGGTTCACCGTGCGTACATTTACATTCGTCGTCGCACTGTCGATCATCATTGCATCCGTGAGCATGGTCTATCGCGTGCGCCGCGCTATGACGATTGGGCACGCGGTCGATGTGTGTCTCATCATGCTGGTAGTGGGTTATGCGCTGGCGCGGCTCCAGTTCATCGCGTTCGATTGGACATATTTTTCGCGTGCCCATTTACCGATCCGCGAATGGGTGCTGCCCATGCAGGAAGGCGGTTTGGGCTGGCATGGCGCGTTCATCGGCGCGTTGATCGGGCTGTGGATCGGCGCGCGATGGCTGCATCTTTCCATGCGGCGTTTGATCACGGCGTGTGCGCCCGCCTTTTTGGTGATCGCGTTTGGTGGTTGGGTGGGCTGCATGGCGGCGGGCTGCGCGTATGGCATCGAGGTCGATACACTCGCGCATTATCCCCCGCTCGTCGTCGTCGAGGCGCGCGATATTTACGGGATCATCGCGCCGCGCTATTTCACACAAGGGTACGGGGTGGTGTTGGTGTTAGCGCTTAGTGTCATTTTTGCGGCGCAAATGCTTAAACCCAAAAGCATAACACCAACGCGCGGCGGCACACACACACAGCGACTCTTTTGGTGCGGGGTGGCAATATTCAGTCTGGGCATGTTCATGATAGGATTTTTTAGGGCGGACGCCGCGCCGACTCTGTTCGGGCTGCGCGCTGATCAGGCGGGAGATATGCTGGTGACCGGGTGGGGTATAATCAACATCTTCATCTTTTGGAAATCGCAATAATGACGCCTATAGAATTACAGGGATTCGTCGCAGATGTTCGATATGCGCCTCAACTGACATCACGTTTAACCATCTATACGCGCGACGATTTCGACATCAATCGAGCGGCAGCGAGCGGCATTATTGAGTTCGGAAATGATCGACTCGCCTATTCTAAATGGGTTAGTCCAAAACGAACCCGTTCGTATCCGTTTGCACGCATTTATGATACGTATCATTTGAACACCAAAAAGATCACCATCATCCCCATCATCAAAGATGAAGGCGCAAACGGGGATAACGACCGCATCAATTTTATCACATGGTCATGGATGAATTTGTTGAATGTTTATATTGTTTTGGCATGGTACGACACCGCTCAAGCACATCATACACGCCTGAATTGTGTGACCGAACAACAATTCGATACCGAATATGTGCGCGCCAAAATTGATGAACTTGCCATTTATCAGGCATCCGCGCTGCATTGGAATACCAGTCATTTTCAAAAAGACTTTGAACCGACCTTAATGAAAGCAGTTCAAAGTTACGAGATGATTGGACAAGTAACAGGCGCAAAAATGCACGCCTCTGCTGGACACCGACGCTTTTTGCAACGCTGTCAAGAAGATGGGGTTTTTACGCTGGCTGGTTTCAAACAAGCGACGCTTACCCCATCGCTCAAGGCATCGCTGCGTGAAGTAAAAACGATACATAAACGCGAATTTCTCGAAGGTGTCAAAGCCATTATCACGGTAAAAAACTATTTGGGCGGTGTCTATTATTTGACCGTCGATGAAGTTATTTCTACGCAAGACGGTGTCATCCTGCAAGAATCGAAGAACAACGATAAAGGCGAACGGTTGCCGAAAATGGGCGACATCAAAGATGGCTTGTTTAAGCTGATTTTGTTCTCCAATCTGGAACGTCTGATCATGGGCACTGAAGCGATTGCGTTTGAAGTGCGGTTGTGTTTGACGGGAAAAGTTATCGGTCAACTTCTGTTTCCGAATACCGAAGTCGCTATCGATCAATACATCCAAGCCAATCAGTTCACAACCAATGAAACTGCTTTGCTTCATCGCCTTAACGCAGAAGCATCCATGAACCCAATGTTGTCCATCCTTGTACGAGCGAATCAATGAATAAACTCAAACGTAGCAGCCCTTTACGTTATCCGGGCGGTAAATCGCGCGCTATAAACGCGATTCTAAAGCACGTCCCTGCATCGATACAAGAATATCGTGAGCCTTTCGTTGGCGGTGCTTCTGTGTTTTTGGCGATTAAGGGTCTTTTTGGGAGCGCCATTTCAAGGTATATAATCAACGATCTGAACGTGGATCTAATGCACTTTTGGCGTTTCTGCCGTGACGATCTTGAAACACTTGCAGATGCAGTACAGGCATTTCGAGAAAACTACGCACACGATGGACGCGCGCTGTATCGTTTTTTGATCGATACGGAGAATATGCGCTTCGATTTTGATCGCGCGGTGCGCTTTTTCATCATGAACCGCATTACTTTTTCTGGTGTTATGGATGCTGGCGGCTATTCGCAGCAGGCATTTGAAAAGCGCTTTACGCCATCGTCCATTCAACGCTTGCGTCAATTGAATGGGTTGTTGACCAACGCGCAAATGTTGAACGAGGACTATGAAGCGATTGTCACACAACCTGGCGATAATGTCTTCATGTTTCTTGACCCGCCTTATTACAGCGCGACGGCATCGAAACTCTATGGTGTGCGCGGGGTGCTGCATACATCGTTCGATCATGCACGTTTCGCTCAAGTCATGCATAAAAGTACTCATCGTTGGCTTATCACCTATGATGACAGCCCTTATATCCGCGAGTTATTTAGTTTCGCTGCCATTTCGATGTGGGAATTGCAATATGGCATGAACAATTTTGGACAAGCCACTGCTGCAAAAGGCAAAGAATTGTTCATTCGCAATTTCTAGGAGTGTAAAATCAATGAAGCTCATGATTGGCTTGGCGCAACTCTACCCGAAATTGGGTGATGTTGGCGTGAACCTGGAGAAACATCTGGCGACGGTCGATCAAGCGGTCGAAGCGGGGGTCGATCTGTTGGTGTTTCCCGAACTATCGATGACCGGCTATCAGGTACAGGATTTAGTGCCGGAAGTCGCCATCGAAGCGCACGCCGATGACCCGGTTTACGCGCGGCTGCTCGACGCCAGCCGTAAGCTCGATTTAATCGTCGGCTTCGTGCAGCGCGATGTCCGCCAGCGTTATTTCGTCGCACAAGCATATTTAAGCGGCGGTGCGACCGTGCATGTCCATCACAAGGTCTATTTGCCGACGTATGGCATGTTCGATGAGGCGCGTTACTTCGATCAGGGCGAAAATGTGCGCGCTTTCGATACCCGTTTCGGGCGCATCGGTATGTTGATCTGCGAAGATTTCTGGCATATGTCGCCACCCTATCTATTATGGATGGATGGCGCCGACTTGCTCGTGTTCAGCAGCGCCAGTCCCGGACGTGGCTTGGATGGCGATGACCGTCTTTCTGAAGCGCGTTGGGTGGAACAGGTCAATCAGGCATACGGCAGCGCATTCACCAACTACATCGTGCATTGCAACCGCGTCGGTTACGAAGACGGTAAAGTGTTCTGGGGTGGTTCGTCAGTCGTAGACCCGAACGGCAATTTTCTCGTGCGCGGCAATTATTTCGATGAGGTGCTGCTCACACGCGAGATCGATCTCAATCAGGTGCGGCGAACACGCGCGCGGCTGCCGCTGCTGCGTGACGAACGTCCGGCGCTGGTGCAGCGCGAACTGGCGCGCATCTTATCCAAGGAAGAACACACGTTATGAAAACCATTCATATCAACGGGAAGGTCTATGATCCGGCAGAGCGTTTGCAGATCAACACCGAAATCGCGCGTCGGATGCTGGCAGGATTCATCAAAGATGAAATGGATAAAGCGGGCATGACGCGCGCGGTACTGGGGTTGTCTGGCGGCATCGATTCGGCGCTTTCGGCGTATCTCGCTGCCGAAGCGCTCGGCGCGGAGAACGTGCTGGCGGTGCGTATGCCCTATAAAACCTCATCTCAGGATAGTTTAGACGACGCACAGGGTGTGATCGATGCGCTCGGCTTACAAAGCCTGACCGTGCCAATCACCGACATGGTAGACCCGTTGATCGCCCAGTTCCCAGATATGAACGACATTCGTGCGGGCAACATCATGGCGCGTTTGCGTATGATCGTCCTGTATGACCAATCGGCGGCGTTTAATGGGTTAGTGGTGGGGACGAGCAACAAGACCGAGATGCTGCTCGGTTATTCGACGATTTACGGCGATAGCGGCGTCGCGCTGCACCCGATTGCCGACCTGTATAAGACGCAAGTCCGTCAGTTGAGCGCCGCGCTCAACATCCCCGCATCGGTGCAGACCAAACCGCCGAGTGCCGACCTATGGGAAGGACAAACCGACGAGGGCGAACTGGGTTTTACCTATGCCGAGGTCGATAAAGTGCTGTTCATGATGGTCGATGAACGTTACACCATCGATGATGTGGTCGCGGAAGGTTTCGAGCGTGCGTTCGTCGAAAAAGTCTGGCGGCGTGTCAAAATCAACCACTTCAAACGCACGATGCCGAATGTCGCCAAGGTCAGCCGCCGCACCATTGGGCATGACTGGCTGTATCTGCGCGATTATACCGGGCGCTGATCCAATCGCCTTGTCCGAAAAACTTAGCGAGCCGGCAGCGTGAACTGGAAACAACCGCTGCCCGCGATTTCGCTTGCCACCACCCAGATTTTCCCCTGATGCATTTCGACCAGACTGCGTACGACCGATAAGCCTAAACCCGCGCCTTCCACCTTTTGCTTCCGCGCCGATTCGGTGCGGAAGAACGGCAAAAAGATTTTTTCTGTGTCTTCTGTGCTGATCCCCTGTCCTTGATCGCGGATTGTGACCAGCACCGCAGGCAGTGTCACATCCGAGAATTGTGCACTCAGCACATCCGATGAGTCGATAAGGATCGTTGATAGCGTGATCGTGCTGTTTTCCGGCGCGTATTTTCCCGCGTTCGTGATTAAATTCGTCAGCACCTGAATGATTCGATCGGTGTCGATGTTGACGTTTGGCAGCGTGTCACTCAATTCAAGTGCGACCGTTTGCCCGCGCCCTTTCATGATCAGGCTGGTGCGCCCGACCACATCGCGGATCAGCCGATTGATCGACGTGCTGGCTTTATGCAATTGCAGTTCGCCCGCGTCAGCCCGTGTGATCTCGATCATGTCGTTGAAGATGCGATTGAGATGTTTGGCGCTGTCCAGGATAATTTCGGTGTATTCGCGGGCGAGCGGCGGCAGCTCGTCGTTCTCTGATTCCAGAATGAATTCCGCGAAACCTTTGATCGCGGTCAGCGGCGTACGCAGTTCGTGCGAAACGCGCGAGACGAACGCCGCCCGCAGCCGCGCCGATGTGCGTTCCGCTGTGACATCATGAAATGTATAGATGCGCCCCAATATAAACGCGCCTTGATACACAGGCGCACTGTACCATGCCAGTTCACGCGGGCGTCCGTCGTCATCGACCAGACTGATTTCGCCCTGCTGCAAGTTGGGGTCTTGAATCGGGTATCGCAACCAGATACTACGCAGTTCGAGGCGGATATTTTCTGGCACACGCATCGCATCCAGCAGCGTCGCCAGCGACAGATTCTCGGCTGTGCGCTCGCTCACACCGAACATATGCGTAAAGCGCGCGTTGATCGTCAGTACCTTGCCGCCGCGTTTGCCGCCACCGGGCGTGATCATGACCACGCCGTCTGTCACCGCGTCGAGCAGTGCCGCGCGTCCTTGCTGTACGCGATCATGCTGCTGCCGTAGAACCTGCGCGCGCAAACTGATCGTGATCATCTCCAGCACCAGCCGATAATGCAGCAGTTCCTGCGCCGAAAACCGATACGGGCGGTCGGTGCCGATAAAGACCGCGCCTAATTTGCGATCGCCTGCGCCGAGCGCAAAAATGGCTATGCTGCGTAAGCGAGCGGCACGCATCAAGCCGCGCACCAACGGATCGAACCGACTCCGCAGCGCGGCGGTTTGTTCGTATACAACGACGCGCTCATCTTCGAGCTGTGCGATTAAATCGGCGTAGCGCTTAATCGAAAGGCGCATCCCACTGCCCACGCCGCTTCCATACGGTTTCGACCACGATCCGACAATCTCGGCATGGTCGAACGGGCGGCGCGGTGCGTCTTCGTGCATGGGTCCATAAAGCAGCATCGCGACGCCGCCGATATGCGCGCCGAACAAACGCTCGTGCAGCAGATCGATGACGGCTTGCGGGTGCGGCGTCTCTTCAATGTGCCCGGCAATCGACAGAATCTGATCGAGCGTACTATCCGTACTATAACGTCCCGCGTTGTCCACGAACCTTAATCCCCAATCGGGGGTTCATCGATTTCCAGGGTCATATCTTCTGGCGGACGCACCGTGAACATATAACCGACACCCCGTTCAGTACGAATATAGTGCGGGTGATGAGAATCGCTCTCCAGCTTGCGCCGCAAACGATGCATATGCACACGCAGCGTATCTTCGTACACTTCTTCGGTTGGCCACACGCGCGCAGTCAGCGTGCGATTTTCCACGACTTGTCCTGCACGGCGCAGCAGTACATGCAGCAAAATCGATTCGGTCGGCGTCAGCGTATAACTTTTGCCAGCGACGACGATACGATTGTGCGCGAAGTCGATGCTCAGGCTGTCGTCGATGCGGATGATCGGCTCGCTGGCATAATCAAGACTGGGCATCCGCGCCAGCACGACTTGAATCCGCGCTTCGAGTTCGCGCAGTTCAAACGGCTTGACGATGAAATCTTCGGCATACTTTTTTAAACCCTGCACAACAGTATCGGTGTCGTTGGTGGCGGTGATAAAGATAATCGGCACATCCGCCATCGACTTGAGCCGATTGGAAAGTTCAAATCCATGCATCGTCGGCAGTGATAAATCGACCAGCGCGATATGCGGCAATCCGCGTATCGTCACATGATCGAGCGCTTCCGGTCCATCACTGAACGCGAACACTTCAAAATTGTGTGCGTTCATGTAGTCGTGGATCAATTTGTTGATATTCGGGTCATCTTCGACCAGTAGAATCTTGGTTTTACCCATGCTTGAACACTCCAAAGACAAGTTTTATTTCAATACAAACACCATTACGCAACAAATATACAACATTCTTAAAGGGGTCACCACAACTGTTAATTGAGATCAAAATTAACGCCCACTTTTTAATGTTTAATGCCTTCCTTTCGACTTTATACTTTATACTTTCGGCTGACCTGACTATCATCCTCGTACCTCACCACAGCCGTTCTTAGCTTTTCTCCCCTCTCCCCGCTTGCGTGGGAGAGCGGTTGGGGGTGAGGGGTTGGTGGAGAGGAGAGGGATTTAGGATGAGGGCAATCTGCGTAAGGTGAGTTTTAAGGAAAAGTGATAATTGACTTTACCCCAGTTTGGCGGACGGAGAAACTGTCCGTTAGACAACGGCATCATTGCCATCGAAATTCTGCCATCCTATTTCTATTTTGAACCTATGACCAATTAACCTTGTGCGCGCAAGCGCCAAGCCGTGTATACTCGCGTCAATAGATGTGTTTACACGAATATTCACGGGGAGACAGCATGGCAAACGTGCGATACCGACAACTTGCCTTGTTATCAACGGTGATCAGCCTCTTGGTCGTCGTGGTGCTGTTAGGCATCAGCGCCGAAAATGCCGAAGCGCAAGCGCAGTTCGGCACAAACTGGACGGGACAATTTTTTAACAGCACCGATCTTTCTGGTTCGGTCGTCAGCACGCAGAGTTACCCCAGTGGCATCAACCAGAACTGGGGAACGAGCAGCCCGGTTCCGGGCGTCGTGAACGAAGACAATTTTTCGGCACGCTTTGAGTCGATCCAGTTGTTTGGAGAAGGCGTTTACGAATTCGTCGTCGCCAGTGATGACGGCGTGCGCGTATTCATCGATAATGTGCTGGTGCTCGATCGCTTTATCGGGCGCGTGCTGACGACGGATCGCTTTCAGCAATCGCTGACAGCGGGGACGCACATCCTGCGCATCGAATATGTCGAGTTCATCGACCAGGCAGCACTGCAATTCCAATGGTTCCAAATTTCGGCGGGCATAGCGACGCCGACCCCGTTCGGGTTCGTTGCATCACCCACGGTCAACCCGACGATCACGCCGACCGCGCTGCCGCCGATTCCGCCGGGCGCGCAAACCGCCACCGTGATTCAGGCGAGTGTGCTGCGCGTGCGCTCTGCCCCGTATCTCGGCGCGCAAACAATCGGACGTATTCGTCGCGGTCAAACCTATCAGGTATTGGGGCGTGACCCGGATTCGCGTTGGTTCTTGCTGCAATTGAGCAACGTGCAGGGCTGGGCGTGGGGTTATTATCTGTTCGTCAGCGGCAACGAGTTTAATGCCCCAGTCGCGAGCAGTTTTGCGACATCGGGCAACCCGGCGGCGGGCGCGCAGGTGGTGATCCAGACCAACGCAGTCATGGCACTGCGACAGGCGCCAGACTCCAACACCGCTCAAATTGGGCGTGTTACCTGGGGCGAACTACTGCCCGTGATCGGGCGCACCGGCAATAATGCCTGGTATCAGGTCGTGTTTAGAAACGATACGATTGGCTGGGTGTCATCAGGCTTCGTGACGATTTTGGAAGGCGACTTAAACCGGGTTCCAGTCACAGGATAAGTTATCTGGAAAGCGCCGTAAAACCCCTGCCTTCAGGCATGGGATATAAGGCGTCGGTCTTATGTTTTTTCTGCTGAAATAGGGTATGATGAAAGGAGGTTAAGGTACGAGACGTAAAAATCCGACCTCGATCATAATCGTGCTTTAATGCAAAACGGATGGGACGCATCCGTGAACGATAACGTAGCGCCTCTGCCAACGCCGTAAGGCGACGGTAAGCGCAAGCGTCGTTCAGAAGCCCCTGCCTTTAGGCATGGGAGCGTCACTAAAGATGAAATGACAAAATCGCGCAACTGACTTTTGTAAAGTGATCACATTGTCGTCGGATAACACCTCTATCCGCGTCGATTTATCGGCGCTACAATGCCCCGTCATGACCACATCACACACTGCTTTTATTCCGTGCGCTGTCCTCATCATCGGCGCAGGGTTGATGGGGCGCTGGCACGCCGCCGCCGCCGCCCATGCTGGACATCGTATCGTCGCCATCGTCGATGCCGACGTACGTGCGGCAGCACGGTTGGCGCGCCTTTATAACGCCGCGATTTTCGCGTCGGTCGATCTTGTGCCGCCCACGCTGGTCTCAGTCGCGCATATTTCTACACCGCCCGAAACCCACGCCGACCTCATCCGCGCCGCGCTTGATCGTGGCTGGCATGTCATCAGCGAAAAGCCGCTCGCCATGACCGCCGATGAAACGACGGCGCTTTACGACTTCGCGCATCAACGCGCGCTGCGGCTGATGCCTGTGCATCAAATGCCGTTTCAGGATGGCGCGCGGCACGCGCTCGAATCGCTGTCTGCCGTCGGACAACTCATCCGCATCGATGCCCGTTTTTATTCGGCGGGCGCAGCATCGCGCGGTGACGCCGATACGATTGCCGCCAATATTCTGGCGCATCCGTTAAGCTTAATTTACCCAATGCTGACCGCTGTGCGAACCGTTCCCCGCGATCCTGCTGCTTTGAAGTCTGCGAGCGAGTTAGACAAACACGCGAGTCTGTTTTGGCATGTTTTGCGACCGCTTTCTGGCGATCTGCACGCGCTGACAATGCGTGAGGGTATTGCTATCACGATCCACATCAGCATGAGCGCCCGCCCAACCCGCGCTGCACTGGAAGTGGTCGGGTCGCGTGGCATCATCGTCCTCGACCTGTATCATGGATACAGTGTTCGTCTGCCGGGCGCGGTATCGCGCTGGCATAAAATCGCTGCCCCGTTTGACCACACCTCGCGCATATCGACGAGCGCCTGGGTCAATTTAGCACGGCGCGCGGCACAGGGCGAATGGGCTTTTCCGGGTTTGCGTCGCTTGATTGCTGCATTCTATGATGCACTGCGCGCGGGCGGTGATCTGCCGATCACACGTGCCGAAACTGAGTGGATTGCCATACAGCGCGACGCGATTTTGCATTCATCGACACTTTAGGAGCTTTTCCCATGCGTTTTGGGGTTAATGCACAGCGACTGGCAGGGCAGCGCCTTGGAGTCGGGCGCTATCTTGAATACATGCTCAAATACTGGTCTGCCCAGTTGCGCGCCGATGACTCGCTGCATATCTACGTTGAACAGCCGTTTGATCCAGCATCGCTCGGTCTGGGCGATCGTGTTCATGTGCATCATTTGACGCTTGCTGGCATCAGGATCGGTGGCAAAGTATGGGAAAATCTGCTCCTGCCCACCCGTGCGCACGAGATCGATGTCTTGTTTGGCGCAGCGTATTCGCTGCCGCTGCTCTACCCAGGCAAAAGTGTACTCGCGCTGCACAGCGTCAACGAGCAGCAAAGTGGCGCCCATTCGGCATGGTATGCGTTCACGTATGAGCCGATATATCGAGCCAGCGCCCACAAAGCGCCTGTCGTTATCGTACCGAGTGAATCGGTCAAGCAGGATGCCATCGCCCGTTATCGACTCCCGCCCGAAAAACTGGTCGTCATTCCGCAAGGCGCGGATATGTCGTTTACGCCCAACCGTGATGCTGATGCGATCCGCGCGGCGCGCCTGCGTCATATCGGTTCGGATACGCCGTATATTGTCTGGGTGGGCAAATTATCGCAGCGCCGCAATATTCCGATGCTGCTGGAAGCATTCGCCCTGTTCAAGCGGCGCGGTTTTCCGCACAAACTGCTGTTGATGGGTCCCAATCACTTGAATTTGCCGCTTTCGGAGATCACCGTTCGTCTGGGAATCAGCGGTGACGTGATCCAGACCGACGGCAAATTTACCGACCACCGTGAACTGATTGCGGTGTACAACGCCGCCGATGTGTACCTGAATATGTCGCTCTACGAAGGCTTTTCGATGACATTGGTCGAAGCGCTGGCGTGCGGCGTGCCGGTCATCGTCAGCAAACGAGCGGCGCTGGCGGAGATCGCGGGCGAGGCGGGCATCTTGATCGACGACATCACGCCAGAAGCATTCGCGGACGCGCTCGTGCGTGTGCTGAGCGATACGGCTTTATCCGATTCTCTGCGCCGCAAAAGCATCGCCCGTTCCGCCGCGTATCGGTGGGAAGGTTTTGCACAAGCGACATTGGATGTACTGCGGCGAGTCGCCAACGCGTAGAAACATAACGCAAAGGCGCAAGAAAATTATTTCGTTGCGCCTTTGCGTTTAATCTTTAGCTTTTCAAAGATGGGATCGCATCATGAAAGTCATCATCCTTGCGGGCGGTATGGGAACACGCCTCGCGGAAGAAACCAATGTCAAGCCCAAGCCGATGGTCGAGATCGGTGGTCAGCCGATTTTGTGGCACATCATGAAGCATTATGCCGCACACGGCTTGACCGAATTCGTGATCGCGCTCGGCTATAAAGGCGATGTGATCAAAGATTATTTCTTGAATTATGCCGCACGCCGCCGCGATTTCACCATTCGGCTGCGCGACGGGATGATCACACCGCACCATGACGACATGGAGGATTGGACGGTGCATCTGGTCGATACCGGGCTTCAAACCGCCACGGGCGGGCGGCTGCGCCGACTCAAGGCGTGGGTCGGTGATGAACCGTTCATGATGACGTACGGCGACGGTGTTTCGTCGGTCGATTTAACCGCGTTACTGGCGTTTCATCGCGCGTCAGGCAAAGCCGCGACCGTGACCGCCGTGCGTCCGCCAGCGCGTTTTGGCGGCTTGTCGCTCGATGGTGATGGCGTGACCGAGTTCGTGGAAAAACCGCAGATCGGCGAAGGCTGGGTCAACGGCGGCTTTTTTGTGCTCGAACCGCGTGTGCTGGACAGCATCGACAGCGACGATACAATCTTCGAACGCGACCCGCTCGAACGGTTGGCGCGGGCGCGTCAGCTCGCCGCATTTCGTCATATCGGCTTCTGGCAAAGCATGGATACCTTGCGCGATGTGAACTATCTTAATCAGCTCTGGGGTGCAGGAGACGCGGCGTGGCAGACGTGGAGCTAAGATCGTGGCACGGGCGGCGTGTGCTGGTCACAGGCGCGACTGGCATGATCGGGTCGTGGGTGGTCAAAGAACTGCTGGCGCGCGGCGCAGATGTATATGCTTTGGTCATCGAGTCGTCGCCTGCCAGCGAGTTTTATCGCGGCGGACACGATGTTCAAACGACGATTGTCAGCGCGCCGCTTGAAGATTATGCCGGTCTGCTGCGCATCCTGAACACGCACGAGATCGAAACGGTTTTTCATCTCGGCGCGCAAACGCTTGTCGCCGCCGCCAACCGTGCCCCGCTCGTCACATTTGAGGCGAATATTCGCGGCACGTATCACTTGTTGGAAGCGTGCCGCGTGTTATCGCCCTTGGTCAGGCACATTGTGGTCGCATCGAGCGATAAGGCATATGGCGATCAGCCCGTGCTGCCCTACACCGAAGACACGCCGCTGCAAGGCAAACACCCGTATGATGTGAGCAAAAGCGCCGCTGATTTGATCGCGCAAAGTTACGCGCACACCTACAAGCTGCCTGTGACGATTGCGCGCTGTGGCAATGTCTACGGCGGTGGCGATCTCAACTGGAGTCGCATCGTGCCCGGCACCATCCGCGCGCTTTTACGCGGCGAACGCCCAGTCATCCGCAGCGACGGCACGTATCGGCGCGATTATGTCTATGTCAAAGATATTGCCGCTGCCTATGTGCGCCTTGCCGACGGCTTCGATGATGCACCCGACGACGTGATCGGCGGCGCATTTAACTTTAGCGGTGAACAGCCGCTCACCGTCCTGGAGATCGTCGCCACGATTCAGCGGTTGATGAACCGCGCCGACCTGACGCCCGACGTGCAAAATACGGCATGGGGCGAAATTCATGATCAATATTTATCGTCGGCAAAAGCGGCGCGCGTGCTCAATTGGCATCCGACATATGCGCTTGACGACGGCTTGCGCGAAACGATTGACTGGTATATCAATTTTCTCGGCGTGCGCTACGATGCCGATTAAATGATCAGCCGATTCAAAATCCCGCTGATCGCGTTTCTTATCTCGCGCTTGATCATTGTGCTGGCGATTCACCAACTGGGTGTTCTTGGGCTGACTCGAACACGTCGTACAGTCGCCGCGCGTTGTTATCGCGGTCGAAGCGCGCGCGCACATGCGCGCGTCCGCGCTGAGCCATCGCGCGCGTTTGATCCGGCTGATCGATCAAGCCCCGAATCGCGTCCGCGATGGCGATGGGAGTCGGTTCGACACAGCGCCCCGTTTCACCGTCGATGATCACCTCTGGTACACCGCTGACCGTCGTGCTGACCGTCGGCAGTTCAACCGCCAGTGCTTCGATCAAGACGGTTGGGATGCCGTCGCGGTCGCCGTCAGGCGCAATGATGCACGCCAGCGCGAACACATCGGCGGCATGATACCGTTCGACGACCTGTGTTTGCGTCATGATTCCCGCGAATGTTACGGCGTCGGTCAAGCCGAGTTCCGTCGCAAGCGCGCGCAGCGCGGGCTCCAGTGCGCCGCGCCCGATAATGTCTAATGTGACACGATAGCCCGCCGCGTGCAGCGCCGCCACCGCGCGGATCAGCACGTCGTGTCCTTTTTTGGCGATCAGGCTGCCGTTGCTCACGATGTGCGCGTGCCTGGGAATCGGACGGCGGATTGGTGGCGGGGAGAACAAATCAAGACTAATGCCGTTATAGACGACGTGTAACTTCTCCCCCGACCCGCTCTGCGTAGGAAAAGGGGTGAAGCGTGTCAGATAGCGGCGGTTGTACGCGCTGATGCAGACCACGCGCGCCGCTGATTCCAGCTTGTAGCGGACTGAACCGTTGCGATTACGGGGGCTGTCATCGTACAGATCGAAGGCGTGAACCGTGACCGTGAACGGCACGCCTGATACTTTCGACGCGATCAACGCGACAGTGGCGGGCGCGGTCAGAAAGTGCGCGTGGATGTGGTCGATCTTATGCGCTCTCACCCAAGCGCCAATCATTAAACCTTTGGGGATATTTACCAACAGCTTGATCAACGCCCACATGCTGACGGTATGCCCGATCATCAGCCGTAGGATAACGCCGATCAACGACGGCTTGCGGATGATCTGGGCGAGCGCTGTAATCCATAACCACAGCGAGCGGATATTGGGACGCATCAGCCGATTCAGGAACGCGCGTTCGGTCGCGTGCGGCTCACCATCGAGCGAGCGCCAGATCGCGGCGATATGAATGTCCGCGCCTAGTTCGGTCAGCGCGGTCATCTCGTTGGCGATAAAGGTGGTGCTGACGTTGGGGAAGCGCGACAGCACGTACAGGATACGGCGCGGATAGGTCATGGGTGATTATGATTCCGGTGGATGGCGAGCTGCGAGAGATTTTATTGTAATTTCAGTGAATCACGAATGTTCACCAGCCCTCATCCCCCGAAAAAACGTGCTTTTGAAGTCCCTCGCCCTGAGGGAGAGGGATTTAGGGTGAGGGCAAAAACGCGGTTTCGTGATTCACTGAATTTATTTCCGGCGTGACGATAAATGCTTGTATAGAGTGTCGTATGCCGCTGCCATTGCCGAGATCGCATAGCGCTGCACATCATCGCGCGCTGCGTCGCCATACGACTGGCGCGCCTCAGCATTCTCAAGTAAAAAGCGCAGCGACGCAGCGAAGGCGTTTTCGTCGTCGGGCGGCACCGCGAACCCGCGCAGACCGCTTTCGACCAACACGCCTGCGTCGCCCACATCGGTGACAACCGCCGGAATGCCCGCCGCCATGCCTTCTAAAATCACGTTGGGCGTGCCTTCGTGATCGCTGGTCAGCGCCAAAATATCGATGTGGCGGAGCAAACTCGGCACGTCGTTCCGTTCACCCATAAGCAGCACACGATCCTGTAAATCCTGGTCGCGGATCGCCCCTTCAACGGCGGCGCGTAAATGTCCGTCGCCGATCATGACGAAGCGCGCGTCGGTATCACGTAAAAGCGCTGTGATCCGCACAAAGCGGAGTGGATTTTTGCGCGCTGCCAGCCCGCCGATCTGCGCGATGACGGTTTTGCCGCGCCACGACGCCGGGAACGGATACGCGATGATCGGCGCGGACGTGATACGCTCGATATCGAGTCCGTTTGCGATGACATGAATTTTGCGCGGGTCGATTAAATGGCGCGCGGTTGCATCATGCGCGGCAGCGTGTGAGTTGGCGATCCACGCGGCGACGCCTTGATTCAAGAAGGGCAGCGCGCGCTGAAACCAACGCGGGTAGATCGTGGGGATGTTGCGCTCCCCGACGACGAAACGACGATGACCGATGATCATCACCGCGATACGTCCGTACAAACCGCTCACGCCATCGAGAAAAAGATGCACAACATCCGGTTTTTCGGCGCGCAAAACAGCGATCAAGCGGAGCAGACGGCGTAGATCAGTATGCGAACGGCGTTCGAGTTCGATCACGGTATGACCAAGCGCGCGAATCGGCTGCACCCAATATCCACCCGGCGAAAACACCACGACCGTTGCGGGGTCGGCGCGCTGTGAGAGCAGATAATACAACTGCTGTTCTGCGCCGCCGCGCGTCAATTGACCGATCAAATAAACCAGTTTCAAGGCAAAAATCACCGAGTCCGTGTATGCTGAACAGGATATTGGGTCATCTTATCGAACGTGGGGTCGGGTTACAACAAACGCGAAACACAGAACATACCTTACGCAATGCCCCTCGTTTTCAGCCCTCACCCCCTGCCCCTTTCCCTCAAGGAGAAGGATTTAGGATGAGGGCAATCTGCGCAAGGTGAAACACGTAACACAAAGGCACGCAGACACAAAGAAATATAATGGGCGGCAGCGACCAGAGGTAAAGATGTTCATGAGAAGCATGAGACGTTTATTGATCGTGATGAGTGCAGCGATGATCGCCGCGTGCCAAGCCGCCGCGCCGCCACCACTGCCCACACCCGAAAACGATGGCATCAGCCGCGCCGCCGCGTCGAATCTGGCGATCATCGAATGGGTACGCAGCCCAGAAAATATCATCTTTCGCGCCGATGTCGAAGGTGGATACGCGGCGGATTCGATTCGGGGCAAGCGCGATGTACCGAACTGTACGATTTACGGCGATGCGCGCGTGGTGTGGGTCAATGAACTGGATCCGTTTCGTCGTGAAGTTTTGTACGACCGTCTCGCGCCCGCCGTGATCGCGGATTACATCGCGTATTTGACCATCAACGAGCGTATTTATACATTTGCAACGCCGACCGCCGCCGTGCCGGTGTACGATGCCGTGGTCGAAACGATCCGCATCAACGTCAACGGCATTGATCAGCGCACCGATGGTTTTAGCGGCTGGGATGGCGACGACGACTGGTTCCGCCGCGTCCTGGCGGCGTGTCGCTCGCTCAGCGGCACGCCGATACTGTTTGAACCGACCAACGGCTGGATGAGCGCCATCGAAGTACCGTATGTACAGGAAAACCCCGCGCTGACATGGGATGTGGCGGTGACGGGTCTCGATCTGGGGGAAAGCGCGGCGCTGGACACACCGTTGTGGGTGACAGACGCCGCCGCCGTGCAAATCTGGCGCGCGCAAAACGATCAGCCGTCACGGTTCGTCTTTCAGCAGGGCGAGCGTTATTTTCAGGTCGCGCTGCAAGTGCCGGGAATCAGCCGCAACAGCCCATCCGCGCCCTGAAATAGGCTGATTGCCCCTGCCGTTGCCGCTCACATCGTCGTTCAATGATCGCATTCAACCATGAGTGAGGGATGGAATGCGACGATTATTCGGTATGACTTTCGCGCTGGCGTTGATGCTGGCAATCAGCGCGTGCGCCGCAGTTCCGTTATCGGGTAACGGGTGCGCTGTCAACCTGGACGTAGGGATATCGGTCACGTTCGTATCGACCGATGCGGCAGGTGTGATCACCAGTTTTGCGGGGAACGTTGGGGCGACGCGGGCGGGCGATATTCGGATTCGCGCGGGTGAGACCGATCTGAATGTGACCGAAGTCAACGTGCGGCTGCGCGATAATCCGCCGCTCAACACGCCGTTATCGTATGATCCCACCGCCAGTTATCAGGATGTGGACGCACTGCCGATGCAGTTCAGCAGCATCGCGCCAGATGGATTCGCCTTACAAGGCGGTACCGTTGTCGTCACCGCGCTGAGCGACAGCGCGATCAGTTTGAATATGACATTCACTCGTTTTGTTGCCGATGGCGTCGCGGAAACACTGTTTATCGATGCGCCGAATGTCCCGTTCCAGGCGTGCAGCGCGTCGTAAATCGCACGTCCGTTGTAGGGGCGGGTCCGAGAAGGTTAATAACTCACCTTACGCAGTTTTCCCCTCACCCCAACCCCTCTCCCACGCAAACGGGGAGAGGGGAGAAAAGCTAAATACCGCCCCCAACCCCATCATTAATCATTGTCATGCACGCCGACGCTGATCCCCGAACACGCGCCCGCGCCTTGCCAAACACTGGCATTGTTACTGCTATCCGTGCTGTGAAAAATCGTCGTAAACAGCGGATCGATCTCATCAAGCGCGTCGTTGACCGCCGTAACGGTGAAGCTTCTGCCCGTATTCCAATTTGAGTTGTTGAACTGGCGGCTCACAGGGCTGACCGTGATCTGCGCTGCATCGAAGCCAAACGGGAACACAGTTACAGTTTCGCCAGCAGCAGGCGGCGCGCTCAGGCGCACATTGTATCCCTCGCTTGCGCCGCTTTCGGTAACGCCAAAACCGAGATTTGTCCGGCTGACCTGCACACACACGGCAGGTGGCGCGGTCGTCGCCGTTGCGCTTGGCGTGATGTTCGGGTCGGTCGTCTCCGTTGCGCTTGGCGTGATGTTCGGGTCAGTCGTTGCCGTTGCGCTTGGCGTGATGTTCGGGTCGGTCGTCGCCGTTACGCTTGGCGTGATGTTCGGGTCGGTCGTCGCCGTTGCAGTGGGTGTTAAATCGCTCGCGAGTGTCGCGGTCGCCGTTGGTGTCTCAAGGGTGGGCGACGCCGATCCTGTCACCGTCGGACTCGGCGTCGCTGATTCAAAAGGGATAGTGGTCTCGGTCGCCGTCAGCGGGATCGTCGTAGGAGTCGCGGTCGCCACACCAACGGTCGTGTTGGTCGGCGTCGCATTCGGGTCAGTCGTATTGGTCACCGTCGGCGTGATATTCGGATCGAGCGTGTTGGTCGGCGTCGGCAGCGTTCCGGTGCTGGTG